>Ga0265293_10000446_pt1 | contig 99252 bp, 99 predicted proteins | sample Munlanlewell138R_FD_192505 | JGI IMG/M metagenome (GOLD analysis project Ga0265293, IMG submission 192505) | Leachate microbial communities from a municipal landfill in Southern Ontario, Canada - Leachate well 138R | ecosystem: Engineered > Solid waste > Landfill > Unclassified | place: Canada... | reverse complement strand
GCCTTGCCGAGGCCAAAGCGCAGCATGGCGTTGTCCGGTCCATTTTCGAGAAGCTTTTCCAGCTGTTCCGTACGCGTGTTCATCAGGGCCTCTGGGCAACCAGCAGGGCCTCGCCGCGCAGGCCGCGGCTGCCGTCGCCGATGTCGTGTTCTTCACGGTAGACGACCGGGGTGAGCTCTGCAAACAGGTGCAGGATCTCGCCACGGGCGAGCCGGTAGGCGGGATTGCCGGGACCGGGACCCACGCCGGCGAAGGTCTGGTAGAACAGCAGGCCGCCGGGGCGCAGCGCCGCCACAAGCGCGGGGGCGAGGGTGCGTTCCAGGAAATGCACCACCACGATCACGTCGTAGCTGTCGGGTGGCGGCGGTGCGGCCAGGGCGTCGCGCACCTGCGCCTGGATGGGCAGGCCTTCGTGTTCGGCATGGGTTGCGAGGGTGGCGATGGCCACGGGCGACAGGTCCCAGGCCTCCACCGTGAGGCCGGCGCGCGCGAGCAGGCAGGCATGGGCGCCGAGACCGCAGGCCAGGTCGAGGGCGCGGCCTTGAGCGGGAAGCAGATGCAGGTTGTCGGTGAGCACACGCGCTGCGCGGGTCTCGTCCACCGTCTGGTCGCGGTAACGCGTGTCCCACTTGTGCCGCAGCGCGTCGTCGCTCATGTCAGAGGAAGGTCACGCCCACCTGGAACAGGCGCTCCACTTCCGGGATGCGGCGCTTGTCCACCACGAACAGGATGAGATGGTCTTCGGCCTGGATCACCGTGTCGTGATGGGCGACGACCACTTCGTTGCCGCGCACCAGGGCGCCGATGGTGGTGCCCGGCGGCAAGCGGATGTCCTGCACGGCGCGACCCACCACCTTGGAGGAACGCATGTCGCCGTGGGCCACCGCCTCGATGGCCTCGGCGGCGCCGCGGCGCAGCGAATGCACCACCACCACGTCGCCGCGGCGCACGTGGGTGAGCAGACTGCCGATGGTGGCCTGAGCCGGTGAGATGGCGATGTCGATGTCGCCGCTTTCCACCAGGTCCACGTAGGCGGCGCGGTTGATGAGCGCCATCACCTTGCGCGCGCCCAGGCGCTTGGCCAGCATGGCCGAGAGGATGTTGGCCTCCTCGTCGTTGGTGAGGGCACAGAATACGTCGGTGTTATCGATGTTTTCCTCGAGCAGCAGTTCCTCGTCGGCGGCGTTGCCTTGCAGCACGATGGTCCTGCTGAGCTCCTCGGCGATGGCCTGGGTGCGCGCCGCGTTGTGGTCGATGATCTTGACCTGGTAGACGGGCTCCAACGCCTTGGCGAGACGCTTGCCGATGTTGCCGCCTCCCGCGATGATGATGCGTTTCACCGGTGAATCGAGGCGGCGCAGCTCGCTCATCACGGCGCGGATGTCCTGCTTGGCGGCGATGAAAAACACCTCATCGTCCGCCTCGATGACCGTGTGGCCCTCGGGAATGATGGCCGCACCGCGGCGAAAGATGGCGGCTACGCGGGTCTGCAGGCCCGGCATGTGCTCGCGCAGCCGGCGCAATTCCTGGCCCACCAGCGGTCCGCCGTAATAGGCCTTCACCGCCACCAGCTGCACCTTGCCCGCGGCGAAATCGAGCACCTGCAAGGCGCCCGGGTGTTCGATGAGGCGGTGGATATAGTCGGTCACCAGCTGCTCGGGGCTGATGAGCACGTCGACCGGGATGGACTCCTGCGAGAACAGCTGTGGGAAATCCAGGTACTCCTGGGCGCGCACGCGGGCGATCTTGGTGGGCGTGTGAAACAGCGTATAGGCCACCTGGCAGGCCACCATGTTGGTTTCGTCCGAGTTGGTGACCGCGATGACCATGTCGGCGTCCTCGGCACCGGCGTGCGCCAGCACCTCCGGGTAGGAGGCCGGGCCGAATACGGTGCGCAAGTCGAAGCGCTCCTGCAGGGCCTGGAGGCGGGCCTTGTCCGTGTCCACCACGGTGATGTCGTTGGCCTCGCTGACCAGGTTCGCCGCCAGTGACGAGCCCACCTGCCCGGCCCCCAGAATGATGATCTTCATGCAGCGATTCCTCACGCGCCTTTCGGGCGCGGCATTCTAAACCAACCGTCCGTCGTTGAACGCCGCGGACGAAGACAGAAGAGAAAAGCCTAACCACGGGGGACACGGGGAACACGGGGCGGAAAATCTCTTGATGATTTGCCCTGACCTGTACAGCAAATGGATTTCCCGTGTTCTCTGTGTCCCCCGTGGTTAATGCTTTGCCTTTACGTCCGCCTGCCGTCAGCGCTTGATGTCGCGCGGGTCCATGGCTAAGGCGCGCAGTTTGCGGTAGAGGTGGGTGCGTTCGATGCCAGCGTGCTGCGCCACGCGCGCCACGTTGCCGTCCATCTGCTCCAGCAGGTGCTCGAAATAGCGCCGTTCGAACAGCTCGCGGGCCTCGCGCAGCGGCAGGCGGACGGCGCGGGCGAACAGATCGTCCTGGACCTGCGCGGCGGCCTGCGGCGGTTCGCTGCGACCGAGGGCGCCTTCCAGCTCGGCCACGTCGATCTCGTTGCCTGAGCCCACGATGAGCAGGCGCTGCACGAGGTTTTGCAGCTCGCGTACATTGCCCGGCCAGCCGTAATTACGCAGGCGGTTTTGCGCCGCTACGGTGAAGGCGCGAAATGGCAGCCTGCCATTGTCCACGTAGTAATCGACGTAGAAGCGCAGCAGTTCAGGAATGTCCTCGGTGTGCTCGCGCAGCGGCGGCACGTCCAGTGGCAGCACGTTCAGGTGGTAGTAGAGGTCGGAACGGAAGGCGCCCTCGCGGGTGCGCGCCTCAATGGGATGGCGGGTCGCGGCGATGAAGCGCACGTTGACCTGCACGGGCTCGGTGCCGCCCGCGCGGTAGAAAGCGCCGCTCTCCATGACGCCGAGCAGGCGCGCCTGCATGGCCAAATCCATATCGCCGATGTCGTCCAGGAACAACGTGCCGCCGTTGGCCCGTTCCACCAGGCCGAAGTGGACCTTGTCCCCGTCTTCGCTGCCGAACAGTTCCAATGCCGCACTTTCACCGAGCAGGGCGGCCACGCCCACCGCCACAAACGGGCCTTCGCTGCGGGCACTGTGGTGGTGCAGGTAGCGCGCGAGCACGCTCTTGCCGCTGCCGGGTTCGCCATGGATGAGCACTGCGGCATCGTGCTGCGCGATACGCCGCGCGCGCTCACGCAACTGCGTCATCACCGCGCTGCGCCCCACCGGTTCGGTGACCGGACGCACCTGCTTGAGCAGACCCTCGTTTTCTTGCAACAGGTGATAGGACTCGAGGGCGCGCTGTACGGTAATGAGCAGCTTGCCGAGGGAGAGCGGCTTCTCGATGAAATCCCAGGCGCCGAGCCGGGTCGCCTCCACGGCGGTTTCCACGGTGCCGTGGCCGGACATCATGATCACCGGCGGTCCGGGCGTCGCCTCCTCGCTCCACTCCTTCAGGAGCGTGATGCCGTCCACGTCCGGCATCCAGATGTCCAGCAGCACCAAATCCGGCCGGCGCTGACGGCGCGCCTTGCGCGCGGCGGTGCCGTTCTCCGCGATGCCCACCTCGTAACCCTCGTCCTCGAGGATCTCCTGCAACAGGGTGCGGATGTCCGGCTCGTCGTCCACCACCAGGATGTAGGGATGTGTCATGACTCAGGCCCGCCTGTCCTGTGACTGCCGCGCCAGCCGCGCGGCACAATCCTGGCTGCCGATGGGCAGGCGCACGCTGATCGCCGCACCGCCTGCCGGGCGGTTCTGGGCCGACAGCATGCCGCCGTGCTCCTCGACGATCTTCTTCACAATGGCGAGGCCGAGGCCGGTGCCCCTGGGCTTGCTGGTTACATAGGGCTCGAACAGCCGCCCGAGCAGCGCCTCCGCGATCCCCGGCCCGTCGTCCTCCACCAGCAGCTCCACGTGTTCGCAACCGGCGTCGCTGTAAGTCGTGCTCACCCTGACCTCGACCGTGCGCTCCGCCGGTGCCGCCTCCAGGGCGTTCTTCAGTAGATTGTGCAACAGCTGGCGCATGCGCATGGCGTCAGCCTCCACGTAATGGAGGCGCGGCGCCAGCGCCAGGTTGATGTGCATGCGCTTATCGCCCCGATAGAGCTCGGCCACCTCGGTGACCAACATGTTGAGGTCCATGGGCGCGAGGCGGATCGCCGGCGTGTGCGCATACTCCGAAAAGGCCTTCACCATTTCCTTCATGGCCTCCACCTGCTGCACGATGGTGTGGGTGGCGCGATTCAGCACCTCGGCATCCTCGGGGCTCATGCGATCAAGATACTTGCGGCGCAGCCGTTCGGCCGACAGCTGAATGGGGGTGAGCGGATTCTTGATCTCGTGGGCCAGGCGCCGCGCCACCTCGCCCCAGGCCGCGTCGCGCTGGGCCTGGATGAGCGCGGTCACGTCGTCGAACACGATGACCTGGCCGCCGCGCATGTCGCCCCCATCCGGCAGCGGCGAGCCGTGGCAGCTGAGGATCTGCCGGCCCGCCGGACCAAACAGGGTCACCTCCGCATGCCACTCGCCTTCCTCCCGGCCCAGGAAGCGCCCCAGCGTGTCGATGAGCGTCGCGAGCCGCACGTGGGCCACGGCCAGGTCCGACAGGCTCGCGCCGTCGAAGGCGGAGGGTTCCAGGCCGAGGATCTGGGCCGCCGCCCGGTTGCTGGTGCGGATGCTGCCGTCCGCGGCGACGGTGAGGACGCCGGAGGAGAGATGCGCGAGCACTGTCTCCAGGTAGGCGCGCTGCGCCTCCACCTGGCGCTGGCTGCGGTTCGCCCGTTCGTGCGAGAGGGCGATCTTGCGCGTCATCTCGTTGAAGGAGCGCACCAGGAAACCGATCTCGTCCCGTCCGGGCAGCGGCAGGCGCAGGTCGTAGTCGCCTGCGGCCACGGCCCGCGTGCCCTCGGCGAGATCGCGGATCGGCGCCACCAGGCGCCGCGCCGAGAAAAACGCCGCCCACACCGCACTGAGAATGCTCAGCAGCAACACCAGCGACAAGGTGAGCGTGAAGCTGAACTTCAGCGGCTGGCGCAGATAGGCCAGCTCCTTGTACTGGCCGAAGGCCGCCTGCACGCTTTCACCGAGCGAACTCAGGCGTTCGTTGATGGGGTAGATGGCGAGCAGCAGCTTGGGCTCGCTGCTGAGCCCCTCCGTCACGGGCACCACCACGCGCACCTGAAGGCCGCCGGCGGTCGGTTCCAGGGCGGCGTAATCCATGCCCTGGCGCAGCTGCAGCAAAACCGCGAGATTGGGCATGCTCGGCACGATGTCGGTGGGATCGGCGCTGCTCGAGGCGAGCACCCGCCCCTGACCGGTGAGCAGGGTCATCTCCAAGGCCTTGCCCTGCTGGCGTACCTCGTCGAGCTTGAGGGCGGCCACGCTCTCGGGTGCGCCGATGAACTCGATGGCCAGTTGGCGTGTGAGCTGCAGGCTTTCACTCAAGCGCGAATCCAGCGCCGTACGGCCCAGTTCCAGGGCATCTTCCAGGGCGCGCTCCACGCGCACGTCGAACCAACTGTCGATACCCCGTTGCAGGAACTGCACCGAGAAGTAATAGACCACCGACACGGGCGCCACGGCCAGCATCACGAACATGACCACCAGCCGCAGCGTCAGGCGCGCGCCGGGCGCCCGCCGCCGGTATTGGCCCAGCAGGCTCACCAGGTTGCGCACGATGAGCGTCACCAGCAGCAGCAAGGCGGCGCCGTTGATGGCCAGCAACAGGGAGTAGACGCGGCTGAACTGGGCGGAATTCTGCGTCGCCGCGCTCATGAGATAGAGCGAAGCAAGCAGCAGCAGGAGTACGGCCGCCACCGGGCGCGGCCCTGCCGTGAGGCGTTTCAGGGTCGTAACGACCATGTGTACCAGTCGCTGCTGAGCCACCAGGCGGGCGTGATGTAGGCGAACGGGCGCAGCGGTGAAGGCAGCGCCTCGATGTCGAGGTCCACCCGCATGGCGATGCGGTAGCGGGCGTCCGGTGCGAGCAGGTTGTCGTCGATGACCGGCAGATCGCGGACATCGCCGAGTGCGCGCAGCGCGCTGTGGAGCGTGAGATACACCTCGCTGGCGCCGCTGTTGAGATTGGTTAGCACGTGCAGCCCGGACAGGGCGTGATACTGGATCTCGTAACGCTGCTTCAATTCGGCCACCTGCGGGTCGGGCAACCAGTCCCGTTCACGCTCGATGGTGATGTGCATGCGCAGTGTGAGCGGCACGCCATTGGCGAGGGCGGTGAGTGCGCGCTCGCTGAACTGGTAGTCGATGTCGGCGTCGAGCACGTGGACCTGATTGACCAGACCCGTGGCCGCCGAGCGCACTACGAACTCGCCGGCCCGAGCGCCGGCGCTGCCGAGGCAAAGCGCCACGAGCAGAGCCACGCCGCAGGCCCATGCGAGCCCACTAGATCTTGGCGATGCGCGCGTAATAAAAGCCATCCATTTCGTCCTCGCCCGGGAGGACTTGCCGGCCGGGGGCGGCCTCGCGACCCCAGTGCGCTGCAATGGGAAGCGGGCGGGCGTCCGACTGCTCCGCGATGAAGCGTGTGATCTGCCGGGCGTTTTCTTCGGGCAATACCGAGCACGTGGCGTAGACAAGCATACCCCCGCGCTTCAGCAAGGGCCACACGGCCGCAAGCAGGCGTTGCTGTTCTGCGACGAGGGTTGGAATGTCGTCGGCACGGCGCAGCAGTTTGATGTCGGGATGGCGGCGGATCACGCCGGTGGCCGAACAGGGCGCGTCGAGCAGGATGCGATCGTAGGGGCGGCCGTCCCACCAGGCCTCGGGCACTGCGGCGTCGGCCGCGAGCAGGCGCGCTTCGCCGCCGAGGCGTGCGAGGGTTTCCTGTACGCGGGTGAGGCGCGCCTCGTCCTTGTCGAGGGCGTCGACGGTGAGCCCGGCGGTCTCGAGGATGTGGCTGGTCTTGCCGCCCGGCGCGGCGCAGGCATCCAGCACGTGCTGGCCGCTCTCCAGTTGCAGCAGCGGCGCGGCCAGTTGCGCCGCCGCATCCTGCACCGACACCTCGCCCGCGGCGAAGCCGGGCAGGCGCTCCACCGGCACGGGTTCGGCCAGGGTCAGCGCAGCGGGGGCGTGGGGCGACGGTCGCGCGTCCAGACCGGCGGACCTGAGCAGGTCCAGGTACTCCTCGCGACTGCGGCGCGCCAGGTTCACGCGCAGCGTCATGGGCGGGCGCTGGTTGTTGGCCTCGATGATGGTCTGCCAGTGGTCGGGCCAGGCCTGCCTCAGGTGATCGATGAGCCAGGCCGGGTGGGCGAGCGCGCTGGCCTCGTCGCGATCGGCGCGCGCCAGCAGCGCAGCCGACTCGCGCTGGAAGCGCCGCAGCACGCCATTGACCAGGCCCTTGGCCCAGGCCTTGTCCAGTTCCAGCGTGGCCTCCACGGTGCGCGATACCGCCAGGTGCGGCGGCATGTCCAGATAGGCGAGCTGGTAGAGCCCGCCGATGAGCAGGCCGTGGATGACCCGATCGCGTGGCTTGAGGGGCTTGGTGACCAGTGCCGCCAGCACGGTCGCGAGGCGCGGATACCAGCGCAGGCTGCCGTAGCTGATTTCCTGCGCGAGTCCGCGTTCGGCGGCAACCACGCGGCCGCTGTGGAAGGGCAGGGCGGTGGCGAGGGAGCGGCCGTGGTCGAGCACGTCCACGAGCACGCGCGCCGCCGCGGCCCGCCCGCCCGGTTCAGCCACCGAGATGCGCCCCGGTGACGCGGCGGGCGTTCACGAAGTCCGCCGCCGACAGCGGCTTGCCGCCGGGCAGCTGCACCCGCAGCAGGCGCAGCAGGCCGTCACCCGTAGCCACGTCGATGCCGTCGCGGCTGGCGTGCACCACCGTGCCCGGCGTGCCCTTGCCCGCAACCGGCTCGGCGGACCAGATGCGCCAGGCCTCGTCGCCGAGGCGGGTCTGCGCCACGGGCCAGGGGTTGAAGGCGCGCACCTGGCGGGCGATCTCCTGCGCCGGCCGCGACCAGTCGATCTCGGCCTCGGCCTTGTCGAGCTTCTTCGCATACGTCGCCTGGCTGCCATCCTGCTTCTCACCGCGCAGGCCCCGTCCCAGACGCGGCAGCGCCTCCAGCAGGGCGCGTGCACCCAGTTCGGCGAGGCGATCGTGCAGAGTCTCGGCCGTGTCCTGGTCGGTGATGGGTGTGCTGAGCACGTGCAGCATGTCGCCCGTATCCAGGCCCACATCCATTTGCATGATGGTGATGCCGGTCTCCGGATCACCGGCCAGGATGGCGCGCTGGATGGGCGCTGCGCCGCGCCAGCGCGGCAGCAGGGAGGCGTGGATGTTGATGCAGCCCAGGCGCGGCGTGTCGAGCACGGCCTTGGGCAGCAGCAGGCCGTAGGCCGCCACGATCATCAGGTCGGGTTTCAGCGCCGCGAGGCGCGCCTGCTCCTCCGGGTCCTTCAGCGACACCGGCTGCATGACCGGCAGTCCGTGTTCCAGGGCCACTTCCTTTACTGCGCTGGGCGTGAGCTTGCGACCGCGGCCGGCCGGCCTGTCAGGCTGGGTGTAGACGGCCGATACGTGGTAACCCGCTGCGAGCAGCGCGCGCAACGCCACGGCCGCGAATTCCGGCGTGCCGGCAAAGACGACATTGAGGCCCTGGGGCATGGAAATCCCGACGTTTTCCTGGAAATGACGAAGCCGCGAAGCTTAACAGAAAAGCCTTAAACCACGGGGGACACGGGGATGACGTTCTTGTAGGTCATGTTGGTGCGCAGCGCCTACGTGACGAACGCGGGCTCGAACCTGTCACGTAGCTTCGCAACGTGACGTGTGCGACCACCACGAGGACTCCCCGTGTTCCCCGTGTCCCCCGTGGTTCATTCTTTTTTCCTCTACAGGGTCTCCCGCTCGCGCTTTTCGAGCTTTTTGCGGATGCGCTGGCGCTTCATCTGGGAGAGGTAATCGACGAACAGCTTGCCTTCGAGGTGATCGATTTCGTGTTGGATGCATACGGCCAGCAGGCCGTCGGCCTCCAGTTCGAAGGGCTGGCCGTCGCGGTCGAGGGCACGTACCTTCACGTGCTCGGCGCGGCGCACCTTTTCATAGATGCCCGGGACCGACAGACAGCCCTCTTCCATTTCTTCCATGCCATCGCGGGACAGGATTTCGGGATTGATGAACACGCGCGGCTCGTTCTTTTCCTCGGACACGTCGATGACGATCACGCGCCGGTGCACATCCACCTGGGTGGCGGCCAGGCCGATGCCGGGCGCCGAATACATGGTCTCGAACATGTCCGCCACCAGGCGACGTACATCGTCGTCGACCTGCTCCACGGGCTGGGCCCGGGTGGTGAGACGGGGGTCTGGGAAGTGGAGGATGGAAAGGATCGCCATGGTGCTCGTCCAGCTTGGGGTCCCAATGATACTTAATGAACCGGTTCACGCCTATCGGGCCGCTGGGGTGCAGCACGGCGGCGGCGCCGAACGCTTCCGATCTGTGATGACCACCCTTTGAGCCTAACGGTTTTTGCTATTACACTCGCGCGAACTCGCATCAGCTAAGGGCTTGCCATGAAAGAAGGATTCCGTTCGGGTGCCTTAATCGCCGCGCTGGTGATCAGTATGGCCGGTTGTGCGACGGCGCCCACGGATCGCGAAGCGCCGGTGACGCCCGCCACCGTGGCAGAGCCAGTGCCTGAACAGCCCATGGTCCGGGACAACGCCCCCGTCACCTATGTGGTCAAGAAGGGCGACACCCTGTGGGACATCGCCAACCTGTTCCTCGCTACGCCCTGGCGCTGGCCCGAGGTCTGGCACATCAATCCGCAGGTCCGTAACCCACACCTCATCTATCCCGGTGATGTGCTCACCCTGACCTATGTAGACGGCAAGCCCCGCATCCAAGTTCAGGGCGACCCGAGCGCGCGGCTACCGGTGGTGAAACTGTCGCCGCGCGTGCGCGTGGAGCCGCTCGAGCGCGCCATCCCCACCATCCCCTACGACGCCATCAGCCAATTCCTCAGCCGCCCGCGCGTGGTCACGCCGGAGGAGCTGGAGCGCGCGCCCTACGTGGTGTCGGCCCAGGAGGAGCATCTCATCGGCGCGCCCGGCTACCCGGTGTATGTGCGCGGCATTCAGGACAAGGACATCAAGGACTATGTGGTGGTGCGCCTGGGCCAGCCCTATCTGGACCCGACGGACGAGGATGTGGTGCTGGGCTACGAGGCCATTCACGTGGCCGACGCCCGCGTGCAGCGTAGCGGCGACCCGGCGACCCTGGTGATCCAGCGCGCCCATCGCGAGACCCTCCCGGGCGACCGCCTGCTGCCGTTGGACGACGGGGTCCTGGAGCAAAACTACCTGCCCCGCCCCCCGTCCCGTGACATCGACGGGCGCATCGTGGGTGTGATGGGCGCGGTCAGCCAGATCGGCCAGTTCCAGGTGGTCGCCATCAGCAAGGGCGCCAACGACGACCTGGAGCCGGGTAACGTGCTGGCCGTGTACCAGTTCGGCGCCCTGGTGCGCGACCCCTACACCCGCGAGGAGCTGCGCTTGCCGCGCGAGCGCGCCGGCACGCTCATGGTATTCCGCATCTTCGACCGGGTGAGCTACGCGCTGGTGATGGATGCCAGCCGGGCCATTCATCTCCACGACGTGGTGACCAACCCCTAAGCGGCGTGCCCAGGGACGGGCCCGGCAATGACTGATACCGACCTGAAGCGCTGGCTCGTTCTGCTGCGCGTGCCGGGGCTCGGGTCGGTCGGCATCCGCGAGCTGCTGGAACACGCCGGCAACCTGGAGCGGCTGTTTTGCGCGCCGCCGGCCGATCTGAACCCCGCGCTGACCGCCGTCCTGCGGCGGCCCGACTGGGCGACCGCGGAAGCGGACCTGGCCTGGGCCGACGGGGATCAGCGCCATATCCTCCCGCTCGACGACCCCCGCTATCCACCGCTGCTCGGCGCACTGCCGGACGCCCCGCCCGTGCTGTTCGTGCTGGGTGACCCCACGGCCCTGTCGGCCCCCCAGCTCGCCATGGTGGGCAGCCGCAATCCCACCCCCACCGGGGCGGAGACGGCCTACGCCTTCGCCCGCCACCTGGCCGGCGCCGGGCTGGTGATCACCAGCGGGCTGGCGCTGGGCGTCGACGCCGCCAGTCATAAAGGCGCCCTGGACGCCCCCGGTCAGACCATCGCCGTGGCGGGCACCGGCCTGGATCGGGTCTACCCCGCGCGCCACAAGGGGCTGGCCCACGCCATCGCGGCCGAGGGCGCGTTGGTGAGCGAGTTCCCGCCCGGCACGCCGCCCCTGCCGCACCATTTTCCGCGCCGCAACCGCATCATCAGCGGCCTGAGTGCCGGAACGCTGGTGGTCGAGGCGGCGCTCGGCAGCGGTTCGCTCATCACCGCGCGCACGGCGGTGGAGCAGGGCCGTGAGGTGTTCGCCATCCCGGGCTCCATCCACAACCCCTTGGCGCGCGGCTGCCATCGGCTCATCCGCGAGGGCGCCAAGCTGGTGGAGACCGCGGCGGACGTCCTGGAGGAACTGGCACCCCAGTTGCGGGCCGCGCTGGCGCAGCCCGAGGCCGCGGATCGGACCCCGGCCGTTGAACTCGATCCGGCCGCTTGCCGTCTACTGGAAAGCCTCGATCAGGCGCCGACTTCGGTGGATTTGCTGGTGGAACGCAGTGGATTGACGGCCGAAACGGTTTCCTCCATGCTGTTGGTCCTTGAGTTGCAGGGGTATGTGGCTGCCGTCAATGGCGGGCACTACATCCGCACCGGCAAGAGAGTGTGATGATGAAAGAAAGCGTTTTGGATGTCCTGATGTACCTCTTCGAGAATTACATGAATGAAGAGGCAGACGTCGGCCAGGACCGCGAGACGCTGAAAACGGAATTGGGGCGGGCGGGTTTCCATGACCGCGAGATTGCAAAGGCCCTGGACTGGCTTGAGGGCCTTGCCGAGCTGCAGCACACATCCGTCGATTTGCCGCGGAAACCTTCCCAGTCCATCCGTGTCTATTCCGACCGCGAGTGCGAGAAGCTGGACATTGACAGCCGGGGCTTCCTGCTATTTTTGGAGCAGGTAGGTGTGCTCGACCACACCACGCGTGAGATGGTGATCGATCGCGTGATGGCGCTGGAGGGGGCGGACATGGACCTTGACCAGCTGAAGTGGGTAATCCTGATGGTGCTGTTCAACCAGCCCGGTCAGGAAGCGGCGTTCGCCTGGATGGAAGATCTGGTGCTGGACGAAATGGAATCCACCCTGCACTGAGACACCAACCAAGGATCCTGGACACCAATGCCCGCACCCCGCGGGCATTGCTTTTTCGGACGGCATCATGAGCAAAAACCTCGTTATCGTCGAATCGCCGGCCAAGGCGAAGACCATCAAGAAGTACCTGGGCAAGGACTTCGAGGTCCTCGCCTCCTACGGCCACGTGCGCGACCTGCTGCCCAAGGAGGGTGCGGTCGACCCGGCGCATGGCTTCGCCATGAAATACCAGGTCATCGACAAGAACGAAAAGCACGTCGACGCCATCGCCAAGGCCATCAAGAAGGCCGATGCCCTTTACCTCGCCACTGACCCGGACCGCGAAGGCGAGGCCATCTCCTGGCATCTCTTCGAACTGCTGCGCGAGCGCAAGCTGCTCGATGGCAAGACCGTGGGGCGGGTGGTGTTCCACGAGATCACCAAGCGCGCCATCCAGGAGGCCGTGGGGCAGCCCCGTGCGCTGTCTCTCGACCTGGTGAACGCCCAGCAGGCGCGCCGCGCCTTGGATTACCTGGTGGGTTTCAATCTCTCGCCGCTGCTGTGGAAGAAGATCCGTCGTGGCCTGTCCGCCGGGCGCGTGCAGAGCCCGGCGCTACGCATGATTGTCGAGCGCGAGGAAGAAATCGAACGCTTCGAGGCGCGCGAATACTGGAGCGTGGAGGCCGACTGCCTGGCCAAGAAGCAGCCCTTCACCGCCAAGCTGGCACAGTTCCAGGGCGAGAAGCTGAGCCAGTTCTCCATCACCGACACCGGCCGCGCCACCGAGGTGCACAAGGCGCTGGAGAAGGCCGCCGACGGCAAGCTGCTGGTTTCGCGCATCGAGCGCAAGCAACGCAAGCGCAATCCGGCCGCACCGTTCACCACCTCCACGCTGCAGCAGGAGGCCTCGCGCAAGCTGGGCTTCTCCGCTCAGCGCACCATGCGCATCGCCCAGCAGTTGTATGAAGGCATCGACATCGGCGGCGAGACCGTCGGTCTCATCACCTACATGCGTACCGACTCGGTGAACCTGGCCCAGGAAGCGCTGGAGGAGATCCGCGACTTCATCGGCAAGACCTACGGCAAGGACAACATCCCCAGCGAGGCGCGCGTCTACAAGACCAAGGCCAAGAACGCCCAGGAGGCCCATGAGGCCGTGCGCCCCACCTCGGTGTTGCGCACCCCCGACGCCGTGGCCGGCCACCTGTCGCGCGATCAGCACAAGCTCTATGAACTGGTGTGGAAGCGCACCGTTGCCTGCCAGATGATCCCGGCCACCATCGCCACCGTGGCGGTGGACCTTGCCGCCGGCAAGGACAACGTGTTCCGCGCCACCGGCAGCACCATCATCGATCCGGGTTTCATCGCCGTGTACCAGGAGAGCGTGGACGAGGCCAAGGACGAGGAAAAGGAATCGGTACTGCCGCCGCTGGAAGAGGGCGACACCGTGCAGCTCGCCGCGATCCGCCCCGAGCAGCACTTCACCGAACCGCCGCCGCGCTACAGCGAGGCGAGCCTGGTGAAGGCCCTGGAAGAGCACGGCATCGGCCGCCCGTCCACCTACGCCAGCATCATCGCCACCTTGCAACAGCGCGAGTATGTGGAGATGGACAAGCGCCGCTTCCGCCCCACCGACGTGGGCCGCGTGGTGAACAAGTTCCTCACCGAGCACTTCACCCAGTACGTGGACTACGACTTCACCGCCAAAATGGAGGACGAGCTCGACGCCGTCTCGCGCGGTGAAGAGGACTGGGTACCGCTCATGCAGCGCTTCTGGGACCCGTTCATCCACCTGGTGCAGGACAAGGAAGAATCGGTCTCGCGCAAGGACGTCACCCACGAGACCCTGGACGAGGCCTGCCCCAAGTGCGGCAAACCGCTGTCCATTCGCCTCGGCCGGCGCGGGCGCTTCATCGGCTGCACCGGTTATCCCGAGTGCGACTACACGCGCAACCTGAACGAGAGCAAGGAAGAGGCCCAGGCCGAACCGGAAGTGGTCGAAGGCCGCAGCTGCCCGCAGTGCGAGTCGCCGCTCATCATCCGCACCGGTCGCTACGGCAAGTTCATCGGCTGCAGCAACTACCCGAAGTGCAAGTACATCGAGCCCCTGGAGAAGCCGGCCGACACCGGTGTGCAGTGCCCCGAGTGCAAGAAGGGCACCTTGCTGCAGCGCAAGTCGCGCTTTGGCAAGATCTTCTATTCCTGCTCCACCTATCCCACCTGCAAGTACGCGGTGTGGAACCCGCCGCTCAACGAGCCCTGCCCCAAGTGCGGTTGGCCCATCCTGACCCTCAAGACCACCAAGCGCCGCGGAACCGAAAAGGTCTGCCCGCAGAAAGAATGCGGCTACACCGAACTGGTCGAGGGCCCCGAGGCCAAGGAGCAGGTGGGTTAAGAAGAAGATCTAACCACGGGGGACACGGGGGACACGGGGGACACGGGGAAATCAATTTTCGTGCGGGTTGGCTCAACCCACCAATTGCATGATCCCCGTGTTCCCCGTGTCCTCCGTGGTTGTGCTTTTTGATCGTTTTGGAGCGAAGTGATGAGCCGTTTTGTTGCCGTGTTGATGGGGTCCGATTCAGACCTGCCGACCATGAAGGCCACGCTGGAGGTGCTGGCCTCGTTCGGGATTCGCTACGAGGTGAAGATCACCTCCGCCCATCGCACGCCTGCCGCCACCCATGACTACGTGAAGGATGCCGAGGCGCGCGGCTGCGGTGTGTTCATCGCTGCCGCGGGACTGGCGGCCCACCTGGCCGGCGCGGTATCCGCCATGACCGTGCGCCCGGTGATCGGCGTGCCCATGGACGCCGGCCCGCTGCAGGGCATGGACGCGCTGCTGTCCACGGTGCAGATGCCAGCAGGCATTCCCGTCGCGACGGTGGCCATCGGCAAGACCGGAGCGAAGAACGCGGGCTACCTCGCCGCACAGATCCTTGCCGTCGCCGACGCAGACCTCGCTGCCAGGCTGCGCGAGGAGCGTGAAGCGAATGCACGCAACATCCAGGCGCGCGACGCGGTGGTCCAGAAAGACCTGGGACTGTAAACCCTCGAACGCAGCGCCGCAGAATTGCCGCGTACCATGAGCCACCCGCCAGCATCCGCCGTGCCTCGGCGCCTCTGTGTCGGGCCGTTCGCTCCATGATTAGCCCCTGGCACTTGCGCATTGCCCGTGATGTGCTGCGCACCGGCGGCGTGGTGGCCTATCCCACCGAGGCGGTGTACGGCCTGGGCTGCGACCCGCAATCGTGGCGCGCCGTGGAAAAGCTGTTGCGCCTGAAGCGCCGCCCGGCGGCCAAGGGTCTCATCCTGGTCGCGGCATCACTGGAGCAACTGGCGCCCTACATCGCGCCGCTCACCGACGAGATCACTCAGCGCGTGCTTCCCACCTGGCCGGGGCCGTTCACCTGGCTGCTGCCCGCCGCCGAGCACACCGCGCCGTGGCTGCGCGGCGAGCATGCAACCATTGCGGTGCGCATCAGCGACCATCCCGTGGTGAAGGCCCTGTGCGAGACGTTCGGAGGCGCACTGGTCTCGACCAGCGCCAACGTGGCCGGTCGTGCTCCGGCCCGCAATGCGCTGACAGCGCGACGGGTCTTCGGCAGCGAGATCGATTACATCCTGCACGGCCCGCTCGGCGGGCTCGAACGTCCCACCTCCATCCGCGATGCTCGCACCGGTGCAGTGCTGCGCTGACTCGCAGGGTGGAGCGGCCATCGTGGCGTGTACGAGCGGCCTCAGTCCGCGTTTCTTCGGGGTGCCGCGGCCTGAAGCGCAGATTCCAATCGCGCAGCTCACTCCGCCTTGTTGCGCATGAAATCCGCGGTGCGGAACAAAGCCTGCTCCAGTTCTGTGCGCAGATCATCAGGGACGCCCACGTCTTCCATAGCCTGGCGCATGCACAGCATCCATTGATCCCGTTCGGCACTGCCGATGGGGAACGGCATATGTCGCTGGCGCAGGCGCGGGTGTCCGTGCTTTTCCACATACAACTGCGGACCACCCAGCCAGCCGCTCAGGAACATGAACAGTTTGTCGGCGGATTCGCCGAGATCCTGCGGATGCATGCGTCGGATGTCCTGGGCCTCGGGTAGCGTGTCCATGAGGACGTAGAAGCGATCCACGAGGCGACGCACGGTTGCTTCACCGCCGAGGCGTTCGTAATGCGGGTTGGTCATGGTTTCTCTCCGTCGCGGCAGGCCAGGTATTCTCGCGACGCCTTCGTCGCGCCACAAGCTGTGCTGTTGTATTCATTGATAAACGTGCGGCGAATTCGCGAGAGCGCAAGCGTGCGCAAGCAAGAATATTTCCGCACCCTATTCCCGCGGCGAATCTGCCTTCCCATAATGCGCGCCGATTCCGCTCATGCGGGATCATTCCCCTTACTAACTTCGCTGGAATATTGAAATCGTATGAAGCGCACAATGGTTGGTTGGCGTGATTCTGGTCCTTTCCGCCTGCGGCAAACAGCAGGAGGCTGCGGAATCTGCAGCTGCCGAGGTTGCGCCCGCTACGGAAGTCTCCGTGCCCGTTGAACAGGTGGCTGCTCCTACCGAAACCGCCACGCCTGCCGCAGCTCCCGCACAGCCGCAATAACGCGCACGCGCACCCACGGGCACCGACCATGCGTTGGTGCCCTTTTTCGGTGGCGCCCGGGCGGGGTCTGATAAAATCCCGCCATGGATGTATCCGATCTTCTCGACACTCTGAACCCCGCCCAGCGCGAGGCGGTCGCCGCCCCGCCGGGCAATCTGCTCATCCTCGCCGGCGCCGGCAGCGGCAAGACCCGCGTGCTCACCCATCGCGTGGCCTGGCTCATCCGCACCGGCCAGGCATCAAGCTACGGCATCCTTGCCGTCACCTTCACCAACAAGGCCGCGCACGAGATGCGCGGGCGCATCGAACACCTCCTCGGCACGCCCACCACGGGCATGTGGGTCGGCACCTTCCACGGGCTCGCCCATCGCCTGCTGCGTGCACACGCCCAGGATGCCGGCCTGCCGGCGGGTTTTCAGATCCTCGACAGTGACGACCAGCTGCGCATCGTGCGCCGGCTGCTGCGCGAACAGGGTGTGGATGAATCGCGCTGGCCACCCAAGCAGGTGCAGTGGTTCATCAACGCGCGCAAGGACGAGGGCAAGCGCCCGAAGGATCTGGGGCCGGGCGACGATCCCTACCAGCGCCAGATGCTCAAGCTCTACCAGGCCTATGAAGAGGCTTGCCAACGCAGCGGCGTGGTGGATTTTGCGGAGCTCCTGCTGCGAGCCTTCGAAGTCCTGAAGGAGCGCCCGGACATCCTCGACCACTACCGGCGCCGCTTCCAGCATATCCTGGTGGACGAATTTCAGGACACCAATGCCATCCAGTACGACTGGCTCAAGCTCATCGCGGGCACGCAGGGGCTGGTGTTCGCGGTGGGCGACGACGATCAATCCATTTACGGCTGGCGCGGGGCGCGCATCGAGAACATCCACCGCTTCGTCGATGAGTTCCCGGACGTGCGCCTGGTGCGCCTGGAGCAGAACTACCGCTCCACCGCCACCATCCTCGCCGCCGCCAACGCGCTCATCGCCAACAATGCCGATCGCCTGGGCAAGGAGTTGTGGACCGAAGGCGAGAAAGGCGAGCCCATCCGTGTGTACGGGGCCTTCAACGAGATCGATGAGGCGCGCTTCATCGTGGAGCGCATCCGCGAGCACGAGGCGCACGGCGGCAAGCGCTCGGAAGTGGCTGTGCTGTACCGTTCCAACGCCCAGTCGCGCGTCATCGAAGAGGCGTTGATGCAGGCCGGCGTGCGCTATCGCGTCTACGGCGGACTGCGCTTCTTCGAGCGCGCCGAGATTAAGGACGCGCTGGCCTATCTGCGCCTGCTGTTCAACCGCACCGACGACGCCTCCTTCGAGCGGGTGGTGAACACGCCCACCCGCGGCATCGGCGAGCGCACAGTGGAGCAATTGCGCGAACACGCCCGTGCCTTTGGCGTGCCCTTGTGGCGGGCGGCGCGCGACCTGCTCGCGCACAACATCTTCGCCGCGCGGGCCGCCAATGCACTCAAGGCTTTCGTTGATCTCATCGAACGCCTGACCGCCGGCGTGGAGGGCATCGAGTTGCACGAGCAGGTGGAGCAGGTGATCGCCGGCTCCGGGCTTATCGAGCACTACCGCAAGGAAAAGAGCGGCCGCGGCGAGGACCGCATCGAGAACCTGGAGGAACTGGTCAACGCCGCACGCCAGTTCGAGTACGACGAGGTTGAGCACGCGGGCATGGATGCCCTCGGCGCTTTCCTGGCCCACGCCGCGCTCGAGTCAGGTGAAGGTCAGGCGGGCGAGGGCGAGGACAGCGTGCAGCTCATGACCCTGCACTCAGCCAAGGGCCTGGAATTCCCGCTGGTGTTCATGGCGGGTATGGAGGAGGGTCTGTTTCCCCACCAGATGTCCATGGACGAGCCGGGCCGGCTCGAAGAGGAGCGGCGCCTCTGTTACGTGGGCATGACCCGCGCGCGGCAGCGGCTCTATCTCACCTGGGCCGAGGTGCGCCGGCTGTACGGGCAGGAACACACCACGCGTCCTTCGCGGTTTCTCGATGAGATCCCCCGCGAACACCTGGAAGAGGTGCGCCTGCGCGGCACCGTCAGCCAGCCTTATTACGCCCGTCGCGCGGTGGTGGATGAATCGGCCGGCGGACTGCGCCTCGGCCAGCACGTGCGCCATCCCAAATTCGGCGAAGGCGTGGTGCTCGCCTGCGAGGGGCAGGGTGCCCAGGCGCGGGTGCAAGTGAATTTCGATGCCATGGGCAGCAAATGGCTGGTGTTGGCCTACGCGAACCTGGAGGCGTTGTGAGCCCCGCCCGCCATGTTTGTGCACATCCCGGCCCCGGCCGGGCATCTATGGGGAGTTAGTGACCACTGCCTGCCGTAATGCGTGATGTATCGCGTAAGCTGTTGATTGGAAAGGCTTCCGCCCGGTGGTGAAAAAATCACCGATTCAACAGCTGCTCAGTGGTGGAGGGTCGCGGCGGAAGAAGCCCCCAGAACGTCCACAGAGTTATCCACAGGTTCTGTGGATAACGACCGCATCCGCCTGCGCTACCAGCGGAACAGCACCCATTGCGGGATTTCCGGGTTGGACAACTCGTTCCTGCGCGTCTCCAGGCTGCCGTCGCCGTCCGTATCGATGAGGAAGTAGGGTGGCCCCGAACGGGGCGTGATGCGCACCATGTAGAGCTGCCCCGACACACGGTATTCCTCGATGACCTCGCGCTCGCGGCGGATGATGGTCACTTGCGGTTCGAGCAGTTCCTCGACGCTGGCCGGCGGGGGCGGGGTGCCGCTGCGCCCCTCCGGCATCGGCGGCGGGGGCGGTACCTCATCGGGTGTTTGGGCCAGGATGGGCGCAGCCAGGCTGGCCAGTAATAAAAACAGACCGGTACGACGCATGCGTGGCCTCAGAGGTCGAGCAGGATCTCGCGCTCCTCGGCAGAGGGCTCGAAACCGCGCTGTTCGTAATGACTGAAAATGGAATCGACGACTTCTTCCGGGGTGTTGAGTACCTGGAAGAGCTCCATGTCGGCCGCATCAACCATGCCTTCGCCGACCAGTTTGTCGCGCAGCCAATCGATGAGCCCCTCCCAGAAGGCCGAGTTCACCAGGAGAATGGGGATGCGCCGGGTCTTGCCGGTCTGCACCAGAGTGAGGATCTCGGCCAGCTCGTCCAGGGTGCCGAAGCCCCCGGGCAACACCACATAGGCCGCGGCGTATTTCACGAACATCACCTTGCGCGCGAAGAAATGACGGAAGCTGAGGGAGATGTCCTGGTAGGGATTGCCGGTCTGCTCATGGGGCAACTGGATGTTGAGACCGATGGACGGCGATTTGCCGGCGTAGGCCCCCTTGTTGGCGGCCTCCATGATGCCCGGCCCGCCGCCGCTCACCACCGAGAATCCCGCATCCGAGAGCTGGCGGGCAATCTTTTCGGTGAGTTCGTAATAGGGATGATCCGGTTTCATCCGCGCCGAACCGAAGATGCTCACCGACGGTCGAATCCGGGCAAGCCGTTCGAAGCCCTCCACGAACTCCGCCATGATCTGGAAGATCTTCCAGGATTCGCGCGTGAGAATGCTGTCGTTGACCGGGGTCATGCCCGGATGGCGGTGCTTGCTGTCGTCGTGCATGGATGCCTTTCAAGCGCGGACTAGCGCGCGGCCCATTGTATCGTGCGGTCGGTGTTCTGATTCAGGACACTGGCCATTTTAGTCATAATGCGGTGCGCCCCTACGACCCTGCCCAGCCCATGACCCATAGTAACAAGCCTCTCGTCCTGGTAGACGGCTCGTCTTATCTCTACCGGGCCTTCCATGCGCTGCCCGCGCTGACCAACTCTGAAGGGCAGCCCACCGGCGCCGTGTACGGCGTCGTCAACATGCTGCGGCGGCTGCTGCTCGATTTCGAGCCGGACCACGTGGCCGTGGTGTTCGATGCCAAGGGCCCCACCTTTCGCGACGAAATCTATGCCGACTACAAGGCCCACCGCCCGCCCATGCCGGGCGAGCTGGTGAGCCAAATCGAGCCGCTGCACGCCATTGTGCGCGCCATGGGTCTGCCCCTGCTGTGCATCGACGGCGTGGAGGCGGACGACGTGATCGGCACCCTGGTGGTGCAGGCGCGCGCCCACGGCCTGGACGTGGTGGTCTCTACCGGCGACAAGGACATGGCCCAGCTGGTCAAGCCCGGTGTGCGGCTGGTCAACACCATGACCGCCACGGAGATGGACGAGGCCGGGGTGATCGACAAGTTCGGCGTGTCGCCGGAACTCATCATCGATTACCTGGCACTCATCGGCGACACCAGCGACAACGTGCCGGGCGTGCCCAAGGTCGGCCCCAAAACGGCCGTGAAATGGTTGCAGCAGTACGGCAGCCTGGACGGCGTCATGGCCCATGCGGCGGAGATCAAGGGCGTGGTAGGCGAGAACCTGCGCAACAGCCTCGGCCACTTGCCCCTGTCGCGTCAGCTGGTCACCATCAAGTGCGACGTGCCCCTGCCGTTCGCCCCGGCGGACCTGAAGCGGCAGGAACCCGACCGTGCCGCCCTCAAGGCCTGGTTCACACGCCTGGAGTTCAAGGGCTGGCTGGCCGAGCTGCTCGGCGCCGACCGCGCCGAGGCCCGGTTGCATGCCGGGCCGCCGGAGACCGGCGTGAAGGACCATCACGCGGTCACCGACTGGGCCGAGTTCGAGGGCTGGCTGGAACGCCTGCGCACCGCCGAGCTGTTCGCGTTCGACACCGAGACTACCAGCCTCGACTACATGCAGGCGGAGATCGTCGGCGTCTCCTTTGCCGTGACCCCCGGCGAGGCCGTGTACGTGCCGCTCGCCCATCAGGACCCGGGCGCGCAACAGCTCGATCGCGACGAGGTGCTGGCCGCCCTCAAGCCGCTGCTGGAGGACCCGGCGCGACCCAAGCTCGGCCACAACCTCAAGTACGACATGAGCGTGCTGGCCAATCACGGCATCACCCTGCGCGGCATCGCCCACGACAGCATGCTGGAGTCCTACGTGCTCGACGCCACCGCCTCGCGTCACGACCTGGACTCCCTGTCCCTCAAATACCTGGGCCACAAGACCATCCTGTTCGAGGACGTTGCCGGCAAGGGCGCCAAGCAGCTCACCTTCGATCAGGTGGCCGTGGAGCAGGCGACCGCCTACGCCGCCGAGGACGCCGATGTGTCGCTGCAGCTGCACCGCGCGCTGTGGCCGCGGCTCAAGGCGGAGGGCACGCTGGCGCAGGTCTATGAAGACATCGAGGTGCCGTTGGTCCCCGTGCTCTCGCGCATGGAACGCACCGGCGTGCTGGTGGACGTGGACATGCTGCGCCGCCAGAGCAACGAGCTGGCCACACGCATGCTGGAGGTGGAGCGCGAGGCCTTCGAGGCCGCTGGCGGACCGTTCAACCTGGGCTCGCCCAAGCAGATCCAGGAGATCCTGTTCGGCAAGCTGGGCCTGCCGGTGCTCGCCAAGACCGCCACCGGTCAGCCCTCCACCGCCGAGGACGTGTTGCAGGAACTGGCCATCGACTACCCGCTGCCCCGGCTGATCCTCGACTACCGCGGCCTCGCCAAGCTCAAGTCCACCTACACGGACCGCCTGCCGGAGCAGGTGAATCCGCGCACCCGGCGTGTGCACACCTCCTATCACCAGGCGGTGGCCGCCACCGGGCGCCTGTCCTCATCCGACCCCAACCTGCAGAACATCCCGGTGCGCACCGGCGAGGGCCGGCGCATCCGCCAGGCCTTCGTGGCGCCGCAGGGATATCGGCTATTGGCCGCGGACTACTCCCAGATCGAGCTGCGCATCATGGCCCACCTGTCCGCGGACGCGGGCCTGGTGCGGGCCTTCGCGAGCGGTGAGGATATCCACCGCGCCACGGCCGCCGAGGTGTTCGGTCTGGCCCCCGAGCAGGTTACCGCCGACGAGCGCCGCTCCGCCAAGGCCATCAATTTCGGGCTCATCTATGGCATGTCCGCCTTCGGCCTCGCCAAACAGCTCGGTATCGACCGCGGTTCGGCGCAGGGCTACGTGGACAAGTACTTCGCCCGTTACCCCGGGGTGAAGCGCTTCATGGAGGAGACCCGAGAGGGGGCGCGCGAGCGCGGCTACGTGGAGACGGTGTTCGGGCGGCGCTTGTACGTGCCGGACATCCGTGCCTCCAACATGCAGCGTCGTCAGTACGCCGAACGCACCGCCATCAACGCCCCCATGCAGGGAACCGCCGCCGACATCATCAAGCGCGCCATGCTGACCATTGACGCCTGGTTACCGGCGAGCGGCCTGGACTGTCGCATGATCATGCAGGTGCACGATGAATTGGTATTCGAGGTGAAGGAGGGTCAGGAAGCGGAAGCGAGCGCTCACATCCGCCAGCGCATGGAGGCGGCTGCGCACCTTTCCGTGCCCTTGGTGGTGGAGGTCGGCACCGGCACCCACTGGGACCAAGCCCATTGAAGGCGATCTATTTCGGTGGTTGCCCGGAACCTTTTCCGATCCCGCCAGTCCTACCGGGTAAGCCATAGTGCTTGCCCTCCCGTTGCTCTCCCTGACGGGATGTAGCCGGCCCGGCTCGGCACCCCCCGAGCCGGGTCCTCATAACCCCGGGCGCTCTTCCTCCCCCTTAGCCCGGGGTTTTTTTTCGTCCCCTTATCAGCCCTCCCGGACAAAAGGCAAAAAGCCATTAACCACGGGCGACACGGGGAATTCAATTCTTGTGGGGGCGGCCTCAGGCCGCGATTGTCGTCGGATACCCCGTCATCGCGGCCTGAGGCGCTCCTACAGTCATTTTCACCGTTGTAGCCAGCTTCTCTTGCCCCCTCTCCCTCCGGGAGACGAGCGCAACCATTGATGGATTTGCCCCCCCGTGTTCCCCGTGTCCCCCGTGGTTAATGCTTTTTTCTTTCCGCACTCACTCCCCCGGCCGCAGCCAGCCGTCGAGGACGGCGCCGGCTTCGTCCACGCCGGTCTTGGCCTGGCTGGAGAACAGCTGGGCAGTGACACCAGAGTACTCGGCTGCCAGAGCCTTGCGCACCTGTTGCAGGGTGGCCATGGCCGGACCCCGGTTGAGCTTGTCGGCCTTGGTGAGCAGGGCGTGCACGGGCATGCCCCGCTGGGCGCACCAGTCGAGCATGGTCCGGTCGTACTCGGTGAGCGGGTGGCGGACGTCCATGATGAGCACAAGACCTTCGAGACAGCGCCGGGTGATCAGATAGCGTTCGAGCAGCGCCTGCCAGTGCCGCTTCACGGTCTCCGGTACCTGCGCATAGCCGTATCCCGGCAGGTCCACCAGGCGCCGGCCCTCGTCCAGGCCGAAGAAGTTGATGAGCTGCGTGCGCCCCGGCGTCTTGCTGGTGCGTGCCAGGCCGGTCTGTCCGGTCAGCGTATTGATGGCGCTCGACTTGCCTGCATTGGAACGCCCGGCGAAGGCCACTTCGCGCCCGCTGTCGGCCGGGAGCTGCTGTAGGGCATTGGCGCTGATGAGAAAATGCGCCTTGCGGTAGAAGGCCTCGGAATTCATGATGTGCGGCCCAGTTGGCGTGGATTTTCGCCACTCCGCGGTTGACCCGCAGCTTGGCTCATTGGTATATAAGGGACCCTTTATTTGGGCTTTCCCCGTGCGCCTAATATGCTGTGCGGGGCTGAACATTATAAAACGGAGTGAGGGCGAGACATGAAGAAGACGATTGTTGCTGCGGCCGTGGGCGCAATGGCGCTGGTGTCCACCGGTGCAATGGCTGCGACCGGTGAACAGGTCTATAACCAAGCCTGCCAAGTTTGCCATAAGATGGGCGTCGCTGGCGCACCCAAGCTGGGTGACAAGGCCGCATGGGGTCCCCGCATTGCCCAGGGCATGGCGACCCTCCAGGATCACGCCATCAAGGGCTTCCAGGGCAAGACTGGCGTGATGCCCCCCAAGGGTGGTTTCATGAACCTCAGCGACGCCGATGTGAAGGCCGCCGTCGAGTACATGACCAACAACAGCAAGTAAGCCTTTCGGCATGGGTTAATCGATGAAAAAGCTAGCGTCTGTAGTTCTCGTTCTGATGGGTGTCGCCGGCGCCGCGCAGGCGGCCCCTGTAGGTGATGCCACGGCCGGCCAGGGTAAGGCCATGGTCTGTGCTGCTTGCCATGGCATGGATGGCAACAGCTTTGTTCCCACCTTCCCGAAGCTTGCCGGTCAGCACCCGAGCTACATCGCTAAGCAGTTGGCGGCATTCAAGGCCGGCGAGCGTAAGGATGAAGTCATGGCGCCCATGGCTGCACCCCTGAGCGAGCAGGACGTGGCCGACCTGGCCGCATACTTCAGCAGCCAAAAGGCCAGCGTCGGTACCGCCAATCCGGAACTGGCCGCGGCGGGCGCCAAGATCTACCGCGGCGGTATTGCGGCCAAGGGCGTATCCGCCTGCATGGCATGCCATAACCCGTCTGGTAGCGGTATCCCCGCAGCCGACTTCCCGGCGCTCGGTGGTCAGCAGGGTATGTACGTGGCCAAGGCCCTGCGTGATTTCCGCTCCGGCGTGCGCACGACGGACCCCGCCGGCATGATGCGCAACGTGGCCGCCAAGATGTCCGATGAGGAAATCAATGCGGTCGCCGAGTTCATTGCCGGTCTGCATTAATCCGTAGCCGTTACAGGCGAGCACAAAGGGTGGTCTCGGCCACCCTTTGTCATCTCCGGGGACCCATCTCCGGAACTTGCCGCCCTTCGCGTCAGTCGGAGGGAGTGGAACTTCGTCCGCCTCCCGTTCGAGCGGCCCACCCCCGGCGCCCAAAGGAAACCCATGGCTGGCTCCCCAAACACGCCTAACACCCCTCGGCAAAGGCGCGGCACCGGCGCCGTCCTGGTCGAATTCCTCGGTTCCATGAACCTGGCCATCACGCTGCTGGTGGCCCTCTCCTTCGCCGCCATCATCGGCACGGTCCTGCAACAGAACCAGCCCTACCCCGATTACGTCCGCAAGTTCGGACCGTTCTGGTTCGAAGTGTTCGAGCGCCTGGGGCTGTACGACGTCTACAGCGCCCCCTGGTTTCTGGTGCTGCTCGGCATGCTGCTGGTGTCCACGGCGGTATGCGTGTACCGCAATACACCGACCATGCTGCGTGACATGCGCCACTTCCGGCTCGACGTACAGGACAAGTCGCTGCGCGCCTTCCACCAACAGGCGGAGTGGCAGGCCGAGGGCGACGTGAGCGCGGTGGCAGAGCGCGCCGGCGCCGTGCTCGCCGCGCAGGGCTATCGCGTGCGCACCAAGGACCATGGCGACCGTACCGTGGTCGCCGCTATGCGCGGTGCGTGGAATCGCCTCGGCTACCTGCTCACCCACGTGGCCATCGTGGTGATCTGCGTGGGCGGCCTCATCGACGGCAATCTGCCGTTGAAACTCGCCGAACGCCTCGGCCGCCTCCAGGTGGAGACGCGTGACATCCCCGCCTCCCAGGTACCTCCCGAGAGCACCCTCGCCGCCGACAGCGCCGCCTTTCGCGGCAGTGTGCGCATCGCCGAAGGCGGGCAGGCCGATTTCGTGTTCCTCAACGTGCGCGACGGCTTTCTGCTGCAAAAACTGCCGTTTCGCGTCGAGCTGCTCGATTTTCGCGTGGAGCACTATCCCTCGGGCCAGCCCAAGTCTTTCGAGAGTGACCTGGTGATCCACGACCCGGACCTGTCCGAACCCCTCAAGCGCACCATCGCCGTGAATCACCCGCTCATTCATAGAGGCTACGCCATCTACCAGGCGAGTTTCTCGGATGGCGGTTCGCGCCTGAAACTGCGGGCGCACGCCCTTGATGCACCGGGTCTCGCGCCCTTGGAACTCGAGGGGGCGGTGTATGACGACCTCAAGGTGATCACCTCGCGCGGCCCGCTGACAATCGAATTCATCGACTTCAAGCCCTACAACGTCTTCCCGGCCGAAGACGGCAGTGCCGGCTTCCGGAATTACGGCCCCAGCGTGGTGTTCAAGCTGCGCAACGAGGCGGGCGAGGCTATCGAATACGTGAACTACATGGTGCCCGTCACCCAGGAAGGGCGCACCTACTACCTGAGCGGCATGCGCACCCTGCCCGGCGAGCCGTATCGCTACCTTCACCTGCCCCTGGACGCCGAAGGCAGCCTGGATCGCTTCATGACCCTGCGCAGCAACGCCCTTGACGCGGCGCGCGTGCATGCCATGGTCGATGCCCAGGCCGATGGGCTCGTGCCCGCCGGTGGCGATGCGGCGATGCGCGCGAACCTCATCGGCTCCATCACGCATTTGGTGGACCTGTTTGCCCGCGGCGGCATGGGCGCGGTGGTGGAGCAAGTGGAACAGGCCGTGCCCGAAGCCGAGCGCCAGCAGGCCATGGAATCGTACGTCATGGTCCTGCAATCGGTGCTCGGCTCGCTCTACGTGGATCAGTTGCGCGAAGAAGGCGTGCTCGACGAGCAGGGCGTGAGCGATGCGGATGCGCAATTCTTCGACGACGCCCTGGAGGCCTTCGCCGCGCTCGGCAGCTACGGCTCGCCGCTGTTCATCGAGCTTACCGATTTCGAGCACGTCGAGGCCTCGGGACTGCAGATCACCCGCGCACCGGGCCAGGATATCGTCTATCTCGGTTGCGTTATGCTGATGGCGGGCGTTTTCTTCATGTTCTACCTGCATCATCGCCGCGTGTGGGTCTCGGTAAGCGCGGGCGAAGCGGGCGCGCGTGTCCTGCTCGCTGGTAGCGGCAATCGTGATCGCGCCGAATTTGCCAGCGAGTTCGAAGGCGTGCGCCGGGTGCTCGCGGTGGCCACGGGTGCGGATGAAGCCATGACTCAGCAAGAGGCGGGATAATATGTCGGTGACTTCAGAGTTCTTGCAGGACGGACTGACGCGCAAGGCATGGTGGCAGCGCCTTGGCTGGTGGGATTGGGGCTGGGGTGCGCTGGTGTTGGCGGGCGCGCTGTTTGCCTACGCGCGCTACAGCGCCCTGATGGACGGCTTCGAGATCATCATCCTCGCAGGCACCGTGCCGGTGGTCCTGGGCCTGGGCTGGGGCTGGAAGGCGATGCGCACTTACACTCTCGTGGTCGCGCTGCTCAGTCTTGCGTCGATCGGCCTGTATGGCGCCGAACTGGCGCGCGGCGACGCCAACTTCTTTCTGAAATATCTGCTGTCCAGCCAGTCCGCCATCATGTGGATGAGTGCACTGTTCGTGATGGCCACGGCGGCCTACTGGCTGTCGTTGTTCATGCGCTCGGAATTCACCGGCCGCGTGGCCACGGCCCTCACCTGGTGCGCCTCGGCCATGGGTTTGATCGGCTTGCTGGTGCGGTGGCGCGAGTCTTACCTGCTCGGTCCGGACGTGGGCTACATCCCGGTGAGCAACCTCTACGAGGTGTTCATCCTGTTCGCGGTGATCACCGGGCTCATGTACCTGTACTACGAAGGCCGTTACCGCAGCCGCGCCATGGGTGCCTTCGCCCTCACGGTGATCAGCGCCGCGGTGGCCTTTCTGCTGTGGTACTCCTTCGAGCGCCAGGCCCACGAGATTCAGCCGCTGGTGCCGGCGTTGCAGAGCTACTGGATGAAGATCCACGTGCCCACCAACTTCGTGGGCTACGGCGGCTTCGCCCTGGCCGCGATGCTGGGCATTGCCTACCTCATTGTCGACCGGCTGCGCCCTGGCAGTTCCTGGGCGGCGCGCCTGCCCGCGCGCGAGCAACTGGACGAGGTGATGTACAAGGCCATCGCCCTCGGCTTCGCCTTCTTCACCGTGGCGACCGTGCTCGGTGCCATGTGGGCGGCCGAGGCGTGGGGTGGCTATTGGAGTTGGGACCCGAAGGAGACCTGGGCCCTTATCGTATGGCTGAACTACGCGGCCTGGCTGCACATGCGTCTGACCAAGGGCTGGCGTGGCCGGCCCATGGCCTGGTGGGCCATCATCGGCCTGTTCGTCACCACCTTCGCCTTCCTGGGCGTGAACATGTTCCTGTCAGGCCTGCACTCGTACGGAACGCTGTAAGACCGGTACGCCGTTACACCGTAACAGGTGACGCGTGATGCGTGACGCGATAGAGAGGCCTCCCAATCGTTTCACACGTCACCTGTCACCCATTCACTTCTTGCCGCCGTAGACGTAATGGGAGTACGTGGCGACGTCCTGGCTGACGCGGCGGAACAGGCGATCGAGGCTCACCACGGCGTGCTCCAGGATGTTCACAGCGATGAAGGGATGCTCGATCCGCAGGCGCTGATACATGATGCGGGACATGCGCAACATACGCGTTTCCGGCCGCATGGCCACCAGGCGGATGGAACGTGGCTCCCGATCGAAGAACGACATCTCGCCCATCAGTTCGCCTTCCCGCACCCGGGCCAGTTCCACGGCCTGGCCCTGGTTGTCATAGACCAGCGCGGCCTCCCCTTTTACGACGAAATACAGTGCCTCCCCCACCTCGCCGATGTCAGCGATGATCTGGCCCTTTTTGAATTCCACCAGTTCCGTGAAGTCCAACAACAGGTTCACCTCGCGCAGTGTGAGAGACTCGCAGAGGTTCTGCTGATTGAGGAATTCGCTCAGCTCGGCACGTTTTTTTGCATCGTCGGTCAGGATTGCCATGGAACAGCCTCCGGGAAAGCAGGCGCATAGCATAGTGCATCGCGTTTTGGCGGCGAAAGCACCGATGTGATGACAAGCTCCCATGGCCATCGGGTATGATGTATTTTCGGTGCCGGACTGTACCGAAGCCAAGGAGAACCCATGAATTTCAAGCGCTTCCTTCTCATTCTCAGCACCTTCCTGCCCCTCGTCGCCGGGGCCGCCGAGCCGTTTACGGAAGGCGTTCACTATGCACGCATCGAGCCGGCGCAGCCGAGCGATGCCGCACCCGGCAAGGTCCAGATCACCGAGCTGTTCTGGTACGGTTGCCCACACTGCTATGAGATGGAGCCGACCATTCAGGCCTGGCTTCAGAAAAAGCCCGATACCATCGAATTCACGCGCATGCCGGCCGTGTTCCGCACTAACCTGTGGCATGTGCATGCCAAGGCCTTCTATGCCGCCGAGGCCCTCGGGGTGCTTGACCGTGTGCACAACGACTTCTTCACGGCCATCCACGATCGGCGGCAGATGCACGGTACGGAAGACCAGCTGGCACGGTTTTTCGCCGATCGGGGCGTGCCCGCCGTGGACTTCCGCGCCGCATTCAACTCCTTCGCGGTGGAGACCAAGGTGAACCGGTCAATGGCGCTCAGCAAGGCCTATGGCATCACCGGGGTGCCGGTCTTGGTGGTCGCCGGCAAGTACCGGGTGGAGGGTGATATGGCAGGAAGCTATGAGAACATGATCCGCATTGCGGAATACCTCGCGCTCAGGGAAGGGCGCGGCGCCCGCTGACAGGCTCACATGAAGGCTGCCGAACTGTTCGTCCGTTGCCTCGAAAACGAGGGCACGCAATACGTTTTCGGCATCCCGGGCGAGGAGAACCTCGACCTGATGGACGCCCTGCTCGGCTCATCCATCACCTTCGTGACCGCGCGCCACGAGCAGGGCGCGGCCTTCATGGCGGACGTCTACGGGCGCCTTACGGGGCGCGCCGGGGTGTGTCTGGCGACCCTCGGCCCCGGCGCCACCAACCTCATCACCGGGGTGGCCGACGCCAACATGGATCATGCCCCGCTGGTGGCCATCGCCGGCCAGGCCTCCACCAACCGCCTGCACAAGGAGTCGCACCAGGTCCTCGACCTGGAGCAGATCTTCCGGCCCATCACCAAGTATTCCTCGCGCCTGCTCGCCCCCGAGGTGATCCCGGAGGTGGTTCGCAAGGCCTTCAAGCTGGCCCAGACGGAAAAGACCGGCGCCACGTTCATCGAATTTCCGGAAAACATTGCGGAAATGGACATCGACGACGTACCCTTGCCGGTGAAAAACCCCCATCAGCCCGAACCGCTCAGCGAGCGGGTCAAGGCCGCCGCCGAGCTTATTAGCAATGCGCGCAATCCCATCATCCTCGCCGGCAACGGCGTGCTGCGTGCCAAGGCCTGGCAACAGCTGGCGGATTTCGCCGAGCGCCTGAACATCCCCGTGGCCAATACCTTCATGGCCAAGGGCGTGGTGCCCTTCGCGGGCAATCCGCACGCGCTGGGCTCCGCGGGGTTGCAATCGAAGGATTACGTGAACTGCGGGTTCGACAAGGCCGACGTCATCATCTGCGTCGGCTACGACCTGGTCGAGTATCACCCGTACCTGTGGCACCCGACCCGCGACCGGATCATCATCCACATCGACTCCATTCCCGCCGAGGTGGATGCCTACTACTCGGTGGCGGTGGGCGTGGTCGGCGATATCAAACACTCCCTGCTGCGCATCGGTGAGCTGTCCACGCCGCACCAGGGCCAGCACATGCGTGCCTTGCGCCGCGCCCTCATCGAGGACATGAACGCCTGCCACGCCGATGGCGAATTCCCCATCAAGCCGCAGAAGATCATCTGGGACCTGCGCACGGCCATGGCGCTGGAGGACATCGTCGTGTGCGACGTGGGCGCCCACAAGCTGTGGATGGCGCGCATGTTCCGCTGCGAATACCCCAACACCTGCATCATTTCCAACGGCTTTGCGAGCATGGGCATCGCCCTGCCGGGCGCCATCGCCGCCAAGCTCGCGCATCCGGATCGCAAGGTGGTGGCGGTGACCGGTGACGCGGGCTTTCTCATGAACGTGCAGGAGCTGGAAACAGCCGTGCGCCTCGGTACGCCCTTGGTGGTGCTGATATGGAACGACAGTGGGTACGGCCTGATCAAATGGAAGCAGATGAATTACTTCGGCAGACCGGCCTTCGTCGATTTCACCAACCCTGATTTCGTCAAACTGGCCGAGTCTTTCGGTGCGCGCGGTTATCGCGTCGAAAGCGCCGACGAGCTGCGGCCGACCCTACAGAAGGCACTTGCCGACAGCGCGGTCAGCATCATCGACTGCCCGGTCGATTATGGCGAGAACCTGAAACTGACAGCGAAGATGGGCGAGATGGTCTGCCCGATCTGAGGAACGCGAGTCGATGATTTTGCCCATGCACACCACCCGCCTCGCAGAGCCCGCACCGCACCAGCGGCTGCGCCTGCTGAGCTACAACATCCAGGTGGGCATCGACAGCGTGCGGCCGCACCATTACGTGACCAAGAGCTGGCGGCATCTGCTGCCCCACGATCAGCGCTTCCGCAACCTCGATCGCATCGCCCAGGTGCTGTCCGGTTACGACATCGTCGCCTTGCAGGAGGTGGACGCGGGCAGCCACCGCACCGGCAACATCAATCTCACCGAATATCTCGCCCAGCAGTCGGAGTTCGCGTTCTGGCATCATCAATTGAACCGCGACCTGGTCGGCATCGCCCGACACGCCAACGGCCTGCTCTCGCGCCTGCGCCCGGTGGAGGTCACCGAATATAAGCTGCCCGGCTTCATTCCCGGTCGTGGTGCGTTGCTGGCGCGTTACGGCGAGCTCGTCGTGGTGCTGATTCACCTCGCGCTGGGCCAACGCACACGTCTCCAGCAACTGGAGTACATCGCCGAAGTCGTAGCCGAGTACGAACACGTGGTGCTCATGGGCGATATGAACTGCGAGCCCGGCAGCCTCGAGATGCAGTTGCTGTTCCGACGCACGGGTTTGCGGGAGCCGGTGGAGGGCATGTGCACCTTCCCGAGCTGGCGCCCGGCCCGCAACATCGACCACATCCTGGTGTCACCGACCCTGGAGATCGCCCAGTGTCAGGTGCTCAACCATGCCCTCTCGGACCACCTGCCGATCGCCGTGGAGATTGCCATTCCGGCGCACGTCCGGCTTGCCGTCTGAGGACTGAGCCATGGTCCTGATCAACAACGACGGCGGGCCACCGCAACCCGAAGCGTGGCGGCAAAAGTACTACGACAGCCTCGACGCACTGGAGAAGCAGGAGCAGGAGTGGCGCCAGATCGAGGCCCTGCTGCGCCAGACCCTGTTGCGGCTCATCAGTTACACCGACCTCGCCGAGCCCGGCCTCGCGACCAGGCTTGACGAGCTGCGCGGCGAATTGCGCAGGGGCACCGACACCCGGGAGCTTGCACCGCTCCTGGAAGACCTCGGCTGTGGTCTTGCCCAACAAGAGAGCGCCGCCGGGCTGCCCGGCCCGGGCCTCGCTTTCGCCCGTGAGATCCTTGCCACCCTCACCGACCGCCTGCTCACTGACGCGCCGGCAGATGCGACCCGGTTCATCCGTGCCGCCGTGACCGGCTCCGAGTCCGACATGCGGCGCGCCGTGGGACACCTGGTCGATCTGGTGCAGGAACGCGTCGATGGCGGCGGTTCCATCAACCAGGCGCTGCTGCGGCTGCTCGAGTACATCGCCGTGCCCCGGGAACTCACCGAGCGCGCCGAGGCCCTGCGGGGCCTCCTGCAGGAGCCGCTGACGCCGGTTGCGGTGGAAGGCGTGCTGCGCAGTCTGGCCGAGTTGATCGCCGACATGCGCGTCGGCGCGCTGCGTGAGAAGCGTGCCCTGGAGGACTTTCTCAGCCAGCTCACCGATGGCCTGCAGACACTGGATCAAAACCTTCACGCGACCGTGAAGGCACAGATCGATTCCTTTCAGGAAGGGCGGCGGCTCGGTTCCGCCATCGATGTGCACATGGACGGCATCGATGCCGCCGTGCAGTCGGCCCAAGGCCTCGACCAGCTGAAATCCCTGCTCGACTCACGCGTGCACGCCATCCGCGACGACATGGCTGCGTTCCACCGCCTCGAAGAACAGCGCGCGGCGGAATTGGAGCGTGACATGAGCAGCCTCACCGAGCGTCTCGCGGCGCTCGAGTCCGAGGCGGAAGGCCTGCGCGAACGCGTGCGTGTGGAGCGTTGTCAGGCGTTGCTCGATCCCCTTACGGGGCTTCCCAACCGACTCGCCTACGACGAACGCGTGGTGCAGGAATACCAGCGCTGGCGGCGCTACGGCTCGCCGTTGGTACTGAGCATCTGGGATGTCGATCACTTCAAGCGTGTGAACGACAGCTACGGCCACCAAGCCGGCGACAAGGTGCTGCGCGTGATCGCCACCCTGCTCAAATCGCAAACGCGCGTAACCGATTTCATCTGCCGTTACGGTGGCGAGGAGTTCATCATGCTGTTGCCGGAGACCGAGCTGGCCGGCGCCCTCAGCTGCGTGGAGAAGGTCCGCGCCACTGTGGAGAACGCGGAGTTTCACCACCGCGGCGCGCGGGTCAAGGTCACCGTGTCCTGCGGCGTGGCCCAGTTCCGCGGCGAAGACATCGTGGAAGACGTATTCAATCGCGCCGATCAGGCGCTCTATGCCGCGAAGCGCGCCGGGCGCAACTGTTGTCGGACGGATTTAGGCGTGAACTGACGGTGCCGCACCGCAGGACGCGCGGTAGGAAACGGCCGGTCAGTGACTTTGAAATGGCGCGCCCGGAGGGATTCGAACCCCCGGCCCCCACCGTCGGAGGATGGTGCTCTATCCAGCTGAGCTACGGGCGCGTGGTGTGGTGTGTGCCTGCGAGGCAGGCGCGGGAAGCGGCTAAGGATAACCGGAGATGGCCGTCCCGTCCACGGGGATGTGTGGGCGGTTCGCTTCTCCGGGCTCGGTCACGGCTGCTATATTCCCGCTATTCCGGTACCCCGCGAAGGGGGCGATGCACCGGCGGTCTGCACCGCCAAGAACAGCTTTCGAGGTAATTCGTCGTGGCCGACAACAAGGGTTTGCGCTTGAGCTTTGTGATGTTGCTGGTGATGGCTCTCATCATCGTGCTGGTGCTGCAAGGCATGAGCAGCCTGCTGGCCGGGCGCCGGTTGGCGGATCTGAGCGATGACGCCGTACTTGCGCGTATCCAGCCCGTGGGTTCGCTCAACACGGGGGCACCCATCATGGCTGAGGCCGCAACGGCGGCGCCCGCGGCGCCCGCGGCGAGCGCTGCCCGCACCGGCGAACAGGTTTACAACGCCTCTTGCCAGGCCTGCCATGCTACCGGCGCGGCCGGCGCACCGAAGCTGGGCGACAAGGCGGCCTGGGCCCCGCGCATCCAGCAGGGCATGGATACGCTCATGACCCACGCGCTGAAGGGCTTCAATGCCATGCCTGCCCGCGGCACCTGCGGCAACTGCTCCGATCAGGAGATTCGCGAGGCCATCGAGTTCATGATCGACAGGTCCAAGTAGATCGCCATTACCGGGGCGGCGCCACAGCGTCGCCCCTTTTTTCAGGCGCGGCCCGCTTACCGCTGAGGCCCAGCAGACCCCCGGTTTCCCCCTTCTTCGCTGATCGACTGACGTGACCCAGACCCTCCCCGTGGCCTTGCTGGTCACCAGCGCCTTCCTGTGGGGCCTCTCCTGGTGGCCGCTCAAGCACTTCAACGCGCAGGGCATCGACGGGCTGCCGCTCATCGCCGTGGCCTACGGGGTGGCCGCCGTGGTCTTGCTGCCCTGGCTTTGGTCAGAGCGCCGGCGTTACCGGGGCGAACGCCGCCTGGCGTGGCTCATGGTGCTGCTGGGCGGCTACGCCAATCTCGCCTTCGCCGAGGCCATGATCCTCGGTGAAGTGGTGCGTGCGATGATGCTGTTCTATCTGGCGCCCGTGTGGGGTGTCCTCGGTGGGCGTGTGTTTCTCGGCGAGCACATCGATAGGCAGCGTGCCGTGGGGGTCGTGCTCGCCCTTGCCGGCGCATTCCTCGTGTTGGGGGCCTGGGGTGTCCTCGCCACACGGCCTACCCCGGTGGATTTCCTGGCAATCACCGCGGGCATGGCCTTCGCGCTGAACAATGTGGCGACCCGCGCCGCCCAGCGCATTCCGACCGCCACGAAAAGTGGCGTCGTCTTCGCAGGCTGCGCGCTCATGGCGCTGCTGCTCATGGGGGCGCAGGCCACGCCCATGCCGGTGGTGCCTGCATCCGGGTGGGCGTCGCTGGCTGGCTTCGGCCTGGGCTGGCTGTTGCTTGCCACCTTGCTCACCCAGTGGGCCGTCACGCGCCTCGAGACCGGACGGGCCTCCATCATCCTCATTACCGAGCTGCTTGTGGCCGTGGTCTCCGCCACGCTCATCGGTGGCGAGACCCTGGGCAGCAAGGAACTGGCCGGTGGTACGCTCATCTTTGCGGCCGCGCTGATTGAGGCGCGCCGCGCCTGATCTTGGCCAGGAGATTTGACGCGGAGGTCGCAAGGGTGACCCTCAAGAATTCAATACAGAGCCACAGAGATACGGAGCCCCCCACAAGGTGATATTCCGTGGTCGAAAGCCTTTCTCCGCGGCCTCCGCGACCTTCGCGTTGTCGCATCAGCACGATCCGTGAAGGCCGATTGCATCGATTGGTGGGGTCCGATTCACGGAAGCGCACAGCCCCGCCCTACAGCCTGACCCTACACTTGAAGTAAGGCGAAGGGATCGACGTCAGGACAAGGCGTGTCCGTGAACGCGGAGGACGTACCATGTTGATGAAGGCTGCAACGTGGTTCGGCATCATCATGCTGGTGGTCGGGATTCTCGGCTTCATCGGCCCGCTGACGCCGAACGGGTTGTTATTCGGGTTGTTCGCTGTGGATGGCTTGCACAATACGGTGCACCTGCTGACCGGCGCCGTGGCGGTCTGGGTGGGCCTGACCAGCGAGCGGGCATCGCGGCTGTATTTCCAGATCTTCGGCATCATCTATGGCGTGCTTTTCCTGATCGGACTTGCGGCCGGCAACAGCCCGCTGCTCGGCGTCATGGCCCACAACTGGGCCGATGTGTGGCTGCACCTCGCGATTACGGCGTTCGCGCTGTACATGGGGTTCTTCTACCGCGTGAGCTATCGCAAGGCTCACCCGGCGGATCGCCCGCATTGATGATGCACCGAAGGTCGGGGTTGCTCCGAGTGTCTGGTGGCAATGGCGGTGCTAGTATCGTCGGCGGGGCTTGGGTCCCGCCGACTGCTACCTGCCGGAGTGAACCATGCACAGGAAGATGCCTCAGCGCGTAGTTGCGCTTTTTTCACTGCTCGCCACCCCGGCGGCCTTTGCCCACACCGGCATCGGCGATCCGGGCGGGCTCTCTCACGGTTTCGTTCACCCGCTGGCCGGTGTGGACCACCTGCTCGCGATGGTCGCGGTCGGCCTGTGGGCCGCGCAGCGTGGCGGCAGGATGCCATGGCTCGCGCCGCTGGCCTTCCTCGCCCTCATGACGCTCGCCGCCGCGCTGGCGGTGGCCGGCGTCACACTGCCCAAGGTGGAGCTCGGCATCGCCGCCTCGGTGACGGCGTTCGGTCTGCTGGTGCTGTTTGGCCGGCAGGTGACGCCCGCCGTTGGCCTGGCGCTGATCGGTGGCTTCGCCGTGTTCCACGGCCATGCCCACGGCACGGAGATGCCGCTCGCCGCGTCCGGCCTGCTCTACGGCGCCGGCTTCATGCTGGCCACCGCCGCGCTGCACGCGGGTGGCCTACTCGTTGGTCTGGCGGCGCGGGCCTGCGCCTCGGAGCGCCTGCTGCGCTATTCGGGCGTGGCCCTCACGGGCGGCGGGCTTTATCTCATCGGCGCGTAGGCCTACTGGCCCAGCATGCCGCGCAGGTTGGCCAGGTGCGCCTTGCCGCGCTCCTGGCGTTCTTCCTTGGGTAGTTCCACACCGCCACCTTCCCATTGCAGGTCGTCCTGGGGCAGTTCCTGGAGGAAGCGTGAAGGCTCGCAGCGCACCAGTTCGCCGCCCTTGCGGCGGCGTTCGGCGAGGGTGAAGGTGAGGGTCTTCTGGGCGCGGGTGATGCCCACGTAGGCGAGGCGGCGCTCTTCCTCCACATTGTCCTCTTCCACGGCGCTGCGGTGGGGCAGCAGCATCTCTTCCATGCCCACCAGGAACACGTGCGGGAACTCCAGCCCCTTGGCCGCGTGCAGGGTCATCAGGCGCACCGCGTCGCCGCCCTTTTCCTCGTTATTGCGGTCGAGGATGTCCATGAGCGTCATGCGGTTCACCAGGTCCTGCAAGGTGGGTTCCGCCGCCACGACCTCCCCGGGCTCGGGCTCGCTCATGCGCTTGAGCCAGTCCACCAGTTCCCACACGTTGCCCATGCGCCGCTCGGCCTGCTTGAGGTCCTTGCTGGTGTCGTTCAGCCACGTCTCGTAATCGATCTCCTTGATGAGATCGCGCACCGCCTCAATGACGTTGCCGCGCTTGGCGCGGTCCTCGATGTCGACGATCCACTCGCCGAAGCGGCGCAGCCGGTCCGCGGCGCGGTCGTTGAGGTGCTGGCCGAGCCCGAGCTCGTGGCAGGCGCCGAACAGGCTGGTCTGGCGCATGGCCGCGTAGTGCACCAGCTTCTCCACGGTGGTCGGGCCGATCTCGCGCTTGGGTGTGTTCACCACGCGCAGGAACGCCGCGTCGTCGTCCGGATTCACCAGCAGGCGCAGGTAACCCATGATGTCCTTGATCTCCGCGTGGGCGAAAAAGGACTGGCCGCCGGAGAGGATGTAGGGGATGCGCTGCTCGCGCAGGGCCTTCTCGAACAGCCGCGACTGGTGATTGCCGCGGTAGAGGATGGCGTACTCGCCGTACTCGGTGCGGTGCCTGAAGCGATGGGTGATGATCTCCGAGACCACGCGTTCGGCCTCGTGGTCATCATCGCGCACGGTGATTACCCGCAGCGGATCGCCATGGCCCATCTCGCTCCACAGCTGTTTCTCGAACACGTGCGGGTTGTTGGCGATGAGTTGGTTGGCGGCCTTGAGGATGCGCGCCATGGAGCGGTAGTTCTGCTCCAGCTTCACCACCTTCAGGTTCGGGAAGTCGTTCTTCAGCAGCGCCAGATTCTCGGGCTGCGCGCCGCGCCAGGCGTAGATGGACTGGTCGTCGTCGCCCACCACCGTGAGCGCGCCGCGTACGCCCACCAGCATGCGCACCAGCTGGTACTGGGTGGCATTGGTGTCCTGGTATTCGTCGACCAGCAGGTAGCGGATCTGGTTCTGCCAGCGCTCCAGCGCCTCGGGGTGCTCGCGGAACAGCAGCACCGGCAGCATGATGAGGTCGTCGAAGTCCACCGCGTTGTAGGCGCGCAGGTGGCGGTTGTATTCCTCATACACCTTGGCAGCGGCGTGTTCCTGCATATCGGCCGCGTTCATGGCCGCCTCGGCGGGGCCGACGAAGCCGTTTTTCCAGCGCGAGATGCGCCATTGCACCTGTTCGGCCAGATCGTCCGCGCCCGCGTCGCGGCGCAGCAGCTCGCGGATGAGGCCGGCGCTGTCCTGGCTGTCGAAAATGGAAAAGCCGCTCTTGAGCCTCGCCAGCTTCAGCTCACGCTTGAGGATGTCCAAGCCCAGGGTGTGGAAGGTGGATACGCGCAGGCCGCGCGACTCCTTGCCCTGCATGAGCTTGCCCACGCGCTCCTTCATCTCGCGCGCCGCCTTGTTGGTAAAGGTGACGGCGGCGATGTTGCGGGGCGCGATGCCACACTGCTGGATCAGGAAGGCGATCTTCTGGGTGATGACGCGCGTCTTGCCGCTGCCCGCGCCGGCGAGCACGAGCAAGGGGCCGTCGATGTAGCGCGCGGCTTCTTTCTGGCGGGGATTGAGACTATGCATGGACCGGGTGTTTCGCAGGGCGCGCCATTTTACTCCACGCGCCGCCCGGGCGCGGGTCCGACTTGGGGCGGTGGCTGCAATTGCTTGATTCCCAAGGCGGCTCGCGCGAGATCAGCGGTGCCCCTTGCGATAACCCACGGCCTCTGCCAAGTGCGCAGTGGCGATCTGCCTGGCCCCCGCGAGGTCGGCGATGGTGCGCGCCACCTTGAGGATGCGGTCGTGGCTGCGTGCGGACAGCCCGAGCCGCGTGACCGCCTGCTCCAGCAGGGCGGCGGCGTCCGCAGGCAGGCCGCAGTCGCGGGTGATGTCCGCAGGACCGAGCTGCGCGTTGGGCCGCCCGGCCCGCGCCAGCTGGCGCTCGCGTGCCGCCGTGACGCGCACCCGCACCGCTTCGCTCGGCTCGCCCGGCTGCGCCGCGCGCAGTGCCTCGGGCGGCAGGCTCGGCACCTCGATGCGCAGGTCGATGCGGTCCAGCAGGGGCCCGGAGATGCGTGCGCGGTAGCGCAGCACCTGCTCTTCGGTGCAGCGGCAGCGTCCGCTGGCGTGGCCGAGATAACCGCAGGGGCACGGGTTCATGGCGGCAATCAGCTGGAAGCGGGCGGGAAACTGGGCCTGGCGCGCGGCGCGCGAGATGGTGATCTGCCCGGATTCCAGCGGTTCACGCAGCACTTCCAGCACCCGCCTGTCGAACTCGGGCAGCTCGTCGAGAAACAGCACGCCCTGATGGGCCAGAGAGATCTCGCCCGGGCGCGGATGCGAGCCGCCGCCCACCAGCGCCACCGCCGAGGCGGTATGGTGCGGCGCGCGGAACGGTCGCACACCCCAGCGCTCGCGCGAGAATCCCTGCTCGCTGATGGAGGCGATAGCCGCGCTCTCCACCGCCTCGTCCTCGGTCATGGGCGGCAGCAGGCCGGGCAGGCGGCTCGCCAGCATGGTCTTGCCGGTGCCGGGCGGCCCCACCATCAATAGCGAATGGCCCCCGGCCGCCGCGATCTCCAAGGCGCGGCGCGCATGGTGCTGGCCCCTCACGTCGCGCAGATCCGGCGGCATCTCACGCACGGCGAAGGGGCCCGCTTCTGCCGGTGGCAATGGCGTACGCCCGATCAGGTGCGCGCAAACTTCCAGCAGGTGCTGCGCACCGAATACCTCGGCGCCGCTCACCAGCGCCGCCTCGGCGGCATTGTCCGCCGGGAGCACGAGCGTGCGGCCCGCGCGGCGAGCGGCGAGCGCGAAGGGCAGCGCGCCGCGCAGTGGTCGCAGCGCGCCGGTGAGGGCGAGCTCGCCGCCGAACTCGTATCGGTCGAGCGCCTCGCGCGGGATCTGACCCGAGGCGGCGAGGATGCCGAGTGCGATGGGAAGATCGAAGCGGCCGCCTTCCTTGGGCAGATCGGCGGGGGCGAGATTGACGGTGATGCGGCCGGCGCCCGGGAATTCGAAATGGGCATTGACCAAGGCGCTGCGTACGCGGTCCTTGCTCTCCTTCACGGCGGCTTCTGGCAGCCCAACGATGTTCAGCACCGGCAAGCCGTTGGCGAGGTGAACCTCGACCGTGACCTCCGGCGCGTCGATGCCGGCCTGGGCGCGGCTGTGGACGATGGCGAGCGACACGATGCATTCCTTCCCTGGATGCGCAGAACATACCGGATCGACGATCGCTTGGGAACGCCTGGCAATTCCCGTGGCTCAGGCCATGCTTTTTGCCTCGCCCCACGCAAGCCATGCCCATGGACACGCTCACACGCAGGGACGTCCATCTCCTGGTCAGCGGGCTGCTGCTGTTCGAAGCATCTTTGGTGATCCTTTTCCTCTTGGAGTGTGCACTTGGCAGCCCGTTCTGGTTCGTGCGCCGTCTCGTCGACCTGGACGGCGAGCAGAGCATCGCCGCCTGGTTTTCCTCGATTCAGCTGTGTGCCGTGGGCGTGGTGCTGCTGCTCAAGGCGCGCCGCCCGGGGGCCCTCGCACCCCTCGGCCGCGGGTTCCTCGCGGTGCTGGGCCTTGCGTTCGTGTTCCTCTCCGCAGACGAGGCGTTGTCCCTCCACGAGGCGCTCACCGCCGGGCTGGCGCGTTACGGCTGGCTGCCGCGCTTCGAGGGCGGGCACGGCATCTGGATCACCCTCTACCTCGCGGCAGGATGCGCTTTTCTGCTCGTCTCCATTTCCCGCCTGCGTTTTCTCTGGCGTCATTTCCGCGGGCCGAGTGTGCGGGTGGCGGGCGGGCTCGTGGTGTTCGTGAGTGGCGCAGTGGGTGTCGAGGTGATCGGCTACGGATTGGCGCAGGCTGCAACGCTCCTGCAACAGAGCCTGGCGATCGCCTGCGAGGAATGGCTCGAGATGGCGGGGATCACCCTGGTGCTGGCGGGCGCCCTCGGCCTGTGGCGCGAGGAAATCACGCCGGTTCCGGTTGCGCCCGAGGGCCGGCATCCGGCACAGCTGGGCTGATCAGGAAAGCGCTGAATAACGCCAGCCCGGCCTAGAAAAAAGCTGGAACTACGGAGGCCGCGGGCCACGGAGAAGAGCAGCGGTTGCCGAAGGACAGGATGAGGGGATCGAGAGATCAAACAATCACATCTGAATCGATTCCCTCTCCCCAACTTTCGGCAACCGCTCCCTGCGTTGCTCTCGACCGCTTGCTCCCGGCGCGGTCTACCTCCCCCCATCCATGGGGTCGTACCTCGCGCATCCATGCGCTCGTCTCCCGGAAGGAGAGGGGGCAAGGAGGGCTGGCTACAACGGCGAAATGTGACCAAGAGACAGCCCGGAGGGAGAGGGAGCAAGAAGGGCTGGCTACAACGACAGCCCTCCGGGAGAGGGACAGGGAGAGGGGACTTCAATCAGAGCCCTGCCTAGTCACTTGGCGCCAGATTAGGGTGCCTTTCCGCCGCAGCGGGCTTCCAACTCGGCGACCTGCTTTTCCAGGGCCATGAGCTTCGCGCGCGTATGTTCCAGTACGCGCGTCTGGACCTCGAAATCCTCGCGTGTCACCAGGTCCAGGTGGGCGAACGTGCTGTGCAACATGGCGCGCACGTTCTTCTCCATATCGTGTTGCAGGTCCCGCGCACCCGGCGGGAGGATGCCGGCAATGCGCCGCGACAGCTCATCGATGAATCCCGGATTGTTCATTAGTGCTCCCCCATCGTGATGGTTTGATTTTAGGGTAATCGCCCGCGTCCGGCCGCGCACTATAAAGGTGCGAGGCCATTCCTGTCGCTGCCTAAGGGTGCGGCAAAGACCCCGTTTCACACGCGCTGTTACGCCTGCGAGCCGGTTGCGCGGTGAATCCCGCAACTGGCACAGCCCGTGCAAATGCTCCCTTGCATTCCCCTGGTATTCCGCAAGGAGCAAGAACAATGAGCAAGACCATCACCACTGTACTGTCCACGCTGGCTGCCGGCCTGTTCGTGAGCGGCAGCGCTTGCGCCGACGTGACCGGCAACGTGGGTGTCACCAGCAACTATCTCTGGCGCGGCGTCACCCAGAACGACGATCGCTCCGCCGTGCAGGGCGGCGTCGATTACGAGCACGACGCGGGCTTCTACGCAGGCACCTGGCTTTCCGACCTCGACGGCGCCTACGAGCACGATGTGTACGCGGGTTTTTCCGGCGAAGCAGGCGCGCTCGGTTATGACCTGGGCGTCAACCACTACATGTACCCCCTCGCGGACGACGCCGATTTCACCGAGCTGTACGGCAGCATCAGCTACGAGATGTTCACCGTGGGCCTCGCCTACACCGTGAACAGCGACGTACAAAGCGACCCCACCGCTGCGCAGCCGTTCATGGAGGGCGACCTCTATTACTACGCCGGCGCGGAATTCGTCCTGCCCGATGAATTCACCCTCGGTCTGACCGTAGGTGCCTACACCTTCGATGAAGATGGCGAGGCAGGCACTGACCTGGACTACATGCACTACCGGATCGGCCTCACCAAGTCCGCCGGTGACTTCGGCGATTTCACTTTCGCCTTCGATCAGAACGATCTCGACGGCGTGAGCAACGGCAAGGACAACGACGATCCGCGCTTCAGCGTCGCCTGGACCAAGAGCTTCTGAGTCGTGAAAAACGCCCGCCTGCGATCGGCGGGTCCACCTGCGAGGACGCAAACCATGAAACTGATTACCGCCATCATCAAGCCGTTCAAGCTCGATGACGTGCGTGAGGCCCTGTCCGACGTGGGCGTGCAGGGCATCACGGTCACCGAGGTGAAGGGCTTCGGACGTCAGAAAGGGCATACCGAGCTGTATCGCGGCGCGGAATACGTCGTCGATTTCCTGCCGAAGGTGAAGATCGAGGCAGCGGTGCCGCTGAGCCTGGTCGATCGCGTTGTCGAGGCCATCGGCAAGGCGGCGAATACCGGCAAGATCGGCGACGGCAAGGTGTTCGTGTTCGATCTCGAGCACGTGATGCGCATCCGCACCGGCGAGACCGGGCCGGACGCACTGTAACGCGCAAGGAGAAACGCCATGGAACAGATCACTGAAGTGAAATACGCGCTCGACACCTTTTACTTCCTGGTGTCCGGTGCCCTGGTCATGTGGATGGCCGCGGGCTTTGCGATGCTGGAGGCCGGCCTGGTGCGTGCGAAGAACACCGCCGAGATCCTCACCAAGAACATAGTGCTCTACGCCGTCGCGAGCATCATGTACATGCTGGTGGGCTACAACGTCATGTACGGCGACAGTATCAGCGCGGCCCTTCCAGGCATCAGCTTCCTGCTCGGCGAAGAACACACACTGCAGGCGGTGCATGCCGGTGGTGAGGACGCACCGTATTACTCGAACATGGCCGACTTCTTCTTCCAGGTCGTGTTCGCCGCCACCTGCATGTCCATCGTCTCGGGCGCCGTAGCCGAACGCATGAGGTTGTGGGCCTTCCTTGCCTTTGCCGTGGTCATGACCGGCTTCATTTATCCGGTGCAAGGCTTCTGGAAGTGGGGCGGTGGCTTCCTCGACGAGTTGGGCTTCGTGGACTTTGCCGGTTCCGGCGTGGTGCACCTCGCGGGCGCCTCGGCCGCCCTCGCAGGCGTGCTGCTGCTGGGGGCACGTAAGGGCAAGTACGGTCCGAACGGTGAAGTGAACGCCATCCCCGGCGCCAATCTGCCGCTCGCCACGCTGGGCACGATGATCCTTTGGCTTGGCTGGTTTGGCTTCAACGGCGGTTCCGAGCTGAAGTTGTCCGACGTCGGTGAAGCCAATGCCGTGGCGAAGGTGTTCGTGAACACCAATATGGCGGCGGCAGGCGGCGTAGTCGCGGCACTGGTCACGTCGCGGCTGCTGTTTGGCAAAGCCGATCTCACCATGGCGCTGAACGGTGCATTGGCCGGGCTGGTGTCCATCACCGCCGAACCGCTCGCCCCGGCAGTACTCACGGCGACGCTGATCGGCGCGTTGGGCGGCGGATTGGTGGTGTTCTCCATCGTGACGCTCGACAACCTGAAGATCGACGATCCGGTGGGCGCCATCTCTGTGCACGGTGTGGCAGGTATCTGGGGCCTTTTGGCGGTGGCCTTCTCCCATGCGGATGCCAGTCTGTGGAACCAGATCATCGGCGCTGCGGTGATCTTCGCCTGGGTGTTCGTCGCCAGTTTTGCGGTTTGGGCAATCCTGCGCGCCGTGATGGGTATCCGCGTGAGCGAAGAAGATGAGTACTCGGGTGTGGACCTGGCCGAATGCGGTCTCGAGGCCTACCCCGAATTCACCAGCAAATAAGAACGAAGCTCCTCCTCAGTGATGTACGTGCACGGGCACCTGGCAGCAGGTGCCCGTTGTTTTGTTACGATGCCGTCGGCAAAAGTCCGGCTCCTCCGCCGTCGCAAAGGGCGACGTCGTCGCCGTGCTTGCAGCCGCGGGGATAACGAAATACCTTCCATGCCTGCTCAGGCCATCGGCAGGCACCGGAGAATCCCCACTGGCCACGCTCGACATCCTTGATCTCGGATCGCCCCTGTTCGGTCCCGTGCGCCTGTCGGCCGGACCGGGGGAGGTGGTCGGGCTGTCCGGGCCCTCGGGCGCAGGCAAGACCCTGTTGCTGCGAGGCGTGGCCGACCTGGACCCGACCCGTGGCGAGGTGTACCTGGACGGCCAATCGCGCAGCGGCTTTCAGGCTGCTGCGTGGCGCGCCGCCGTCGCTTATCTGCCGGCAGAGAGCCAGTGGTGGGAGGAACGCATCGGCGCCCATTTTCAGGCCTCCGCCGACGCGCTGCACGCCCTTGGCCTGCCGGGCGATGCCCTGGACTGGGAGGTGGCACGCTGCTCCACCGGTGAACGCCAGCGCCTGGCCTTGCTTCGACTGCTCGCCGGAGGACCCCGGGTGTTACTGCTCGATGAACCGACCGCCAGCCTCGACGCGGCGGCCGCGGAGCAGGTGGAGGCCTGCGTGTTGGCCTATGCACGCACCTGTGGTGCGCCGGTGTTGTGGGTGAGTCACGACCACGAGCAGTTGCGACGTGTGGCACGAAGGCGCTTTCAGGTCTTGCCGCGAGGACGGCTGGAGCCTCTGGTATGAGTGTCATCGCGCTGTCCGTTCTCGACCTGTCGCTTGCCGCACTGCTGGTCGCCGCGCTCGCCGTCGTCGCCCACGGCTTGCGGTTGGGCCTGGGTCGCCGCCTGCTGCTGGGCGCCCTGCGCACCACCTTGCAGTTGCTGCTTATCGGGCTGGTCTTGAAGGTGTTGTTCGAGAATGCCGGTTTGGGCTGGATCGCCCTGCTGGCGCTGATCATGCTCCTGGTGGCCGGCCGCGAGGTGATGGCCCGGCAGCAACGCCGCTTCGGGGGGCCGTGGGGATTCGGCCTGGGCACCGCCTCCATGTTCCTGTCGTCCTTCACGGTGACCTTGTTCGCGCTGATCGCGGTCATCGGCACCACGCCCTGGTGGCAGCCGCAGTACGCCATTCCGCTCTTGGGTATGCTGCTCGGCAATACCATGAACGGCGTGTCGCTCGGCCTCGACCGGCTCACCAGCGGCGCCTTCCAGCAACGCGCGGTGATTGAAACGCGCCTCGCCCTTGGCCACACCGCCGTCCAGGCCATCGGCGCCATCCGCCGCGACGCCGTGCGGGTGGGCATGGTGCACATCATGAACGCCATGGCGGCCGCCGGTATCGTCAGCCTGCCGGGCATGATGACCGGTCAGATCCTCGCCGGTACACCGCCCATGGAGGCGGTGAAATATCAGATCCTGATCATGTTCCTCATTGCGGCGGGCACTGGGTTTGGTACGGTGGCCGCGGTGTGGTTCGGTGCACGTCGGTTGTTCGACGAACGCGAACGCCTGCGGCTGGATAGGCTTTCACATCCACGTACGCGATGACAGGGAGAAAGTTCATGCGCGCAATGTTGTCCATGGGAATGTTGCTGTTCAGTGTCGTCGCCTCTGCGCAGGTTGGCGTGTTCAAGTGGGTCGACGGCAACGGTCAGGTGCATTACGGCGAACGCCCGCCCGGTGACGCCCGTGCGACCCCCATGGAACTCCCCACTTCCAGCGCGCCTTCGCAACCGGCCACCGAAGACGATCGCCTTGAACGGCAGCAACGATTGCTGGAGGCGTTCCAGAGCGATCGTGAGAAAAAACAAGAACAGGCCGCCCAGGCGGCCCGCGCAGCCGAGCAGCGCAAACGCAACTGCGCAGTTGCCCGCGACCGCCTGCGCCGCCTTCTGGAGGCCGGGTTCCTCTATAAGCTCGGCGAGGACGGAGAGCGCCAGGTCCTGGGTGATGCGCAACGGTCGGCCGCGGAGCAGGGCGCCCGTGCCGACGTCCAGCAGTGGTGCAACTGATCGTCTGCACCGCCGCGACACGTCCAAGGCACATGGATTCCCCTTGCACCGCAGATAACGAACTTGACCACGGCGGACTCGCGGCTATCTTGAGATTTCCCTCCCGTTGCGGAGCGGGGCGAATGGATGCGTCCCGGAGCGCCGATGCGCTCGGAATCTGCGGAAGGATGCCGCACACGCATGGATGATGCCCACCCGGGCAACTGAACGCAGGACCATCAGCAGGCTCACGGATGGAGCGGTGATGTTCTCCTTTGCCTCCCCTCCGTAGAGCCGTCACCCATCGAACCGGCAGCCCCCGTCCGACACGTTGGTGTACCAGGAGGGACAGCCGTGCATCAGATCATCAGGCATTCATTTCACGTGATCCTGCTTTGCGGATTACTGGCGGGCTGCGGCGGAGACGACGGCGGCGATAGTCCGCCGCCGCAGTCCGGCATTGGAAGCCCCATCACCAACCCGGGTGACGGCACCACGTCACCGATTACGTACTACGAAAGTGTCGGCTGTTCAGGTACGTCGGTGTATGTGCTTGCGCATCAGCACGATTGGCAGCTGTTCATGAATCCGAAGGCGTACAAGGACATCGCCGAGGATTCGTGCAAGACGATCTTCATTCATCTGACCGCGGGCGATGCCGGGAAAGGGAATGGTCCTGAGGGCAATCCGTATTATGCCGATCGAATTACGGCAGCCATCAATGCGGTGGAGTTCGTCGCCGATAGCTTCGCCGAGCCACCGGCTGCACCCGCTGATCGGACACCTACTGAGGTCGGTGGCTACCACATTGAGTCGCACCGCTATGGAAACACCGTGTCGCTGTTCCTGAACTTGCCGGACGGGGGAACCGTCGATGGAGGCGGTTACGAAGAGACAGGCTACGAGTCCCTGAAGAAACTTTTTGAACAGAAGTCAGTTACCGCGGTGGACGGAGCCTTGACGCTTGCCGGATGGGATGAACTGTTAACTCTCATGCAGAACATCCTCGCCGAGGAAGTGAGGGGTGAGCCCACCTACATCAACGGATTCGATTGGAACACGGTGCGCAATCCCGCCGACCATTGGGATCATTTCTACGCGGCCAAGGCGGTCGAGGGCTTGGCGAGCCGCCTCGGCACAGCCGGAATTCGGCTATTCCTGGGTGACAGCGAGGCCAAATTGCGCAGTAATCTGCGCCCGGGCGAGGTCATCGACTCCACGAGCGTCTACGCGGTAACCGTCGACAGCATGCGTTCCTCGGTGAATCCGGAAGGATGGGCAAATACCGGATTTCTCAGCAAGGCCTCCTCGTGCCTGTGGCGTGCACCGGCAAATGGTCCTCTGAATGGGGAGTCTCTCTGTAGTCCGTGATTTGCAGTGTTGCCGCCGTGTGACAGCCGACGCTGCTACACGGCGGCCGACCTTTCTGGCCAGCGCCTTGCAAACCCAACGGGCGCCAATGACAATCGGGCTTCGCAGCGCGGCAGGATGTCACAAGAACGCCGCACGCCCGGGTTGCCATAGGACAGGGGGAATCATGAACATTGTCAGATTGCTGGTCGTAAGTTTTGTCACGGCCATTGCCTTGCCGGTCTTCGCCGATCCCCCGCCAGGCTATCCATTCCTCACCTACGACGAAGGCCTGCGCCGCGCCGCTGCCGAAGACAAGCCGGTGTTTCTCTATTTCGGTCGTTACGGCTGCGGGTGGTGCGACAAGACCAACAAGGAATCCTTTGCCGACCCCAAGGTGAAGAGGCGTTACACGGAGAACTACGTGCTGGTCTACCTGGACGCGGAGAGCGGTGATCGCATCACGCTGCCGGACGGCGAGCGCATCACGGAGATGGAATTCGGTGCGCGCATGAACGTGTTCGCCACCCCGGTGTTCGTCTGGCTCGCACCGGACGGCCGCCAGCTGCTGAAGGTCCCCGGCTACAAGACTGCCGAGGAATTCGGACATTTCGACGACTACGTGCGGGGTGGTCACTACCGCACCACGAGCCTGCTCCAGTTTCTGGGTTCGCGATGAAGCGCGTGGCGCTGGTGTGGTCGTTGGCGGCGACCCCGGCGGCCGCCGAGTGGACGTTTTCCGAGGGCCTCGCGGTCGACGGCGACGCCGCCGCGGGTGTGTTCGCGCATCTGGAGTCCGCCGGCCGGCGCTCGCTCGCGGTGAACGGTGACGCGGTCGCCGTGGTGTGGGAGGACAACCGCAGCGGTGCGCCGCAGGCGTACCTGGCCATGCGCACGTCCGACCGCGAGGTGTTCTCCGCACCCGTGCAACTGAGTACCGGCAAGGAAGCCTACGAGCCGGCCATCGCCGCCTTCGCGAACGGCTTCGTGGCCGCCTGGGAGCAGGACGGCGGCGTGCACGTGCGTGCCATCGACGCCGACGGCATCGGTCCGCTGCGAAGGCTCAGCGGCGCGCGCGCCTCACAGCCCACCCTGCACGCGGCCGGCGATCGCCTGTTTGCCGCCTGGGTGGAACGGGTGGGGCGTTACGGCCAGGTGCAGGTGGCGCCGCTGACGGTGCAAGATCAGCGCGTCGATATCGGTGCGCATCGCGCCGCCGACGCGCGCCCCCCGCAGGACCATCAGCTCTATCCCAGTCTCGCCCACGTCGACGACCAGCTGGTCCTCGCCTGGGAAGACCGGCGTGCCGGTCACACGCGGTTGTTCTATGCCTGCGCGCCCATGGCCACGCTGACGTTCAGCACTCCCGGACCCCTGAACGAACACCCGCCGCCGCCCAGCACCGAATTCGGCCGTGGCGGCGGCGTGACCCGCGTGGCGCTCGCGGGGAACGGCAAGCAGGTGGCCGCAGTGTGGATGGACAAACGGGACTTCCAGAGCGGCTACGACATCTATGCGGCATCGCTCAGCAAAGACTGCCGCTTCGGCGCCAACGAAAAGGTGCAGGACCTGTTCGGCGAGAACACGCCCCAGTGGCACCCCGCCGTGGCCGTGGCTCGTGACGGCAGCATGGTGGCGGTCTGGGACGACCCGCGCGACGGTACCCCGGACCTGTGGCTTGCCAAACGGGGTGAGGAGGGTTGGAGCGACAACATCGCCGTGGGACCGGCACATGGTCCGGCCCGTCAAGACAATCCCATGCTGGCGTTCGATGAGAAGGGCCGGCTCCACCTCGCCTGGTTGCACGCCTCGGAAGGCGAAGCCATGCGCGTGATGCATGCGGTCGCAACACGCGCGCAGCCTTGAGCCTGAATCTTGGTCACATCACAGGAGAGACGGAGGCTTGCAAAAAACGTATTAACCGGCGGCCGCAAAATAGCATCGTCCCTCCTCCCTCCGGGAGCGGAGCGCATGGATGCGCGAGGTACGACTCCATGGATGGAGGAGGTAGACCGCGCCGGGAGCCGGCGGTCGAGGGCAATGCATGGAACGAATTGCCGGAGGACAGGATGAGGGGATCAATAAACCTCACGTCTGAGAAGCGCCTCGGTGCCTTGCCCCGAGAACTGCCTTATTGCTGAATTCATTCATGCATCTGTCCACCGTCCGGGCTATGCGATGGAAGGCCAGCAGTCCGCAGTTCCTATATCGCAACTTTGCAATGAATACTAATCAAACCGCCGCTGAGGGAATCACCGATTTGCCCGGCAGCTCACCCGTGCGGCTCATGTAACCATTAGCGCCTCGCGCAGGCCCCTGACGGCGGGAATCAGCGCACTTCCGTCGTTTTCAGGCGCGGCGCCAAGGCCGCCGCGTTGGCCCGGCGCAGCCACAGGAGTGTGCCGAGGATGATCAGGATGCCCGGGATCACGCCGACGTTGACCACGGTCCAGCCATAGTGATGTTGCAGCATGCCGGCGGAAAGCACTGCCAGGGTTGCGATACCGAACACGGCGAAGTCGTTGGCCGCCTGGACCTTTGCCTGTTCCACGGCCGCATAGCCGGTGGTCAGCAGCTGGGTTGCGCCGATGAACAGGAAGTTCCAGCCGATGCCGAGCAGGAACAACGCCAGCCAGAAGTGCGCCATGGTGGTGCCGGTGAGATTGATGGCCACGCAGGCGGCGTTCAGCAGTGCGCCGACCATCATTACGTGCCACAGGCCGAACCGCTGGATGAGCCGTCCGGTGAAGAACGACGGTGCAAACATCCCGAGCACGTGCCATTCGATGACGAAGGCGGTGTCCTGGTAGCCGTGCATGTGGCCGTGCATGGCCAGCGGCGTGGCCGTCATCACCAGGGACATCACGCCGTAGCCCAGCGCGCCCGTCAGCACCGCGCCCACCATGGCCGGCTGGCGGAAAATGACAGCGAGGGGACGGCCGGCGGACTGGAAGGGGCGCGGCTTGGGGATGTCGAGGCGGGTGAGCAGCGCGAACACTAAGGCATACAGACCGACCAGGATCACATAGCCGCCGGCGAAGGCGTGGCCGTGCAGCAGGTGATCGCCCCAGTGGCCCAGGTTGGGCCCGATCAGCGCCGCGATGACACCCCCCGCCAGCACATAGGCAATGGCGCGAGCGCGGTACTCGGTGCTGGCGGCGTCCACCGCGGCGAAGCGAAAATAATTGCCGATACCCGTGAAACTGCCGATGAGTGCGGAAGCGAGGCAAAAGAGCGCAAAGTGTCCGGCGACGATGCTGTAGGCCGCCAGTGCGGCGCCGCCTACCGCCAGGCCCGCACCGAGCAGAAAGCCGCCCCGCCGGCCGATGCGCGCCATGAGCAGCGAGGCCGGGATGATCGCCGCCAGCGACGCGGCCATCTGGAGTGCCAACGGCAGCGTCGCCCAGGTCGGGTCGGTGGCGAGTCGCTGTCCCACCAACGACCCGGTGGCGAACAGCAGCACGGCGCCTGACATCATCACCGCCTGCCCGGCGGCGAGCAGCGCCACGTTCTTCTTCATGGGCGTCATGTGACCTCCGTGTCCCGTGTATGGCGTCGGGTCAGGCCCAGGGCCGTGACCCGACGCTCCCAATCACTTCAAGGCCTCTTCCACGAAGGCCGGCTGCGCCATGGCGGCGCGGTGGATGGCCGGGGTGTAGTAGCGCGTCTTGAACGGGCGCTTGGCTGCATCCTGCTCGCGGAACTGCGCCACCGACTGGTCCTTGGCGGCCACCGTGACGGTCCACCAGCCGGACGGATAGGTGCACTGCTGGAAGTGCAGGCTGGCCACGTCCTGGAAGCCCACCTTCTTCGCGGTGGCGTGATAGTGCTTGATGAGTTCCAGGTGGAACAGGGGCGATTCGGACTGGCCGACCATCACGCCCGAGGCCGACAGCACGCGGTGGCAGTGGCGGAAGAAATCCTCCGAGAACAGCACGGCGGCGGGGCCTTCCGGATCGGAGCCGTCCACGATGATCACGTCATAGCTGCCGCTCGCGGCCTGCTCCACCCAGCGGATGCCGTCCTCGAAGAAGAATTCTACGCGCGGGTCGCCGTTGGACTCGGTGAGGTCCGGGTAGAACATCTCCGAGACGCGGGTGACGCGCTCGTCGATCTCCACCATGTGCACGGTCTTCACCTCGGGGTGCTTGAGCACCTCGCGCAGGGTGCCGCAGTCGCCGCCGCCCACGATGAGCACGCGCTCGGGATTGTTGTGGGTGTAGAGCGCCGGGTGGCTGATCATCTCGTGGTAGATGAAGTTGTCGCGGTCGGTGACCATCACCAGGCCGTCGAGGGTGAGCAGCTTGCCGAAGGTCTCGGTCTCGAACACTTCGATGCGCTGGAAGCGCGACTTCTCTTCGTGCAGCTTGCGCACGAGCTTGAGCGAGATGGCGGATTTCTCGCCCGGCCACTCTTCGGTGAACCAGCCATCAACCTGGATTGTCATGGAAACCACTCCGTCTTCTAAGGCCAGGGGGGATTGTGGCGTGCGATAATACGGTCCTGCCGTCCCCTTTGCCATTGCAGAGAACCAAATGACCGCCTCCGCCAAGCCCTGGACCCTCGATCGCGCCCGCGCCGCCTACGGCATCCGCGGCTGGAGCGAGGGTTATTTCGACCTGAACGCCCGCGGCGAGTTGGTGGCCCGCCCGCGCCGGGACGCCAGCGGCCCGGAGATCGCACTGCTGGACGTGGCCAACGCGGCGCGCGCGCAGGGCCTCAGCCTGCCCGTGCTGGTGCGCTTTGCCGACATCCTGCGCGACCGTGTGGATACCCTGGTGAACGCCTTCACCTCGGCCATGGCCGCGGACGGCTACCAGGGCCGCTACACCGCGGTGTATCCCATCAAGGTGAACCAGCAGCGTTCGGTGGTGGAACAGATCCTCGCCCACGGCGACGATCGCGTGGGCCTGGAAGCGGGCAGCAAGCCCGAGCTCATGGCCGTGCTGGCCCTGTCGAGGCCCGACGGCGTGGTGGTGTGTAACGGCTACAAGGACCGCGAGTACATCCGCCTCGCCCTCATCGGCCGGCGCCTCGGCCACCGCGTGTACATCGTGGTGGAGAAGATGTCAGAGCTGGACCTGGTGCTGGAGGAGGCGGCCCGGCTGAACGTGGCGCCGCTGCTGGGCGTGCGGGTGCGCCTGGCCTCCATCGGTGCGGGCAAGTGGCAGAACACCGGCGGCGAGAAATCCAAGTTCGGCCTCTCCGCCACCCAGGTGCTCGAAGTGGTGGAGCGCCTGCGCAGCGCGGGGCGGCTTGAGGCCCTGCAACTGCTGCACTTCCACCTGGGCTCGCAGATCGCCAACATCCGCGACATCCAGGCCGGCATCCGCGAGGCGGCGCGCTTCTATTCCGAGATGCACGCCATGGGCGTGGCCATCCGGGTGGTGGACGTGGGCGGCGGTCTCGGCGTGGACTACGAAGGCAGCCGCTCGCGCAGCGAGTGCTCCATGAACTACACCGTGGGCGAGTACGCCCACAACGTGGTGCACATCCTCTCCGAGGTGTGCGCCGACCACGGCCTGCCCTGCCCGGACATCATCAGTGAATCGGGCCGCGCCCTCACCGCCCATCACGCCGTGCTGGTGGCCAACGTCACCGACGTGGAATACGCGCCGGATGGCGCGGCGGCGAGCGCGCCGGTGGCCGGGGAGCCGGCGGTGCTGCACGACCTGTGGGCCGCGCTGGAGGCCCTGCCGGCACGCTCGCCGGTGGAGGTCTATCACGACGCGGTGCATGCGGTGGGCGAGGCCCAGTCCATGTACACCCTCGGCCTGCTGTCCCTGGAACAGCGCGCCCGCGCCGAGCGGCTGTACTCGGCGGTGTGCCGGCGGGTGCGCGACCTGCTCGACCCCAAGGTGCGCGCCCACCGCGAGGTGCTCGACGAGCTCAACGACAAACTGGCCGACAAGTACTTCCTCAATTTCTCCGTGTTCCAGTCCGTGCCGGACGTGTGGGGCATCGACCAGGTGTTCCCCATCGTGCCCCTGCACCGCCTTGCCGAGGCGCCCGAGCGCCGCGGCGTGATTCAGGACCTCACCTGCGATTCCGACGGCCGCATCGATCATTACGTGGGCCGCGACGGCGTGGAGAGCACCCTGCCGTTGCATCCCTGGCAACAGGGCGAGGAATACCTGCTGGGATTTTTCATGGTCGGGGCCTACCAGGAGATCCTCGGCGACATGCACAACCTGTTCGGCGACACCGACGCGGTGAACGTGGTGCTGGAGGCCGACGGCTATCGGCTCGAGTCCACCCACCGTGGTGATACCGTGGACGGGCTGCTGCGCTACGTCAGCTTCACCCCCGAGGTGTTGCTGGAGGCCTACCGCGCCAAGGTGGCGCAGGCCGCGCTGAGCGAAACCGAGCGTGATACATTCATGGCCACGCTCGCCGATGGACTGACCGGGTACACCTACCTGGAAGAGTGAGGATTCAAGCGCATGGCCGGGGTATCCGATAGCAAGGGAATGGAAACGAAGCCTGCCGCCACCGCCGAGTTCAAGTTCCGCGCCGCGGATGCCTTCGCCTACGTCGATACCTACCGGCGCCACATTCTCTATCCCGCCACCCGCGTGCAGGTGGACGTGAACCAGGCGCGCGAGCGCCTGCTCGACCCCCAGGCGTCGCTGTCGCCCACGCGTCTGTATGCGGAGCTGCGCGCCCTGGAGCACGCGCTCGCCTTCGTCACCAAGCGCGAGGACCCGGGGCTGGTGGTGCTCGGGGAATCGGCAGAGGACCTCGCGCCCACGGGCAACGGCACCGGTGGCAAGACCGCCAAGCAGCTCGCCCAGGAGCTGCGGGTGTGCGAAGAGCACGGCGAGACCCTGGAGACCTCGCTCAAGCAATACAAGCAGCGTGAGCAGGAAATGGGCGCCGAACTACAGGCGCGCGAACAACACATCGTCCGCCTCAAGCTGCGCGAGGAGACCGCCCAGTCCACGATCACAGTACTGTCCGCCTCGCTGGTGGTCACGGTCCTGATCCTGGCCCTGGTGCTGCTGCTCTGAGTTCTTCATAACGGGGCCAGGCGCAGCCCCGCGGCAATTCCCCGTATCGAGGATTGGAAGACCGTTCGCCCACGGTGTGGGCTCCCACGCGGCTTGGTGAAACTGCGGTGGTAGGAGCCGACCGTCGGCGAATCGGCTCAGTCCTCTGTGATCTCTGTGTCGGGCCGTTGCTTCGCAACGGAAAACAAAAAAGGGCATCCTGCCCTTTATGTGCCTTCCTGCGCTTAGTGGGCTCAGAACTTGAACTGTACGCCGGCGGAGAGATGGTTGATGTCTGCGTCCAGACGGGTGTATTCGGCAATGAGATTGAGGTTGGGGCTCAGGTCATAGAGGCCGCCCACACCGAAGCTCACGTTGAATTCGTCACCGTCGAGACCCCCGACGTCCTGATCCACATTGAGGTAGACGCCACCGAGCCTGCCGCGCAGCGCGAAATCCTCACCTACGGGCAGGGCATACACGCCATAGGCGCCCACAGACCAGTAGGTCGTTTCGGCGTTTGAACCTGCTGCCTCGGCTTCGGCTTCCGTAATCGTCGTGGTGAGTTCACCTTCCACCGAGAAATTCGGCGCAACGGTCTTGCCCGCGGCGATTGCCAGGGCCAGCGCCTCATCGTAGGCATCCACATCCGCCCAGACCAGCTGGGCCGTGACATAGTCGACGAACTGCGATTCCGACGGAGTTTCCTGGGCGATGGCGGGTGCCGCTGCCAAGCCGAGGAACGCGCCGGACGCAACCACAACCAAGGGCTTTTTCATTGGGGCTCTCCTCACTGAAGGTTCCATGCGATGCACCTACCAGTGAGCGTAGCGAGCGGGGTGAGGGCCCACTATGGCGGAAATGGTGGAGCGGTGTGCGTCGACAGGCTAGGCCGCATCACAAAGCAGGCGACATCGCGGACGGGCCGCGGCACCTAACAGCTACTTGCCTGCGAGTTCGGGGGCTGCGCCGGAACGGCGGAGGGGGTGCAAGCATAGCCACCCCGGTTTCCGGGGTGGCGTGCCCTGTTTCAGAAGCGGACCTGAACGCCCGCCGAGAGGTGGTTGACGCCGATGTCGTCGCCGCCGTCGTTGTCGATCTCGTCCAGGTAGGTGAACTCGCCCACGAACGCCAGGTTGGCGGCGTAGCGGTAGGCCAGGCCGAAACCGAAGGTGATGCCGAGGTCGCGCTCTTCGTCGCCGTTGGCATAGGCCGACAGCAGGCGCAGGCCGGCGCGGGCGCGGGCGGAGAGGCGATCGTCCAAAGGGACATTCAAGACGCCGTAGCCGCCCAGCGACCAGTAGGAGAGGCTGACACCGGCGGGCACGGTGCCGAATCCTGGCACAGTAACGGAACCGCCGCGGTCCGCCGCCGTGATGGTATCGGTGAACTCCACCTCGAAGGCCACGTTGCGGCCCAGGTTGGGCAGTTCCTTGCCGGCGGTCAGCACCAGCACGAAGGGATCGCTCAGGTCTTCCACCAGGCCGATGGCCAGTTGGGCGTTCATGTAGTCCAGGGGGGCGGCCGGCTGGGCAAGGGTTATCGGGCTGGCGGCCAGCAGGCCCGTGACCATGAGGGATTTGAACAGGCGTTGCATGAAAACGGCTCCTTGTTGCGTTATTGGATCGTCGAAACGGAACGGACTCAAGAGCGGGTCTTGAGGGTCATGAATTCGATGCCGTTCTCGCGCAGGGTCTGGCGCACGCTGTTCAGGCGTTCCAGGTCGCTGAACGGACCGATGCGCACGCGGTGGTAGGTGGACTTGCCGTCCACATTCACCGCCTGCACGGCAGAGACGATACCCAGCATGGCCAGCTCCGCCTTGCGCGTGTCGGCGTCGCGGGCGCTGGTGAACGAGCCCACCTGCAGCGTGTAGGTGCCGGGTGTGGCGACGGCCGGTACGGGCTTTTCGCGCGGCAGATTCTTTTCTTCCGGCACCTCCACCTCGAACTGCGGCAGGATGGTGTAGAAGTCGTAGCTGAGCGGCTTCTTCTCGGGCGTGGCCGCCGCAGGCGCCTTGGGCGCTGGCTTGGCACTGGCGCTGGCGGGCTCACGCACCGCCGCCTTCACGGGCGCCGGCCCTCGCGTCTGCAGGAATACCAAGAAGGCCACGAACAATCCGACCGTGAGTCCCGATAGCAGCCACACCCAGCCGGGTGCGACCTTCTTCTTTCGGGCCGGCGCGCGCCGCTTGTAGTCACGCCCCATTACATGCTCTCGGGGGCAGACACCCCCAGCAGGCCGAGGCCGTTGGCCAGCACTTGGCGGGTGGCCAGGATCAGCGCCAGGCGGGCATCGCGCAGGCCGGCCGCATCCACCAGGAACTGATGGGCGTTGTAGTAGGTGTGGAAGTCGTTGGCCAGTTCGCGCAGGTAGTGGGCAAGCTGGTGCGGCTCATGGGCGAGGGCCGCTGCCTCCACCACTTCCGGGTAACGGCCGAGGCGATTGAAGAGGGCCAGCTCGTGGTCTTCGGTGAGCAGGTGCAGGTGGGCGAGCCCGGCGCCCTGGTCGTAGGAGTAGCCCTTTTCCGTCATCTGCCGCATCACCGAGCAGATGCGCGCGTGGGCATACTGGATGTAAAACACCGGGTTGTCGTTGCTCTGCGACTTGGCCAGGTCCAGGTCGAAGTCCATGTGCTGTTCGCATTTGCGCATCACGTAGAAGAAGCGCGCCGCGTCGTTGCCGACTTCCTTGCGCAGTTCGCGCAGGGTGACGAAGGAGCCGGCGCGGGTGGACATCTGCACGCGTTCGCCGCCGCGGTAGAGGATGGCGAACTGCACCAGCAGCACGTCGAGCAGGTCCGGGTTCTGGCCCATGGCCTGGAGCGCGGCCTTCACGCGCGGCACGTAGCCGTGGTGATCGGCGCCCCACACGTCGATGATGCGGTCGAAGCCGCGCTCGAACTTCTCCATGTGGTAGGCGATGTCCGAGGCGAAATAGGTCTTCACGCCGTTGTCGCGCACCACCACGCGGTCTTTCTCGTCACCGAAACGGGTGGAGGCGAACCACTTGGCGCCTTCCTTCTCGTAGATGTAGCCGGCCTCTTCCAGGCGCGCGATGGCGCGGTCCACGGCGCCGCTTTCCACCAGCTTACGCTCGGAATACCACTCCTGATAGGCGACGCCGAATTCTTCCAGGTCCTGGCGGATGTCTTTGATGATCGCGTCCAGGCCCTTGTCGAACACCGTGCGGTACTTCCCGGCGCCGAGCAGCTCCTTGGCGCGTTCGACGATGGCGTCGATGTGCTCTTCCTTGTCACCGCCCTGCGGCTCGTCGGCCGGCAGGTCCTGGAACACCACTGCGGCAGCATGGTGGAAGGCCTGGCCGTGCTCATTGCGCAGCGCGGCGGCGATGTCCCACACGTAATCGTCGCTCTTGTAGCCGTTGGAGGGGAATTGCAGCTCCTCGCCGCCCAGTTCCAGGTAGCGCAGCCAGATGCTGGCGGCGAGGATGTCCATCTGCCGGCCGGCGTCGTTGATGTAGTACTCGCGATGCACGCGGAAGCCCGCGGCGGCGAGCAGGTCGGCGACGGTGGCGCCGTAGGCCGCGCCGCGGCCGTGGCCCACGTGCAGCGGTCCGGTGGGATTGGCGGAGACGAACTCCACCTGCACGTGCTGGCCATTGCCCACGGTGGACTTGCCGAAGGCCTCGCCGGCCTCGACCACCTCGCGCACCACGGCACGTACCGCCTCGGGGCTCAGGGTGAAGTTGATGAAACCGGGGCCGGCGATCTCCACCTTGGCGACCTGCGCCGAGGCGGGCAGACGGGCGACCACGAGCTCTGCCACGTCGCGCGGCTTGCGACCCAGGCGCTTGGCCAGCAGCATGGCCACGTTGCAGGCGAAGTCGCCGAAGCGCGTGTCGCGCGTGCGCTCGATGATGATGTCGGGCTGTTCGCCGGTGAGTTCACCGCTCTGCGACAGGGAGGCGAGCGCGGCCTGGATGAGTTCGGTCAGATGCCTTTTCAAGGATCAACCCTTCTGGTCTGCGGAACCGGTAATTCTACGATTACGGGGCGCCGGGCAAAAGGCGCGCGTGATGCGGGAAAGCAATAAACACGGGGACACGGGGGTTTTTGTGTGCTGTTGATCACAGCGCCGTGCGATCGCACACATGCCTGCCATCGCTTGCATCGGTCGGTGTTACGGCCGAGCCATCCGTGTGCACCGTTCAAACCGGCAGGCGTCCGTCCACGTGGAAGAGGGTCGCGGTGAAGCCCTGGGTGTGGCGCGTCGCTGCGTTCAGGAAGGTAACCTGCTCGCCGTCCACCTCACACCACCACTCCTCGGTGTACGCCGGTCGCGCGGCGGCCAGTGCCGCCGGGGTGAACAGGGCCACGTTGACGCCGCGTTCCGGGCCGCGCGCCGAAGGGAATTCGAAGGCCTCGATGCCCGCCTCGCGCATGGCGGTGCCAAGGGCCTGAGTGGCGCTGTAGTCCGCGGGATGGGCAAGAGTCGCCCGGTGGCTTTCGCAGGGTGGGTGTTGAAGCTGTAGCGCGCGGCCTGCCGCATAGGGTGCCTGAAACAGCGCATGCCGCGTACGGATGCGCCGCGGGGGCGGGATTTCCATGCCGTGCCAGAACAGCAACCGGTACCAGGCGCATTCGGCGAGGCAGGTGCTCGGGTCCAGCGAGCCGTAGAACAGCGACGGTTCGTGGCGTCGCCCGTAGCGCGAGCCGTGGCGCAGGGGCGGATAACGGAAGGGCGTGGCGAGCAGATAATGCAGGCCGCGGGTCTCCGGCGGGAGCGGCGGCTTGCTCGCCTCCAGCATTTCCTCGAGCACGCTCTGTTCGTCCAGCGAATCCACCAAGCCGAGGGTCGCCACCTGCTCCTGGCTCTCCACGATGCGGTAAAGCGCGCCGCCGATGGGGCGCGTGGCGGCTTCCAGGTCACACTGCTCCCACAGCACGGCTCAAACCTTGCCGCGGATGGCGTCCAGATAGGAAAGCACGTGCACCAGCCCTTCCACCGTCTGCACCTGCGCCGCGGGCACGCCGCCGGTGTGATGGTTGGGGGTGTGCATCCAGTGGCGCATGTGGTCCGGGTCGCCGCCCATGAGGGCGAACAGGCTGCGGTAACAGCGGATCAGCAGCAGCCCCAGTTCACCGGCCTTGCTGTTTGGATCGACGCCGCGGCGGAACACCGAGCGCTCCATGCCGATGACACGCGCGAGCGCTGCCTGGTCCAGCCCGAGCCCCTGCCCGGCCCGCAGCAGCGTCTTGGTGAGCACGGCCCGCTTGTCGTCCTTCACGGCGAGCGCGCTGGTCATCGATGGCCCCCTTGCGTAGACGGCATATGCCGAACGTAGGCCGATTTTGCGGCAATTGCAACAAGGGTGGCTCCCCACGCTCCCTCTCCGTCCGGACCCCGGACGGAGAGGGAGCGTTCGTTTCAGCGGCACCCCATAGGGTGGGCCGTGTACGCCGCTCAGAACATCTCCGCCGGGTCCACGTCCAGGGACCAGCGGGCGCGGCGGCCCTCGGGCAGGGTCTCCAGGGCGGGGGCGAGGCCGTCCAGCAGACGGTGCAGGTCGGCGCGGCGTGCGGCCTGTAGCAGGAGTTGGGCGCGGTGGCGGCCCGCGCGGCGCTCCATGGGTGCGGGCACCGGGCCGAGCAGTTCCACGCCGGCAGGCTGGCGCCGGGCCAGCGCCGCGGCGGCCTCCAGGAACCGGAGGGCCGCTTCCAGGCTTCCGGCCTCGGCACGAATCAGGGCCAGGTGCGAGAAGGGCGGCAACTCGGCGGCACGGCGCTCGGCGAGCGCCTCCGCCGCGAAACCGCCGTAGTCGTGGGCGGTGAGGCGGGCGAGCAGCGGATGGTCGGGGTGATGGGTCTGGATGAGCACTTCACCTGGCTGCTCGGCGCGGCCGGCGCGGCCGGCCACCTGCACGATGAGCTGGGCCATGCGCTCGGCGCCGCGGAAATCGGCGCTGAACAGGCCCTGGTCCGCATCCACGATACCCACCAGGGTCACGTTCGGGAAGTGATGCCCCTTGGCCAGCATCTGGGTGCCGATGAGCACCCGCGCGTCGCCGCCATGCACCTGTCCGAGCAGGTTGGCCAGGCTGCCCTTACGGCGCGTGCTGTCGCGATCGATGCGCACCACGCCGGACCCATAGCGCTGCTGCAGGGCCTCCTCCAGTCGCTCGGTGCCGCGTCCCACCGGGCGTAGCTGCTCGCCGCCGCAACCGGGGCAGCGGGCGGGCACGGCATGATCGGCGCCGCAGTGGTGACAGCGCAGGCGGCGGTCGCCGGCATAGAGGGTCATGCGCGCGTCGCAGCGTCGGCAATCGAACACGTGACCGCAGGCGTGACACAACAGCGCCGGGGCGTAGCCGCGGCGATTGAGGAACAACAGGGCCTGATTACCGCGCTGTAGGTGGGCATCCAGGGCCTTGAGCAGCTCAGGCGAAAGGCCGTCGTAGAGCGGCTGGGTGCGCAGGTCCACCAGCCGCACCGCAGGATGGCTGGCTGCGCCGGCACGCTCGGGCAGCGACAGACGCCGATAGCGGCCCTCATTGGCGTTGTGCAGGCTCTCCAGCGAGGGCGTGGCGGAGCCCAGCACCACCGGCACCCCCGCCAGCCGGCCGCGCAGGATGGCCAGGTCGCGCCCCGAATAGCGAAAGCCCTCCTGCTGCTTGAAGGACGGGTCGTGCTCCTCGTCCACCACGATAAGCCCCGGTCGCGCCAACGGTGTGAACACCGCCGAGCGCGTGCCAATGACTACCGGCGCCTGCCCCTCACGGGCCGCCAGCCAGGCGCACAGTCGCTCGCCATCGGCCAAGCCCGAGTGCAGCACGGCGACAGGAACCGCGAAGCGGCGGCGGAAGCGCTCCACCAACTGGGGCGTCAGCCCGATCTCGGGCACCAACACCAGCGCCTGCTCGCCGCGCGCCAGGGTGGCCTCGATGAGTCGCAGATAGACCTCGGTCTTGCCGCTGCCGGTGACGCCGTCCAGCAGATAGACGCCGAAGCCGCCGACACCGGCGAGTACGGCCTCGACCGCGGCCTGCTGGGTCGGGTGCAGTACCGGGGCGGGCGCCGGGTCGGCGGGTACCGCCTGCAGGCAGGCGCGTTCCTCGACGCTGAGCCATCCCTTGCCCGCCAGTGTTCGGGCGGCGTCACGCGCCCCCGCCAGCCGCTCGACCAGGACCTCCTCGTCCAGGCCGTCCGGATGGGCGGCGAGCAGGGCGAGCACCGCCGCCTGGCGAGGTGCGCGCCGCAGATCGGCGGGGTCTACCGCGCGCCCCGGCCCGGTGAGGCGGTAGCGGCGCGGGGCGCGCACCTGCGCGGGCGCGCCCTGGCGCAGGGCCACTGGCAGCGCGGTGGCGAAAACCTCGCCTGGGGCATGGTGGTAGTAAGTCGCCGCACGGCGCAGGAGCTCGGTGACGTCGGGCGTCAGCAAGGGTGCGGAGTCGACCAGGGTGGCGGGTTTGAGGCGCTCGCGGGGGAATTCACTGTCCGGACCACTGCCGACCACCACGCCGATGACTTCACGCCGGCCAAAAGAGACCCGCACCCGCACGCCCGGCGCAGGGGCCGGGTCCACCGGGCTCAGGTAGTCGAAGGTACGGCGTAGCGGCGACGGGACCGCGACGCGCAGGACAGGGGGCTTCATGGCGCGGCAATGTAACACGGCGTTGATCACATCCCCCTGCCCTTGGTGCAGCTAACCGCCTGTGCTGCTTGTGGATTGCTCTGTTATCCACAAAACCTGTGGATAACTTTGTGGATGATTTGGGGTTATCTGCGCGCGGACCGCGCCGCATCTGCGCCGGTGTTAGGCTGGCGAGAAAGTGAGCACAAAAAAAGACACGTAAAAACAATGCATTGCGGATATTCGCAGCTTCTGATGAAGAATGGTGCGTCGGCATGATGGGCGACATGCCGGACCGTGGCCGATGTGCATAAACTCCATCGAAGGGCGGTTTTCGCCTTGCGGGTGGGGCATGCCTGTGCTACGCGGCGACGTAAGGCAGGTTGGCTCGGATCGCCGGACAGCGGGCGCTGATTCTGAGGAGAAGTCGCGATTAATGCCCTAACCCCGCGTGATCCCTGGGGGAAAGTCTGTTATCCACAAAAGCTGTGGATAACTGTGTGGATGAATTGGGGTTATCCGCGTCCAGGCCGCGTCGCCACTGACTTTTCGTTAGATCGGCGAGAAAATGGTCGATAAGAAACAACTCGAAAAAACAATGGCTTAGATATCGCTCCCAGGACCGTCTCTCGACCGGGTCCGGGTCTTGAGGCTGTCGCGCCGCCCCTCACCCGGGTGTGTGCATAAAGCCCGAAGGGTCCGTCAAACGGCGTGCTGGTGCGGGCCTGGCTGTGATACGTGCAGCCACTGCCGCGTGCTCGCCGGGAGGCTACGAAGATCGGATACGTTCGGGTAGGCCGAGCCCGGCCGCTCCAGTGCCGGTGGCCGCCGGATCCCCGCACCGCGCTGTCCTCAGTGGTCGTCGCCGAGGGGCGCTGCCAGCCCGTCGATGCTGCGGGCGTTGCGCTCGCGGCGATAGCGCACCAGGCCGTCCCCACCCTTGCGCTCCGCCCAGGCGGCGAGATCGTCGCGCTGTGCAGCGAAGGTCATGAGCGGGACGCCGAAGCCGCACGAGGTTTGGATGCGGCTGACCACAACGCGGATGATCTGCCGCACACCCGGGAGGTCGGCAGGGAAATGCCCGCGCAACGTTGCGAACTCGGCGCTGCCCGGCAGCGCCACCTCACCGCGGCCGAACAGGCGCAGGATGCGCGGCCGGCCCGCGAAGGCGCAGAACATGAGGGTGATGCGGCCGTTTTCCGCCAGGTGGGCGGCCGTTTCGTTGCCGCTGCCGGTGAGATCGAGCCAGGCCACGTGGTGCGGCCCGAGAACGCGGAAGGTATCAAGCCCGCGCGGTGAACAATTCACGTGGCCGTTGGCCGCGAGTGGCGCACTGGCCACGAAAAACAGCGGCTGTGCGGCGATCCATGCTGCCATTTCCGGGTCGATTTCGGGGTGAAGCTTCGCCATGGGGTGCCTCCCGGGCACGCACGTTGGCGCGAACTGTCGGCTCGCGTGGGCGATCAGGTCCCGACCAGCAGCACCCGTTCGCGGGCTTGTTGGTATTCCGCGTCGCTGAGCACGGTTTCGGCGGCGAGCCGGCGCAGGGTCTTGATCTCGCCCGAGCGCAAACGTTCGGCACTAAGACCGCGCTTGCCCTCGGCCTCGCCGATGCGGGCCTGCAGGATGTCGAGGAACGGCGCCAGCTCGCGATCGCCCTCGCGGAACGGGCGGATGCGAACCAGCGGTACGCCGGCGTGACGGGTGGCGAGGACCAGGGTGGGCGCCCGGCGCACCTGAAACACCAGGCCGCAGGCCGCGGCCACCGCCACTAGCGCGGCGCCTGCCCAACCCGCCCCGGGCAGCAGCCCGGCAGGGGCCAGGTAGAACGCGCCCCCGGCCGCGACGGCCGCGCTCACGCCGGCGAGCAACCAGGCATGGGCGCGGGGATGTTCCACGAGATACCCCGGCGCCAGGCAGGCCACATCAATCATGAAGGCGCGCCGGCGCGCAAACGGCTGCTGCTCGACAATCCGCAGGTGACGACTGTCCACCAGCTCCGCCTGGAGGTCGCCGAACAGGTGTGAGTGCTTCCGGTAGCTCGCCATACAGGACATCTGAGGGGAGATGTCCCTATTTTGGCGAAGTGTCTCTAGCCATCGGCGTGACAGCCCTCACGGAACAGGCGATTGCGGTGCCCCGGTAAGGGCGGCGCGGGTCAGACGCGCAGGTAGATCCAGCCCTGTTCCATGCGCTCGATGATGTGCTCCGCGGCGGAGGGGGCCACGTCGGTGCCCCGCAGCAGCACCGGCTCATCGCCCAGGGCACGCTGCTTGTCCATGGTGATGTTGCAGGCCACGAAGTGCACGTTCGGGTAACGCACCATGAGCTCCGCCACCCGTTCCGAGTACGGGCTGCGATCGGCGCGCACCAGATCGAGCCCACCGGCGTTGACGATCACATCGACGCGCCCGTTCGGCAGAAAGCGCATGAGCTCTTCTGCACTGTCCAGGGCCACCAGGAATTTATCCGCGTGACCTTCGCCCACGTGCAGCACCACGCGCTGCGAGGTCTGCGGTGCGGTGACCAGCCGCATGGCCGGTTGGGTGGCCAGGGTGAAGTCTTCCAGGGCGGGCGGCGCACTCCAGCGGCCCAGCAGGAACCCGAGCGGCAGCAGCAGCGCGGCGGCAACCATCGCGGCGTTCCGGCGCCAGGGCCACTGGCGCCGAACGGGCGTGCGGGGCGCCGCTGGCGGGTTCTCGAAGGCGCAGCGCACCGCTTCCTTGATGCGGTGCAGTTCGCAGGCGGCCTCACGCAGGGCCGGGTCGTGCTCCAGCTGTTCGAGGACGCGTGCCCGATCGGTCGGGTCCAGTTGCCCGTCCACGTAGGCCTGCAGGAGATCCGGATAGCGCTCGTTCATTTCACCCTCCTTAGACGCGGCGCGCTCTCGCCGTGCTCGGCGAGGTCTGCCAGGCGCCGCTGCAGCTCGGTGCGAGCGCGGCTCAGGCGGCTCATGACCGTGCCGATGGGGATCTCAAGGATGCCCGCGACCTCGGCGTAGGAAAAGCCCTCCAGGTCCACCAGCGTGACCACCTTGCGTTGGCCCATGGGCAGGCAGGCGATGGCGTCACGCACGCGCTGGACGATCTCCTGCTGGTAGCTCTGGGTCTCGGGGCAGTTCTCGCAGACGAACTGCTCCTCGTCGAACTCCTCGTTGGGGCGGCGACGACGCAGGTGTTCGCGCCAGCAGTTGTTGAGGATGCTGTAGAGCCACACCTCGAGGCGCTCGCTGTCGCGCAGCTTGCCGAGGTTTTGCAGGGCACGGGTCAGGCATTCCTGCACCAGGTCGTCGGCCGTGGCCGGGTCGTAACACCAGGCGTACGCCATGCGATAGAGCCGCGTCCTGTTCTGTTCAACGCGCTTGCGGAGCCCGATGGTTGCGATGAGCGTCATTGTGGCAGGCCTCCCCAGCCCTGCCGAAGAACGATGACGCAAGGAGTGGTGGATTGCCACTCCCCGGAAGGGAGAGATGGCGCGGCGGCAGGCCGCCGCGCCCCGGCTCAATGCACGCGCTTGGCCAGCAGATCCTTGGCTTTCATGGCGAGCTCTCGGTTCTTGTCCCGCACCTCGTGGAAAAAGCTCACCACTTCCTTGTCGCCTTCCTTCTCGGCGTCCTCGATGTACTTGCTGCTCACGTCGGCGCCCTGCAGCGCGTGATAGAGGGCGCTCACGATGTCGTAATGCTCATCCTTCATGCCGGAACTGCCGGTGGAACCCATGGCCTTCGCAAACCTCCTGCATGTGCTTATGGTTGCTCTCCCAGAGTCTAGCGCGCGTGAAGCATGGACACCTCGGCGCAGGCCCAGCGCAATATCGGCAGCAGGCGCGGTGGCAACAATTGCACGGCCCCGGCGCAGTCCACCCAGCGGAAGGCGTGGTGCTCGGGGCGCCCCAGGGCAGGATTCATGGGCAGGTAGACGGCCGGGTCGTCGGTGAGGCCCACGTAGTAGCGCGCTACCTTGCCACCCGCGTAGGGCGGGGTCTCGCGCCAGGCCTCGCCGGCGACAAAGGTGACGCGGCTGATGCCGGTCTCCTCTTGCAACTCGCGGCGCGCGGCCGCCAGTGGGGTTTCACCCGCCTCCACCCGGCCCTTGGGGAAGTCCCAGTTGCGGTAGGCCCGCAGCAGCAGGCAACGCGGCGGTACGCAATCGCTCCGAAACACCACCACGCCGGCGGAAAGAACGTGCACCTGTCGCATTCTGGTTGTGACTGGTTGAGCAAAGCTTGGCACCCGCGGGCGCGATGCGGCAAAGTGTCGGCCGGGGAGGGGTGGGATGAGCTGGCTATCTGTGAAATACGTGTTTTCCTTCGCCGGCGGGCGGCGCGAGGAATTCGTGCTGCGCTTCGATGCGGGCTCGTTCGACCTGGTGGCCCCGCCCATGGCGCAGCCGCCCGAATGGACGCGACTCACGGCCCATCGCTGCGGCAACTGCCCGCTCGATGCGCACACCCATAGCCACTGTCCGCTCGCCCTGGCATTGGCCGAGCCGGTGCAGCGCCTCGGTGACGTGGTGTCCTACGAGCCCGTGCGCGTCGAGGTGATCACCGAGGAACGCCGCATGGTGCAGGACACCACGGCGCAGGACGGCGTCAGTGCGCTGCTCGGCCTCATCAATGCCACCAGCGGCTGTCCGGTCACCGCCTTCTTCAAGCCCATGGCGCGCTATCACCTGCCGTTCGCCAACGAGAACGAGACTGTCTACCGGGCCGCCACCATGTACCTGATGGGTGAGTATTTCCGCGCCTGCGAGAAGTCGTCGACGCCCGACCTGGCCTTGCAGGGCCTGCTGGAGATCTACCGTGGCATGGAGGTCGTGAACCGTGGCATCGTCGCCCGGCTGCGCGCCGCCCGTACCGAGGACAGCACGCTGAACGCCATCGTGCTGCTCGATCTTTATGCCAAGCAACTGCCCTACGCCGTGGAGACCTCGCTGGGCGAACTGAAGTACCTGTTCCACGCCTATCTGCGCTGATCCGATACTTCCTCTCAGGAGGGAGTGCAATGCTGCGCCTGTCCAACGACGATGTGGCACGGCTGTTCGAGGAGATCGCCGATCTGCTCGAAATCGACGACGCCAGCCCGTTCCGCGTGCGCGCCTACCGCACCGCCGCCAGTACTCTGCGCGGGCTCGGCCGCGAGGCGCGCGACATGGTCGCCGCCGGTGAACCGCTCACCGACCTGCCCGGCATCGGCAAGGACCTGGCGGGCAAGATCACCGAGGCGCTCAGCACCGGGCGTATCGACGCCCTGGAGACCCTGCACCGCGACGTGCCGCCGAGCCTGGAGGCCCTGCTGAGGATCCCTGGCCTTGGGCCCAAGCGGGTGCGTGCGCTTTACCAGCAACTCGGCGTCGAGAACCTCGACGATCTGCGCGCCGCCGCCGCGGCCGGCCGCGTGCGGAGCTTGCACGGATTCGGCAAAAAGACCGAGCAGCGCGTGCTCGACCAGCTCGCCGCGCAGCGCGAGAAGAAACACCGCATTCCGCGCCACGAGGCGACACCGCAGGCGCGCGATCTCGAGCGACGCCTGCGTGACATCCCCGGCGTGGAGCAGGTGGTGATCGCCGGCAGCTTCCGGCGCGGGCGCGATACCGTGGGTGATCTGGACGTGCTGGTCACCGCCGCCTCCACCGACCTGGTGATGGCGCGCTTCACCGGGCTGCCCGCCGTACTGGAAGTGACGGCGCGCGGCACCACGCGCGCCTCGGTGCTGCTGCGCAGCGGCCTGCAGGTGGATCTCCGACTGGTGCCGCCCGAGAGCTTCGGTGCCGCCCTGCACTACTTCACCGGCAGCAAGGCGCACAACGTGCGGGTGCGCCGGCTCGGCCAGCAGCACGGCCTCAAGGTGAACGAATACGGCGTGTTCCGCGGTGGCGAGCGCGTGGCGGGGGATACGGAGGAATCGGTGTTCAGCGCCGTGGGCCTGCCCTTCATCACCCCCGAATTGCGCGAGGACCAGGGCGAGATCGAGGCGGCGCAGCAAAACCGTTTGCCGCGGCTCATCGAGCGCGGTGATCTGCGCGGCGATCTGCACGCCCACACCACCGCCTCGGACGGCCGCGCGTCGTTGCGTGCCATGGCCGAGGCGGCGCGTGCCGCCGGTCTCGAGTATCTGGCCATCACCGATCACGCCGCCGACCAGGGCGGGCCGCGCCCCATGGACGCCCGCCGCCTGCGCGAACAGGGCGAGGCCATCGATCGCCTCAACGAAGAACTGCACGGCATCACCCTGCTCAAGGGCGTGGAAGTGGATATCCGCGAGGACGGCTCCCTGGTGCTGCCTGAGACGGTGCTGGCGCGACTCGACGTGGTCATCGCCTCGGTGCACAACGCCACCTCCCTGCCGCGACGTCAGCAGACCGAGCGCCTGATGCGCGCCATGGACCATCCCAGCGTCACCCTGCTCGGCCATCCGGGCGGGCGCTTCCGCCCGGAGCGTGAGGGCTATGCCGTCGACATGGAACGCGTGCTGCGCCATGCCCGTGAATGCGGCTGCTTCGTGGAGTTGGACAGCCAACCGCGCCGCCTCGACCTCAACGAGACCTACTGCCGCCTGGCGCGCGAGCGGGGAGTGTTGGTGGCCATCGACAGCGACAGTCACGACCGCAGGGATTTCGCCAATCTCGACGGCGGCGTGCTGCACGCGCGCCGCGGCTGGCTCGAAGCGGTCGACGTGCTGAATACGCGTCCGCTACACGAACTGCGCCGTCTGCTGCGTCGCACCCACTGAGCGCCGAAGTGCACGTTTGTGTGCATATCATCCCGGTAGCTCTCCTATGGACAGCATGCGGCACTCGCTTATGCTTTCGGAAAAGCCAGGAGATCGCCCGTGCAAGTTCCTCTCGAGATCCGTTTCCACGATGTGGATCGTTCCGACTGGAGTGAGAACTTCATTCAGCGTCAGGTGGAACGCCTGGAACGCTATGTGGACGACATCATTTCCTGCCGCGTTACGGTGTCGCGTCCGCATCGCCGCCAGCGCACCGGGCAGCCTTATCAGGTGATGGTGGAGGTGACTCTGCCGCCACAGCACGTGCTGGCAGCCACTGCCGAGCCGGTGGAAGTGCCCGGCAGCGCGGAACTGCGCAATGTGATCCGCGATGCCTTCAGGGCCATGGAACGCCAGCTCATCAGGATCAAGGAGCTGCGCGAAGGCACGGTGAAGCAGAGTGAGGAGGCGCGCGCGCTGGTCTTCAAGCTGCTCCCGGAGGAAGGCTACGGCTTTCTCAAGTCACCGGAAGGCGAGGAGATCTACTTCCACCGCAACGCGGTCCTGCACGACGACTTCGATCGTCTCGCACTCGGCACCGAGGTCCGCTACGAAGCGGAACTGGGCGAGGAGGGCCTGCAGGCCACCTCGCTGCAGATCGTCAACAAACCGGGCGTGCGCGCCAGACCCGACGCGCCGCCCGCGGCCGAACTGCCCGCCGACTGGCGGCCGTGATGCCATGGATGACGCTTCGTATCCTGATGCCCATGCGCCGCTCGCCGCGAGCGTCTGCCTGTCGCTCGTCGAACACCTCGCCGAACAGCGTATCGGTGAGGCCATGGCGCGCGGTGATTTCGACCAGCTCCCAGGCGCCGGCAAGCCGCTGCGTCTGGAGGACGACGGGCTGGTCCCGGAGGAGCTCCGCGCGGCCTACCGACTGTTGCGCAATGCCGGTTTTCTGCCACCCGATGTGCTGGTGGTGCGCGAGATCCGCGAGGCCGAAGACCTCTTGCGCGCCCTCGACGCGCCCAGCGAACGCCTGCATGCGCTGCAACGGCTCGCCGTGCTGCGCGCGCGTCTGGGTGAGCGCAGAAGCCGTGCGCTGGAGGCGCTGGGCTACCGGGACAGCCTGCACCGATCCCTGGCGAAGTAAACGGAGGCGTCATGCACACCTTGCTCGTGGTCTACGACATCCGCGATGTGCGGCATGAAGAAGGCGTGCAGCGGTTCCTGGAGGGATTCGACGGCATGCGCTTCTCCCCGGAGAGCCATGCCATCGAGACCGAGCTGAACGCGGGAGAGGTGTTCCGCCGGTTGGAACCGCTGCTCGGACGCGACGACGTGGCCTACGTCTTCGAACTGGGCGAAAACTGGATGGGTTACGGCTACCAGGCCATGAACGACTGGCTGCACCGCAACCTGCACTGACGTGCTCACCCGTACAACACCCGTGCGCGCGCAATGAAGGTGTCGGCGAGGTGTGCGTTCAGGGCGCTGAACCAGGGCGCCACGGCGCGTGCTGCGAGGCCCTCGGCCAGGTGGAACTCGGCGCGGAAGCGTACGCAGCAGCCGCTGCCTTCCGGTTCGAAGTGCCATTCGATTTCGAGCAGGTGAAACGGCCGCTCGCGCGATCGCACGCGGATGCGCCGCGGCCGGTCGAACTCGGCCTCCGAGTCGAAGCAGGCGCTCAGCACCCCGAAACCGACGCGCTGACGGGCCCGCAGTTGTTCGCCGTCCCGCGCCAGCACGCGCGCCTCGCGGTAACCCGGCACGAACTGGGGATATCGCTCGATGTCGGCGACCAGGTCGAACATCTGTTCGGCGCTGTACGGGACGCGGCGTGTCTGGTGGTGGAGCGGCATGGCCCATGGTAACCGCCACACGGCGGCATGACGACCCTCACCCCTGAGACCACCGCATGGGCCATCCGTCACCGCAATCCTGCCTATGCTTGTGCGGGAACGACTGCATGGAGGCATGCTATGACCCGCAAACTCTTGACCCTGCTGGGGGCATTGTTGATGGTGCTGGGACTCGCTGCGTGCAACACCATTGAGGGTGCCGGTGAAGACGTCGAAGCCGCCGGTGAAGGCATCCAGCGTGGTGCGGACGAGAACCGGCCGAACCCGTGATCGTACGGCCCGGCGCGCGGCAGGGGCCGCGCGCCGGCCAAAGCCGGCCAACACCCAGCCATGAGGCCGAGCGCACCGCGGCGCCAGCTGGCACAGGTACTTCTGCTGCTGTTTCTGGTCTTACCGTCCCTCGGCCTTTCACCGCTCGCACTCGAAGACATCACGTTTCCGTGGCTCGCCGCTGCGGTGATCCTGCGCGACCTGACGCTGCTCACTCTGGTGGGATATTTCGTCTGGTCCGAGGGCGGCACGGCGGCGAGCATCGGCTGGCGCCGCCGCGGCGCCGGGCACGAGGTGCTGCTGGGGGCGCTCGCATTCGCGCCCGCGTTACTCGGCCTTGCCCTGTTGCAGAGCCTGCTGCAAAGCTTCGGACTCCCGCCCGCCAGGCCGCCGCCGGCGGCGTTGATCCCGCAGACGCCCGGCGACGCGGCGTTCGCGGTGGTGTTGCTGGTGGTGGTCGCGGTGGTGGAAGAGACGTTGTTCCGCGGCTTCTTGCTGACGCGCCTGCTTGCCTTGACCGGGCACCGCGGCGTGGCGCTCACCGTGGCCACGCTGGTCTTCGCCCTCGGCCATGGCTACCAGGGTGTCACGGGCTTGATTGCCGTGGCCGCGTTGGGGCTGCTGTACGGCGTAATTTACCTGTGGCGCGGCAGCCTGGTGGCGCCGGCGACGATGCATTTTCTACAGAACGCCGCCGGCATGCTCGTGCCGGGGCCGTGATCAGGCCTCGCTGGCGGCCCGCTTCACGGTGCCACTGCCGCTGTATTGAATTTGGTCGGGCGCCACGGCGCCGCCCGAAATGATGAAGGTCATGGCCTGGTCCATGGTCCAGTCGGTGGACACGAGCTTGTCCAGCGGAACGATTTCCAGGTAGCCGGAGGTGGGGTTCGGTGTGGTCGGCACGTACACCGCGGCGAGCTGTCGCCCGGTGCCGACTTCCGAGAACACGCGCGTTACCAGTCCCACCGCCTTCATGTCCGGCGAAGGGAATTCGATGAGTACCACGCGCTGCACCTGGTCGGGTTTTTGTTGAAGCACGGCAAGCAACTTCTTGGTGCCGCCGTAGATGGTCTGTACCAGCGGGATGCGATGCAGGGCCCGGTCGAAGAAGGCGATGATTTCGCGGCCGAGCACATGGGTTGCCGCCCAGCCGAGCAGGTACAGCGCCCCGACCGTCAACAGGATCGACAGCAACGCGGCGAACCACGGGTGCCGCAGCAATTCCGCGACGGTCGGCGAAAGGGGTTCGATGGCGCGCGCCAGCACGTTGACGCCAGGCGTGCCCAGCGCGGACAGCTGGCTCAGCACGAGGGTGAACACGAACCAGGTGATGAGCAGCGGAATCGAGGTGAGCGCACCCGCGAGCAGGTAACGCTTGCCGCGCCCAAACCAACGACGTTCACTCATGGAAACTCCGGATTAAAGTGGCCCGCCGCGGGCCAGGTGAGGCGTATAACGATACGAGACCGCCCTCACTCGTGCAATGCGCCGGCCGCGACTACGTTCAAAGGATGAGCGATTTCCTCCAGGTGCAGGTGGAAAGCCACGCCGATTGTTGCGGCGACGAGACGCCACGCCGCCTGCACTTCGGCGGACGCAGTATGGACGTGGAGGTGATCGATCGCTGGGAAGGTGCGGCCCACCGGTATTTCAAACTGCGTGGCAACGATGGCGGCGTGTACATCGTGCGTCACGAAGAGGGCGCTGACGTCTGGGCGTTGATCATCTACGACAGTGGTGCGCTCGACGATTCGCGGCTTTCCTCGTAGCTGCGGTCGCCGGTTGAGCTGTCGAGGGTGAAATGGAACACGGTCCCCACCCCTGGCGTGGATTCCGCCCACAACCGGCCGCCGTGGCGTTGCACGATGCGCGTGGCCGTGGCCAGGCCGAGCCCGGTGCCGGGAACGTCGGGATGCAGGCGCAGAAAGGGCTCAAACACACGCTGGCTTTCGTGGCTGTCGAATCCCTCGCCGTTGTCGCGCACGAAGAACACCTGCACGCCCTTCCGTTCGCTGACGCCGACGCCGATCTCCACCGTGGTCTGCGAGCGGGTGAACTTCCAGGCGTTTTCCATCAGGTTGTGCAGCAGTGACCGCAGCAGGCGCCGGTCGCCCGCGGCCGCGAGGCCGGGGGCGATGCGCAGGTCGAGCCGGCGCGATGGATCGGCGGCGGTCAGCAGCTGGCCGATCTCCGAGGCCAGGGCGCTCAGGTCGACCGGTTCCATCACCAGTTCGGCGCGCACCACGCGCGACAATTCCAGCAGGCCATCGATGAGCTCGCCCATGCGCACGGTGGCGGCGCGCATGCGCTCCAAATAGTCGCGCGCGCCTTCGTCCAGGCGGTCATGGTAGTCCTCCCACAGGGCGGCACCGAAGCCGTTGATGGCGCGCAGCGGGGCGTGCAAGTCGTGGGAAACCGAATAGCTGAACGCCTCCAGCTCCTGGAGCGCGGCGGTAAGCTCGCGGGTGCGCACCGCAACCATGAATTCCAGACGCGAGCGATAGTTTTCCAGCTCCCGCACCAATCGCTTCTGTTCGGTAATGTCGTGGAGCACAAAAACGTCGCCGCCAACCCCGGCCGCATTGATGCAGGAGCGCGAAATGGCCACCAGGATGGCTTGGTTATCCGCGCGGCGCAGCATGGTTTCGGTCACCGGCGCCTGCGCCACATCCTCGTAATGGAACGGAAAGGCGAACAACTCCGCGAACAATCGCCCGTTCAGCGCCTCGCGCGTCTCGCCAAGCAGTGCCGTGGTGGCCTGGTTGACCAGCCGGATGCGGCCCTCGGCATCCGTCACCACCAGTCCCTCGTGCATGCCGGTGATGATGGCCTCAAGAAAATCGCGTGACACCGTCGTCTCGTCCAGGCGCACCCGCATGTGGGCGAAGGCTCGCGTCAGCTCGGCGATCTCGTCATGGCCCACGCGCACCGGAATGATGGTCCCGGTGGCTTCCGGCAAATCGCGCACGGCCTGGGCCAGTGCTGTGATGGGTTGGCTCATGCGCCGCGCCAGCCAACCGCTCACGAGCACGCCTGCGCCGATCAAGCCGAGCATCAGCAGGGCGGCCCACATCGTCGCCTCCACATGGGTGCCGACGCGCAGGGCGTCGATGTGATCGCGCATCTGCTGTACGCGTGCCAAGTGGCCGTCGTGTGCCAGATCGAGGCGTACCGCGCCGACGATGCGTTCACCGCGGCGCACCGGTGCGGTCGCGACCAGCCATTCCGGCCCGCGCGCGATGGCCGGTTCGCCGGGCCGCAGGGTCAGCGGGATTGCGTGGGCTTCACGGGTGGCCGTACTGTGCAGCAGGCGACCGTGGTGATCGAAGGCACTCACAGCGATGATGGAGTGCTGCAGGGTCTCGACTTCCTTGAGCAGTCCAGCAATGGCCGCGCGATCGCCCCGCGCGAGCGGCTCGGCCAGGACGGCGGCGGCGAAGTGCACGGCCGCCAACGCCTCCTGATTGAGTGCGTCGTTCAGCGCGGCGGCGAGCAGGGTTTCGCTGGCGTTTTCCATGCTCACGGCGGCGCGATTGAACTGCATGTGCAATCCGGCGGTGAGCACCAGCGCCACCACCACGATGACCGCGGTGATGGACAGCGTGTACTTGGATTGCAGACGGAGTTTCATGGGCGCGTCCGATCGACGGAAGCGCCATGGTAGCCGCTGCCCGCAGCAGGGTCACGCGGCCGCTCAGGTCAGGCGGCGGTTCAGTGCGGTCGCCATGCTGCGAGCTACGGCGGTGAGCCGGGCGGCCCGCTGGGGCGAAAAGCGTTCCCAGCCGAGTTTCTGAAACGCCGGCGTATCTTCCACGCGGGGGCGCTCACCGGGCAGCTGCGGCTGTTCCAGCAGGTGGGCCAGCGTCACCAGGTCCGTGACGTCGAGGCGGGGGCTCGCCCGCATCCAGCGCTCGGCATGCTCGGCCACCCCGGCGAAGTCATCGAGGCCGAGCCGCTCCAGGAGCATCGGCCCGGTGAGGGCGCGCAAGCGGCGCAGCAGCAGGTCCAGTTCGGTGCGGCCGACCCCGAGTTCGGGGTGGGTGTCCACGAACCCGAGTACCGCCACCGCCCCCGCTTCGTGCAGCAGCCCGGCGAACAGCGCCTGTTCGGGGTCCGGGCAGGCGTGCTGGCGCGCCAGGGTATAGGCGAAACAGCCGATGAACAGGCTGTGGCCGAAGGTGTCGTCCATGCGCCGGCGCAATTCCGCATCACGGGCACTGAACAGCGGCTGAACGGCGAGGCAGAGCGCCAGGGCGCGCGAGGCCGGCATACCCAGGCGCAGCGCCGCCTCCGCCGCACCGGCGACTGCGGGGCCGTTGCCGCGGTTCACTGCAGCGACGAAACGCCGTTCCAGCCAGGGGGTGTGCGCGACGGTACGGGCCACGTCCTTCAGGCGCGTGGTCTCTCCCAGCAACTCACGGATGTGCGCCACCGGCAGGCGTAGAAAGGGCGGGTCGCTGCGGCAGGCCTGCAGCACGCGGGTCGCCAGCTCCACCGGCGCATGGCCCTGGTGTTGCGCCGAGATGAGGCTGCCCACCTGGGCGCGCTCGAAGCGCAGCACAATGGCGCCGGTCTGGGCCACCGCCTCCATCGCCTGGGGGCTGGTATCGAACAGCGGCCGGCGCGCGCGCGCACTGCCGCCGGGGATGCGCTCGGCCAGCCCGGCGGGACCGGTGATGGCGACCTCGCCCTTGAGCAGGTAGGTGAGCCAGCGCTGTTCGGCGCGCGCCAGCAGCCGTGCCTGCGGCGGCAGGCGCAACACGCGCGCCTGGCGGGCGAGCGCCTGCCGGCCCGCATCGGCCAGTTCGCTGAGCGGGTACAGCAACCGGGTCAACCGGTAGATGACGCCATGACGACCGTCCATGGTCCGTTTGGCCGTTCCATCAGAGTCGGTTAAGGATAGATGACCGCCGCCGTGCGGCGGCCCTGTTCAGGCCGGTGGCATGGGGCCGCTGCTGCCCTCGAACAGTCGCTGGTAATCGGGCGGCAGCTGGGCGCGCACGTCGTCGATTTCGCCGGGCGATACCGCCTCCTTCAGCACGTCCAGCACGACCCGCGCGTGGTACACGGCGGCGGGCAGATCGACCCCTTCCTTCTCGCACACGCGGCGGAAGAACTCGTCCGAGGTGAAGCGCTCTCCGCTGCCCGCGGTGGGGCCCTTGAGGAATTCGGCGATCTCGTGCGGCAGCTGGGCGCCCAGCTGCATGGGTTCGCGGCCCTGCAGGCGCTCCGCCAGGGTGCTCAGGGTGGCGCGGGTGGCGCGCAGCGCCTCGTCCATGTCGCGCAGCTGTGCGCGGTGCTGTACCTGGCCGAGAAAGTCGTGGATGTTCATGGCACCTCCTTGAAGCAATCGCGCGTTCAGGTGAACGGTCGTCCCCGTCAGGGCGCGGGATACCGGACATTCGCGCTTGGCGGTCTCCGCGAGTTGTTGAAATCCTGCCTCGTCGAGGCCGGGGACGCGCCCTTCCGTATCGAGTTCGATGGCCGTGATACGCCAGCCTTCGCCCTCACGGTCGATGTGCACCCGGGCGTGGGTGCGGATGTGTTCGGCGGTGTGCCCGGCCTTTTCCAGCGACAGGGCGAGCGCCATGGAAAAGCAACCGGCGTGCGCGGCGCCGATGAGTTCCTCCGGGTTGGTCCCGCGGGCCTCGCCAAAGCGCGCGGCGGCGGAATAGGGCATCGCCGGTCCGTCGGCCGGGTGCCGGACGATGCCGTGGCCTTTGAACAGGCCGCCTTGCCACTCGGCAGCCGCGGTGCGTACGGGCATGGTCTGCCTCCTTGATCGCTCTACGCAACGTATAGCGCACCTGGGCATCGTGGTCTGAACCGTGGAAGCCACCGAGTCTGAAGGGTGGCAAACATGGGCGCAGGACGCCGACGTGTGCGCGGGTAGGGATCGGCCTGATGGTCATGGGTATATAATCGCGCTCTAATATTCGCCGGCAGACACCTAAGCGGAGGCAGCGATGCAGTTTCAAGTGGCCGAAACGGAGCGCAACCGCGCCAAGAACCCCCATGAGCTGTTCATCATCAATCTAATCGCCTTCCACCTGTTGCTGGCGCCCGCGGCCATCGCACTGGACATCGGCACCTGGGCGCTGCTGCTGCCGGTGGTGTTTTCACTGATGGTGATGGCTTTCATCTATGTTCGTACCCGGCGCGCCGTGAGCGGCGAGCCCTGGTTCGTCATGGCCCACTGGCAGATCGCGCTGCGCCGCTGCCGCCTGCTGCTCATCGGCTACGGTGTGACCGGAGGCATCCTGCTGCTCGCCTGGCTGCTCGGTCTCGGCATGCAGCCCAACATGCGCGACATCATGTTCACCGCGCTCACGCGCATCGGTGTCATGCCAACGGTGATCCTGGTGTTCGTGGCCTTCGTGCTGGAATCGAACGCGCTGTTCCAGGCCACGCGTGGCGAGGTGCCTGACGCCGTGGTCAAGCGCTACCCGGCGCCTGAGGGTCTGGCGGCGGCGTGAGGGCGGGGGAGCGCTCGGGGGCGAGCACTCCCGGCGGTCTCAGTACACGGCCGAGCGGCTTTCGATCTCTTCCTTGCGCCGCTCGTATTCGTCCTGGGTGATGCGGCCGGCGGCGTAGTCATCTTTGAGCTGGTCCATGGCGCGCTTATTGGCCAGCTCGTAGCCGCCCGCACCGCCGGCGGCGCCGCTTACCACCTCGCGCGTACTGCACGCGCTCATGGCAGCGAAAGAGAGCACAAGGGCAAGGACTAGCTTCGCGTTCATGGCGGCGACCTCGCGGGAAGACGATCTCTGCCCTAGTAATTAGCACACCCCCGTCGTGCTCCCGAGAATAAGGGATTCCTATGCCTGACACGCCCCACCCGGTCGAGATCATCCTGCACCGCGCTGCGCGCACCCTCGAAATCGCCTTCGACGACGGTGCGCGTTTCACCCTGCCCTGCGAATACCTGCGTATCCATTCGCCGTCCGCCGAGGTCCAGGGGCACCATGGAGCCGGCGCCGTGCTCCAGGTCGGCAAGGCCGAGGTCAATATCGAGGAACTGCGCCCCATCGGCCACTACGCGCTGAAAATCGTCTTCGACGATGGCCACCGCAGCGGCCTGTTCACCTGGGCCTATCTGTACCAACTGGGGCGCGAGCAGGCGCGTTTGTGGCAGAACTACCTGGACCGGCTCGCCGTCGCGGGTCAGTCACGCCATCCCGCTTGATGCCGCCGGTCGACCGGCGTGATCCCGCCCGCCTTGCGGCGCATGGAGCAGGCGGTGGGCGCGGCGGGTACAATGCGGTGCCGGCTTACGGCAGCGTCACGGCGCCGTGCTTCCCAGCGGTACCCTGCGCGTAGGAGATCCTGTGCGCCCACAAGAAGGCGGAGAACAAGACCCATGAGCAAACCCCCGTTGTTTACCCCGGAACTCGCGGCAGAAATGGAAGTGCTCTCCCGTTTCGACCTCCGATCCCTGCACACCGGCCTCAAGATCCACAAGGATGCCCCGCCGAGCGTGGCCAGCGCCGCCATCCGCCTGCATACCAAGGGCCTCATCAGCGCCGAGGACGGCGGGTTCCTCACCGACCTGGGCGTGGAAGTGGCCGAGCACCTGGAACACGTGCTCATCGCCCTGCGCGGCGCCGTGCACTGATGACGACGGCGCACCACGCGCCCGGTCCGCGCGAACGGCACCTGGCGCGGCGGGCCGGCAATCCCCTGTTCGCCGCTGCGCGCCGCGAGGTGGCCGAGGCGGAATGGCGGGCCGCGCGCGAGGCCGATGCCGCCGCCCGGGCCGGGTTCATGACGCGTTTCCAGGGCCTGGTGCAGGAGGCGGCGGCGCTCTCGTCCAACGAAGAGAGCGAGGTGGTGCTCGCCCTGAAGGCGCGCCTGGACCAAGCCTATGCGGAGGCCTGTGCCCTGGGCGGGCTCGACCAGGTCAAGGCGGGACTCGGCCGGTTGATCGACGCCATCATGGGTGCGGTGCGGCGCGGGGCTGCAGGCGACCTGCGCGCCAAGACCGAGCTCGACGACGAGGCCCTGGCGCGCCAGCAGCAGATGCGCCTGCTGGAACACCCGCTGGTGGCGGACCTGATGTTGCCGGATTCACCGGTGCCCGTGGCGGAACTGCTACCGACCCTGCTGAGTGCGGACGCAGACGGGTTGGAGGCGGCGCTGTGGCTGTTCGACGCGGAAGCCACCGCGGAACTCGCCGCCGAGGCCCGCGCCCTGCTCGCGGCCGTGCCCGACGCGCCGCCCGATGCCCACGCGCGCCTGCGCCAGTTGGAGCAGGCGGCACCGGTCAATTGAACCGCCGTTTTTCCCGCACGTACCCAAGGTTTCGTCGGTCACGTTGGCGCGCAGCGCCTACGTGACATCTTCAATGTGGGCTACGCCCAAGGATATTTAGACGGGGACGGGAACCCCGTCAAAAACAATCTTCGCGCGTAGCGCATCCTTGCGAGATAAAGATGTCACGTAGCTTCGCAACGTGACCTACGGAGCTTTGTCCATGGTACGCGCTGCGCGCCAACGTAACCTACCGGAAAATGGATTTCCCCCTGTTAAGGCCTTTCCCTCACTTCCAACGCAATCTGCGTGCTAATGCAGCTTGATGCGTGGGTCCACGCCGCGGCGTAACACGTGCAGGGCGGTGATCAGCGCCGTGCGCCACGCGCCGTACAGCGCCACCTGGTGCATTTTGTACAGGCTCAGGTACACCACGCGGGCGAGAAAGCCCGACACGTGCAGGTTGCCGGTGAGGTTGCCCATCAGGCTGCCGACGGTGCTGTAGCGGCCGAGGGCCACCAGCGAGCCGTAATCGCGATAGCGGTACGTCGGCAGCGGCTGACCGCGCAGGCGCTGCTTCATGGACTTCACCAGCAGCGAGGCCTGCTGGTGGGCCGCCTGGGCGCGCGGCGGCACGGTCCGGCCGCTGTCATCCAGCGGGCAGGCGGCGCAGTCGCCCAGGGCGAAGATGTTCGGGTCGCGCGTGGTCTGCAACGTCGGCGTCACCACCAGCTGGTTGATGCGGTTGGTCTCCAGGCCGGCGAGGTCCTTGAGAAAGTCGGGCGCCTTGATGCCCGCCGCCCACACCTTCATGGCCGCGGGGATGAACCGTCCGCCGGCGGTGCGGATGCCCTCCCGCGTCACCTCCACCACCTGTTCACCCGACAGCACGGCCACGCCCAGCTCGCGCAGCACGCCCTCGGCCGCATAGGAGAGTCGCGGCGGCAGGGCCGGCAGGATACGCGGATTGGCCTCGATGACGCTCATGCGGATGTGCTTGTCCGGGTCGATGTTGTCGAGGCCATAGGCGGACAGGCGCCGCGTAACGTGGTAGAGCTGCGCCGCCAGCTCCACGCCGGTGGCGCCGCCGCCCACGATGGCCACGTCCAGTTGGCCCGGTTCGATGGGCTTGCCCTGGGTGTGGGCGAGCAGCATCTGCTCAAGCAGCGCCGACTGGAACCGTTCGGCCTGGCGCGTCGTATCCAGAAACCGGCAATGCTCTTTCACGCCCGGCACACCGAAGTCGTTGCTGATGCTGCCCACGGCCATGATCAGCGTGTCGTAGCCGAAGCTGCGTTCCGGGATGAACAGCTCGCCGTTCTCGTTATGGGTGGGCGCCAGCTGCACCTCCTGGCGCTCGCGGTCCAGGCCCACCATGCGGCCGAGCCGGTAGCGGAAGTGGTGCCAGCGCGCCTGCGCCAGGTATTCCAGTTCGTCCTCGCTGGTGTCGAGGGTGCCGGCCGCCACCTCGTGCAACAGGGGCTTCCATACGTGGGTGAAGCCGGCGTCGATGAGGGTGATGTCGGCCAGGCCGCGCCGGCCGAGGCTGTCGCCGAGCTTGGTGGCGAGTTCCAGGCCGCCGGCGCCGCCGCCGACGATGACGATGTGATGGCGAGAGGTCATGAGGGTTTGTTTTTCTTGTACTGACCGGGGCGCTGTAGTCTATCAGGAGTGGCGCCGGGCAATCCGGCTCGCAAGCGCGGACTGGGTCGCGGCGAACTGCTTTACTTGCCGCAGGCGCACACAGCGCCACCAACGCTCAGAGCGGCCGACCATGGAACAGGTGCCGGAGCAGCTGGTCATCAAGGGGATCACCCGCGCGGGTCGGCGCTTCCGACCGGCCGACTGGGCCCAGCGGCTCACCACCTCCGTGGCGACCCTCGGACCCGATCGCCGCATCCGCTTTCACCCCAAGGTGCACATGGCTATGCGGGACGGGGTGGAGTGTGTGGTGGTGGATACCAGCCTGGGCGAGGACGACCCGCGGCTGTTGGAATTCCTCGTCGGCTTCGCGCGCAATAACGACCTGCAGATGGACGGGGCGTACCCGCGCGAGCCGTAGTGGAGCTCAGACCTCGGCCTCGGGCCAGTTCTTGATGTAGCTGCGCAACAGGCGATTTTCGAAGCGCACTTCTGTCAACAGCGCGTGCACGATGTCGGAGATGGAGATGATGCCCATGAGGCGATCGCCGTCGAGTACGGGCAGATGGCGCACGCGGCGGCCGAGCTCGTTTTCGAACATGCGTTCCATGGCATCGTCGATGCTTTCATCGGCATGGCAGGTCACCAACCGGGGCGCCATCACCTCATGTACCGCAAGGGTGCCGAAATCACCGAGCCGCTCGTGCACCGCACGCATGACGTCCCGTTCAGTGACGATGCTGATGAGTTGTTCGTTTTCCATCACCGCCAGGGAACCGATGCGGTAGCGCATCATCAGTTCGACCGCGTGGGTGAGCGGCTCCTCTGGCGCGATGAAGTAGAGCGTGAAGCCCTTGGTGCCGAACAGGTGCCTGATTTTCATGCCGCCGATCCGTGACCACCCTCGGGAAAATGTACCAGACGGCCTCCGCCCGGCAAGCGCTGACGGCGCTGTGCTCCGCACCTGTCGCGGTCAATACTCAGATATGTGAGCACGGATCACAAAATCCTTGATGCAAACGGCGAGTCCGACGCTAAGGCTGTGGCGCCTCGGCGGATGTCGCATAGGCGCGTTTGGCGATCCCGCCCGCGGTGTGACCCCATTCGAACTCGTCCCCGGGCAGCCTTTCCAGGTCTGCCGCCCCGGTGTCCACGGGCGCGCTCAGTACGCTTTCCACCAGGTCGCGGGGAACACCGAGGTCGTCGGCGATGTCCTCGACGGTGCGGTGTGCGTGCTCCTGCTGGGACACGATGAAGGCCGCTTGCATCAACGACGGCAACCACGCGAGGCGGCGCTCACGCACCAGTCGCCCGAGTCCGCCCGCGGCGTCCACCGCGGCCAGGAACAGATCGAGTACATCATCACGGCCTTCGCGCATGGCCATTCCCTCCATCCGGTTGTCTATAAGTCTAGGCTGCGGGTGCTTGTGACCGCATTCACGCTGCGAGCCATCCGGGGCAGATGCAGTGATGATGCGGAGGGCTCGATCCAGTACAGTTACACCCAATCTTCAGCAGCAGTATCTGCTGCCATCGAAAGGAACCGTCATGCCTACCAAGGCGCTTTTACGAAGTGCCCCTATTCCGTCCCTGACCGAGCTGCCGCCGCTCGGCATGGACGCCGACTCCATCGCCGACGACTTCCGCCGGTTCTTCCTGCACGCGCTCGGGCGCGACAAATACTCGGTGAGCTCGCCCCATTACCCGTACATGGCGCTCGCCCTGGCGTTGCGCGCGCGCTTGATGGAACGCTGGAAGAACACGCGTTATGCCTACGAGGAAGCGGATTGCAAGCGTGTCTATTACCTGTCTCTCGAATTCCTGATGGGACGCACCCTGGGCAACGCCATGCTCAACCTGGGCGTGAGGGATGAGGCCACCGAGGCACTGTATCGCCTCGGCATCTTCATGGAGGAAATCATCGAGACGGAGCCCGATGCGGGCCTCGGCAACGGCGGCCTCGGCCGCCTCGCGGCCTGTTTTCTCGACTCCTGTGCGACCTTGCAGCTGCCGGTGCGCGGTTACGGCCTGCGCTACGAATACGGCATGTTCCGCCAGCGCATCGTCAACGGCTGTCAGGTCGAGGAGCCGGATCACTGGCTGATGAGCGACAACCCGTGGGAACTGGAGCGCCCCGAATACACCCAGCGGGTCAAATACCGCGGCCGCAGCGAGGCCTACCGTGACGACCTCGGCCGCCTGCGCCACCGCTGGGTGGACACCTCCGACGTGCTGGCCGTGCCTTACGACATCCCGGTACCTGGCTACCGCAACGAGACCGTGAATACCTTGCGGCTATGGAAGGCGGCGGCCACCGAGGAGTTCGACCTCGGCGAGTTCAATGCCGGCGAGTACGCGGAATCGGTGGCGGCAAAGAACGCCGCCGAGAACATCACCATGGTGCTCTACCCCAACGACGCCAGCGAGAATGGCAAGGAGCTGCGCCTGCGCCAGCAGTATTTTCTCGCCTCGGCGAGTCTTCAGGATGTGCTGCGTCGCTGGGTGTGGGTGCATGGCAACGACTTCAGCCGCTTCGCCGACACCAACTGCTTCCAGCTGAACGATACGCACCCCAGCGTCTCGGTGGCCGAACTCATGCGCCTGCTCATGGACGAACACGGACTCGGCTGGGACGAGGCCTGGAACATCACCTCGCGCACCATGGCCTACACCAATCACACGCTGCTGCCGGAGGCGCTGGAGCGCTGGCCGGTGCGCATGTTCCAGGAACTGCTGCCGCGCCTGCTGGAAATCATCTACGAGATCAACGCGCGCTTCCTCACCCAGGTGGCGCAGCGTTGGCCGGGCGATACCGATCGCCTGCGGCGCATGTCCATCATCGAGGAAGGCCACGAGACCCAGGTGCGCATGGCCTATTTGGCCATTGTCGGCAGCTTCTCCGTGAACGGCGTTGCGGAGTTGCATTCGCGCCTGCTTGAGCAGGGGCTGTTCCGTGATTTCTACGACCTGTGGCCGGGGAAGTTCAACAACAAGACCAACGGCGTGACCCAGCGCCGCTGGCTCGCCTGGTGTAATCAGGGGCTCGCGGAGCTCCTCACCAACACCATCGGTGATGGCTGGGTGCGCGAGCTGGCACAGATCGAGCAGCTCAGACCCTATGCCGACGACCCGGGCTTCCGCATCCGCTGGCGCGAGGTCAAGCGAGAAAACAAAAAGCGCTTGGCGGCGCTGGTGCAGGAGATGTGCGAAGTCACCTTCAATCCGGACGCCATGTTCGACGTGCAGGTGAAGCGCATCCACGAATACAAGCGCCAGTTGCTCAACGTGCTGCACGTGATCCATCTGTACGACCGCATCAAGCGTGGCGACACGGAAAATTGGACGCCGCGCTGCGTGCTGTTCGGCGGCAAGGCGGCGCCCGGCTATGTGATGGCCAAACGCATCATCAAGCTGATCAATGCCGTGGCGGAGGTGGTCAATCGCGACAAGGATGTGGGCGATCTGCTCAAGGTGGCGTTCCTGCCCAATTACCGCGTTTCGGCCATGGAGGTGATCTGTCCGGGCACCGATCTCTCTGAGCAGATCTCGACGGCTGGCAAGGAGGCCTCGGGTACCGGCAATATGAAATTCATGATGAACGGCGCCATCACCATCGGCACCCTGGACGGCGCCAACATCGAAATTCTCAAGGAAGTCGGCCACGATAATTTCTTCCTGTTTGGGCTCACGGCGGAGGAGGTGGAAGCCATGCGGCGCATCTACGATCCGTACGCCATCATCGAACGGGACCCGGACCTCAAGCGGGTTTTGTCGCTGCTGGAATGCGGTTTCTTCAATCAGTTCGAGCCAGGCATCTTCGAGCCCATCGTCGCCTCCATCCGCAGTGCGCAAGACCCGTGGATGACTGCCGCGGATTTTCGCAGCTACGTGGATGCGCAACGGCAGGCGGACATCGCCTATCAGGACGAAGAACGCTGGGCGCGCATGAGTATCCTCAACACGACGTCAAGCGGCCGCTTCTCCACCGACCGCACCATGCTCGACTACAACCGCGACATCTGGCATCTGGAGCAGGTGCCGCCGGTGCCCATGCGCTGACATGCTCGACAGACTGAGGCAGTTTTTCGAGCGCGAAGTCGTGCCGGGCGTACGTGGCGGTGACGAGCATGCCTTGCGGCTCGCCACCGCTGCCCTGCTGCTTGAAATGGCGCGCCAGGATGAGCATGTGAGCACCGTGGAGCGCGATGCCGTGATCGCGTCGGTGCGCGAACGCTTCGGCCTCGACGATGCTGCAGCAGACGAATTGATTCGGCTCGCCGCGGAGGAGGCGCGCAACGCGACCGATTACTTTCAGTTCACCTCCCTCATCAACGAACACCTCGATCATTCACAGAAGGTCCGCATGGTGGAGGCCTTGTGGCGTATCGCAACCGCGGATGGCCACGTGCATCCTTACGAAGAACACTTGGTACGGCGCCTCGCCGAATTGCTCTACATTTCGCATGGAGAATTCATCGCGGCGAAGCACCGTGCGCTGCATTTGTAGGGTGCGCTCTTATTGCCGTGTCCCGGGGCCCTGATTGAGACTTGGAAGCGTCAATCCGAATACGGTAGGCATCGAGACAGCCATCACATGCACCCATGGAAAGCCATTGCAGACCGTATTCAAGGCGTTATAGGCGCGTCGTTCCGACCTGCGGCGCCCGAGCCCGTCAGCGGCGGATGCATCAACGATGCGATGGTGCTGAGCGACGGCGGACAACACTTTTTCGTCAAGCTCAACCGTGGCGATGGTGTGCGCATGTACGAGGCGGAGGCGGAAGGCCTCGGGGCGATTGCCGCGACCCGTACCGTCCGCGTGCCCGCAGTGATCGATTTCGGTGTGGTGGAAGACGCCGCTTATCTGGTGCTTGAGTACCTTCAACCCGGTGGGCGCGGCGGTGACGAGGCATTGGGCGAGGCGCTCGCGGCCATGCACCGTCACACCGCCACGCAGTTCGGCTGGCATCGCGACAACACCATCGGCGCCACGCCGCAGCGCAATGCCTGGCACGAAGACTGGCTCGGTTTCCTGCGTGAACGGCGCATCGGTTATCTGCTCGATCGCGCGTGCGCCCTGGGCGGCGACGCCCGTCTGCGCGATCTGGGCGATGAACTCCTCCATCGACTGCCGGAGCTGTTCGGCGGCTACACACCCGTGCCCTCGCTGCTGCATGGTGATCTGTGGGGTGGAAACTGGGCGACGCTCGCGTCGGGCGAGCCGGCGGTGTTTGATCCTGCGGTGTACTACGGCGATCGCGAGGCGGACCTCGCCATGACGGAGCTGTTCGGGGGCTTTTCGCCGCGCTTCTACGCGGCCTACCGGGCGGCCTGGCCAATGGACGCGGGCTACACGCAGCGTAAGGACCTGTACAACCTCTACCACGTGTTCAACCACTTCCTGCTGTTCGGCGGTGGTTACGCTCGTCAGGCCCGGGCGATGGCGAGTCGACTCCTCGCCCAGCTGCGTTAAGCGCAGGGACTCACGCTGAAGGCGTTACACTGCACGCAAGATCGCCGCAGCGACGCGCTATCATAGGCGCGGCACGCTTCGCGCGCGCCGCCTCGTCTGCTGAATGCCTTTTCCGGAGCGTGCATGTCCGCGCAAGATTCCCTTTATCCCGGCCCATTTTCGTGGCGTTTTCTCCATCCCAGGCACGCGAGCGGCTGGCTCGCCGTGCTGCTGCTCGGCCTGGTCTCGCTGCTGCCCACCCGCTGGCGGCTCGCCCTCGGCGCGTGGCTCGGCCGGCTCGCCTATGAGCGCCATGCCAAGCGCCGCACCATCGTCCACATCAACCTGGAGCTGTGTTTTCCGGAAATACACGCCGCGGAACGCGAGGCGCTGGCGCGGGCGTTTTTCCGCCAGTTCATGCAGACCGTGCTCGATTACGGTCTGTTGTGGTGGGGTTCGGGGCGGGCCATCGACGCACGGGTGACCCTGGAGGGCGAGGAGCACCTGCGGCCGCACCTGGAGGCCGGCCGACCGGTGATCCTGCTCACCGGCCATCACGTGGCGGTGGATTTCGCGGGCATCGCGGTCAATCGTCGTCATCGGAAGGCGACCAGCATGTTCAAGCGCCTGCGTAATCCGGTACTCGACTGGTTCGTGGCGCGCGGCCGCACCCGCCAAGGGGGTCTGATGTTCGAGCGTCACGACAACCTGCGCCCGCTGGTGCGACTGATCCGCGACGGCTACATGTTCTACTACATGCCCGACGAAGACCTCGGGCCCGACAAGTCGGTGTTCGCCCCCTTCTTCGGCGTGCCGTCCGCCACCCTGACCGCGCTCGCCAAGCTCACGCGCCTGTGCAACGCCGTGGTGGTGCCGTTCATGGCCTACCACCACGAGGGCCACTACACCGCGCGCCTATTCCCGGCATTGGAAAACTACCCGAGCGGTGACGATGTGCAGGACGCTGCGCGCATGAATCAGGCGCTGGAGGCGATGATCCGCGTCGACCCGTCCCAGTACATGTGGTCGCTGCGCCTGTTCCAGACCCGCCCGGACGGGCTCGCCGACCCGTATCCGCGCAAGGGCCGCCCCAAGCAAGCTGTCGGAGAGGGACAAGAGGGGCAACGCGGAGGACGCGGAGACGCGGAGGACGCGGAGTAGTCGTTTGTTTCGCGGGCGATCGACGGGCTTCGGAGTGCCTCACGCTCCCCCTCGCGGTAGGCCCCGATTTTTCAAGTTTGCTTTCTCCGCGACCTCCGCGTCTCGGCGCCCTCCGCGTTGATCCCATTCAATCCGCCGGCGACTCAGGCGTGCCCTTGCCGCCGAGCAAGGGCCGCATGGCGGTGAGCAGACTGCGGAAGATGGTGGGATAACGCTGTTCCTCCACCGCCAGCAGTTCCTTCATGTGCTGGCGCTCGGTGGGCTTGGTGAAGCAGGCCGGGCAGGAGTCCGCCACCACGGGCAACCCGGCCGCGAGCGCAAAGTCGCGGGTTTGGCGTTCGCGGGCATAGAGCAGCGGGCGGATGACGCGCAGATCACCGGCCTCGATGGTGTAGTGGGCCTTCATGGTCCGCAATTGACCGCCATGGAGGGCCGACATGAAAAAACTCTCTGCCAGATCGTCCAGGTGCTGACCCAGCACGATCACGTTGTAGCCGTGGTCACGGGCGATGCGGTAGAGGATGCCGCGCTTCATGCGCGCGCAATAGGCGCAGAAGGAATCGTTGTCCTTCAGCCGCCGGAGCGCATCTTCGGCAATGGGTTCCGCGTGATAGAAATACGGCACGCCCAGCTCGGCCATGTAGGGTTTCAGGCCGGACGGGTCGAACCCGGGGATCTGCGGGTCCACCGTCACCGCGGCCACGTCGAAGCGCACCGGGGCGCGTCGTTGCAGGTGCAGCAGGACCTGCAGCAGCGATAGAGAATCCTTGCCGCCCGACACACCGAGCAGCAGGCGATCGCCGTCGCGGATCATGTCGTAGTCGCGGATGGCCTCGCCGGCGGCGCGCAGCAGCGACTTGGGAGGTTTGGCGGGAGAAGCGGTCATGGAGCGGCATTTTAACGCGCCCGGCCCCCGCTGGTGTCGCGCGATTTCGCACGCCGGTCTTGGCTAATTGCGCTGAGCGGGTATAACTACACTCATGACCACACCCGTTCTTCAGCACTTCACCCCGCGCGAGGCCTGGGAGTTCGTCCAGGCCAATCCGCGCGCGCTGCTCATCGATATCCGCTCCACCGCGGAATACCTGTTCGTCGGCCACCCCCTCGGCGCCATCCACATCCCGTGGATGGACGAACCGGATTGGATCGTCTGCCCCGAGTTCGTGCCGCGGGTGCGCCGCGCCGTACTTGGCGGCATCGGTTCCGAGGCCCACGCGCCCTCGGCACCGGTGCTGCTCATCTGCCGCAGCGGCAAACGCTCCGTGGATGCCGGCTGGGCGCTGCTGCATGCCGGCTTCAGCGACGTCTACAACGTGCTCGACGGCTTCGAAGGCGACCTGGACGAGCATCGCCACCGCGGCACGTTGGGTGGGTGGCGCTATGAGGGCTTGCCCTGGGAGCAGGGCTGAGGCATGGATGTGGAGCGGCCTCAGGCCGCGATTCTCAGCGCCTGAGGGAACTCGCGTTCGGCCTGAAGCCGCGGCTGCCGGCGGCTGGTCTGGCTGTCAGGCCTTGGCTCGCGCCGGGAGGGGATCTTCCACCTTGAAGCTGGTGCAGGCATCGGTGCCCACGGCCAGTTCGAGGCCCTTGCGGAAATAATCCGTGGCCTTCTCGTGTTCGTCGAACTGGAACAGCAGTACGCCCAGTTCGCGATAGGTCTCGGCGCGCGGTTCCATGCCAAGGCTGGCCTCCATGTAGGTGCGTGCCTTGCCCCACAGGCGGTTTTGCAGGCAGATGCGGCCGAGGGTGAGCAGCAGCAGGGCGCTGCGCTCGTGGCGCTTCAGCCAGCCCTCGGCGGTGGCGAGCTGTTGGTTGAGGTCCTTGCCGCGCACCAGGCCGTAGAGGCGCACCAGTTCCGGGTCCCATTGACGCTTCAGGGCGTCGCGCAGCAGCTCTTCGGAGGCCGGGCCCTGGCCCAGGCAGGCGAGGTTGCGCGCGAAGGCGGCGGTCACGAGGCCATCGTCATGCAGGGGACGCGGCACCGCCTCCCAGGCCTCGCGCAGCTTGGCGATCTGGCCGCTTTGGCCGGCCATGTCGAGCAGACGCGCATGGGCGAGCCGTTCGGTGGCCAGCAGCTCGTCGGCGGGCAGCCCCGAGTGACGGCGCATGTCCGGGATCAGCGCGGCCAGCTCGCGCCAGCTGCCGAGCTGTTCATAGACCCGACGCAGCAGGCACAGCACGTGATTGTGCTTGGGGGCGAGGGCGCGCAGGTGTTCGAGGGTGGCGAGCGCCTGTTCCCACTGGCCCTGCGCCATGCGCACCTCGGCCTGGGTCAGGCCGACGGCCATTTCCGCGTCGGGCATGGCGCGGTGGGCGAGGGTGAGATAGTGGTCGCGGCGATCACTGGCGTCCTGCTGCTGTGCCGCCCGCGCCGCCGACAAATAGTTGATGACCGGCGACTCGCTGTCGTCCGCTACGCGGATGAGGTCACGCTCGGCGCGCTTCCAGCTGCCCTCGGCGAGCTGCACCAGGCCCCGTTGGGTGAGGCGGCGTGCACGCACGGCGCGGCGGTGCTGGCGCCAGGCGGCGAGACGGCGCGGCATGCCCCAGGTGTTCACTGCCAGACGCAGAGCGGTATACGTCGCAGCGAAGCCCAGCACCAGGGCGGCGAGTGCAAAGCCGAGCGAGGTCTCCAGGACCCAGGGGCCGCGGGTCACGAGCACGTAGCCCGGGTCGCGGGCGGCCAGCAGCGCCACCCCGACGGAGGCGATCAGGACGACCAGGGCAGAGAGCAGCAGCCTCATGCCTCGCCCTCCACGCGCGGCGGCGTCAACTCGCGCACGGTGCGGCGGAGTGTGCGCAGCGAACCGCCGATGTCCGGCAGGTCAGGCGCGATCTGTTCCTGCTGGAGGCGGGCCAGGCTTTGCAGGAAGGCCTCGCCCGACGCGGTGCCGGTATTGAAGTATTCGCGGGTCCAGCGCTCCGCCTCGTCCAGGGCCGTCCGATATACCGTCGCCTCGCCTTGCAGCAGCGCCAGGCGTGCGGTCTCGAGCTTGAGCACCAGGTTCTGCTGCAGATAGAAGCGCTGTTCCGGGGGCAGCAGCGGTTGCACCGGTTCGTCGCGGCGTCGCACCGTCACCAGTCCCTTGATGTCCTGCCACATGGCAGTGAACAGCTCGCGCCAGTCGGCCACACCGGTGGCCGGGTTTGCTTCGGCCTCGCCTGCGGGCCGCAGGTCCAGTTCGGCCGAAAGCGGCAGGCCGGCCACGCCGTGCATGAGCGCGGTCACCTTCAGGGCCAGGCCGCTGCGGTCCACACCCGGCACCGCGCGCAGGCTCTCCAGTTCGCCGGCGATGGCCTCGCGCACCGGCACCATGGCCGGGTCCTGCAGGGCGCGCAGGCGGCCGTCGGCCTCTTCGAGGGCGGCGATAGCGGCGGGGATGTCGCGCTCGAAGCGCAGGCGGCGGTTGGCGATGGTGAGCAGGTAGTCCACCTCGGCGAGCTGCCAATCGCTGCGGTCGCGGGCCAGACGCATGCGCAGGTCGTCCACCGCGGCCTTGAGCGCCTGGCGCTGAGTCAGCGCCTCCTGGGTATCGCGCAGGACGCTGTCCAGTTCTGCGGCCTGGCGCGCGGTGGCCGATTGCAGGGTGTCGATCTGCCCGGCCAGGGCGGCCTGCGCCGCGCCGGCCTCGGCGCGGGTGCGCTCGAGCTCGTTCCACAGCCACGCGGCGGCGGCGCCCGCGGCCAGGGCGAGCACCAGCGCGGTGGCGCCCAGCAGGCGTCCGCTGCGGCGGTTGCCGTCCGTTGGTTTGTCGGGCACGCCGACCAGCGCGTCGGGCGCCATGGTTTCGGTGGCCGCGCTCTGCGGCGTGTCGTTGTCTTCGCTCATCCCCTCTCTTCCCCCAGGCGTCACGCAGCGCACTACGGCCGCCGCGATGGACGCATCATCCGCGTTTTCGGCCACGATGATCGGGCCATGAAATCCGAGCTCGGCGGCGGTGCGGCGCTGGCGTTCCGCCCCGACCACCAGCGGCAGCGCGAGCAACGCCGGCGTATGCACCCCGGCCATGGCCACCAGGTTGCGCAGGCCCTCGCTGCTGGTGGCGGTCACTACCTGCACGCGGCCTTCTGCCAGCGCCTGTAACGCCGCGGCGGGCGCTGCGGCGGGTACGGCGCGGCCATAGACTTCGGCATATTCCACTGTGGCGCCCCGTGCCCGCAAGGTTTCCCCCAGCAGCGCACGGCCGCCTTCGCCGCGCACGATGAGCACCTGTCGCCCGTGCAGGTCCTGGAGTTCCGGCAGGGCCAGCAGGCCCTCGCTGTCGAAGCGGGTGGCGGGCCGCAGCGCCGGCGGGCGCCCGGTCTGCTCGGCCACGGCACGGGCGGTGCCGTCGCCGACCACCGCCACCTGGATGCCGGCGGGCAGTGGGCCAGAGAGCAGCGCCAGCCCATGGCTCACCGCGTTGGCGCTGACGAACACCAGCACATCGAATTCCGCCAGCCGCGCCAGCGTACGTTCGGCGGCCGCCGGGTCCTGGGGCGGGACGATGTCCAGCGTCGGCCAGGCCACCGCGGTGCCGCCCAGGGCCTCGATGCGCTCGGCCAGGCCGCGCGCCTGATGGGCCGGCCGGGTGATCAGTACCCCGATACCGGCCAGCTCATGCATCGGCATAGAGGGCCTTCAGGATCTCGGCGGCACCGTCGCCCAGCAGGGCGTCCGCTACCGCCGTGCCCAGGGCTTCGGCCTCACCGCGCGGGGCGGCTTTTTCCACGAACACGCGGCGCGTGCCGTCGGGCCAACCCACCAGGCCGCGCAGGCGCAGCATTTCGCCCTCCAGGGTGGCATAGCCGGCGATGGGCGCCTGGCAGCCGCCTTGCAGGCGGTGATTCATGGCGCGTTCGGCGGCCACGCGGGTCCAGGTGTCCGGGTGGTTGAGCGGCGCCAACAGGGCGTGCATCTCCGCGTCGTCGCAGCGGCATTCCACGCCCACGGCGCCCTGGCCCACGGCGGGCAGGCTGAGTTCCGGCTCAAGCAGCTGGGTGATGCGGTCCGCCAGGCCCAGGCGCTTGAGGCCGGCGCTGGCCAGGATAATGGCGTCGTAGTCGCCGGCGTCGAGCTTGGCCAGGCGGGTCTGCACGTTGCCGCGCAGGAAGGTGATGTCGAGGTCCGGGCGATGGGCCAGCACCTGGCACTGGCGGCGCAGGCTGGAGGTGCCCACCCGCGCGCCCTGGGGCAGCGCATCCAGGCTTGCGAAGCGGTTGGAGACGAAGGCGTCGCGCGGGTCTTCGCGCTCGCACACCACGGCCAGGCATAGCCCCGCCGGGAATTCCATGGGCACGTCCTTCATGGAGTGCACGGCGATGTCGGCGTCGCCCTTCAGCAGGCCTTCTTCGAGCTCCTTCACGAACAGGCCCTTGCCGCCGATCTTCGCCAGCGGTGCGCCCAGGATCTTGTCGCCGCGGGAGACCATCTTGACCAGTTCGACCTGCAACCCGGGATGGGCGCGGCGCAAGGCGTCGGCGACATAATCGGCTTGCCAGAGCGCAAGCAGGCTTTGGCGGGTGGCGATGCGGACGAGTCGGGACATGGCGATAGCTAAGGCTCTGCAACGAAAGGGCGAATCATACCCCCTTAGGGCATATTGCCGCACCGGGGAGGGGTACCTAAGCTAGCCGGAAGTGACGTAATTCCCATACGGAGAAGCCGAGTGCACCTGCTGCGATTGATGACGGCCTGCGTGGCCTGCTGGATCGGTGCCGTGACGGCCGGCGAAGTGACCGTGCCGCAGGCGACCGATCTGCGCGCCGAGGCCGAGCGCGCGAGCGCACTTAAGGTGCCGCTGTTGCTCATGTTCTCCGCCGAGCACTGCCCCTATTGCATGCGCATGGAAGACGAGTTCCTCGGGCCCATGATCATCAGCGGCGACTACGAGGACAAGGTGCTCATCCGCAAGCTGGAGCTCGGCGGCGGCACCTTGCGCGACTTCGACGGCAAGACCGTCACCGTCGATGCCCTGGCCGAACGCTACACGGTCTTCGTCACGCCCACGCTGGTGTTTCTCGACCCGGCCGGCCACCAGCTCACCGACAAGATGGTGGGCCTGACCACGCCCGATTTCTTCGGCGGCTACCTGGACGCCTCCATCGACACCTCCCTGTCACGGCTGGGCCGCAGCGGCCCCCTCGCCGCCCGCCCGGGCGCCTGCGCCCCCTCGGCCACCTGTTGAGGGGTTAAACGCGGAGGGCGCGGAGGCGCGGAGGACGCGGAGGAAAAACAGGGCTCCTTGCCCCATGCCCTCGGCTCCACGTTGAGAATCTTTGGGTATTCCGTTCCCTCTGCGTCCTCCGCGCCTCCGCGCCTTCCGCGTTACGCTTGCCCCTTCAGATGCGCAGGCCTCTGTGGCGTGTTCATGCTGTTGAACAGGAAATGGGGGCGGATGCGCGCTTGCAGGGCCTGGATGTGCGCCTCGCTCTCGGCCTTCAGGCGCTGCTGCCATTGATGCTGCAAAAAGAAATAGCGCAGTGTGATGAGGCTCACGATGGCGCCGATGCCCATGTTGCGCAGCACGAATTCTGCGGGCGCAGTGACCAGCGGCAGCGCGAATTCGGCGGCGAAACGCGTGACGCCGAGACTGAACACGCCCACCAGCGCCACCAGCAGCAGCCAGGCGATCATCGCCGCGACGCGGCTGTCGAGGCGCGCCAGCAGCGGGCGCAGCAGGCAGAGCGTGGTCGCCCCCACCAGGGCCACCCACTGCACGAACATCGAGACCAGCGCCAGATCGCTCCAGAAATCGTCGCCGCGCCCGAGCGGCGCCAGGGCGATGATGAAGGCGAACAGTTCCGATAGCAGCACCACCGCCGCGGCGACCGGCAGGGCGCAAAAATCCGGGAGGAAGAAACTGTCCTTGGGGGCGTCCATGGTGCGGCCATGATACCCCCCTCGTGGGGCCGATGGTCTATACTGCGCGCCTTTCCTCCTTGCCCCCCGCATTGCCATGAGCGACAAGCATTCCGCGCCCGAAAAGCCCTGGACTGGACGATTCACCGAACCTACCGACGCGTTCGTGGAGGCCTTCACCGCCTCCGTGGAATTCGACCGCCGCCTGTACCGCCACGACATCGCCGGCTCCATCGCCCATGCGCGCATGCTGGCCCACGTGGGTGTGCTCACCGAGGCCGAGCGCCAGGCCATCGAGCAGGGCCTCACCGCCATCCGCGAGGAGGCCGATCGCGGCGAACTGCCCTGGTCCATCCGCCTCGAAGACGTGCACATGAACATCGAGTCGCGGCTCACCGACCGCATCGGCATCGCCGGCAAGAAGCTGCACACCGGCCGCTCGCGCAACGACCAGGTGGCCACCGACGTGCGCCTTTACCTGCGCGACGAGATCGACGCCATTGTGCGCGAGCTGGTGCGCCTGCAGTCCGCCATCGTCGACACCGCCGAGCGCGAGGCCGACACCATCATGCCCGGCTTCACCCATCTGCAGACCGCGCAGCCGGTGACCCTGGGCCATCACCTGCTGGCCTGGTTCGAGATGTTGCAGCGCGACCGCGAGCGTTTCCTCGACTGCCGCAAGCGCGTGGACTCCCTGCCGCTTGGCGCCGCGGCCCTGGCCGGCACCAGCTATCCCATCGATCGCGAATTCACCGCCCGCGAACTGGGCTTCGCGCGGGTGTGCGAGAACTCCCTGGACGCGGTGTCCGATCGCGACTTCGCCATCGAGTTCACCGCCGCCGCGGCACTGCTCATGACACATCTCTCGCGCTTCTCCGAGGAGATCATCCTGTGGAGTTCGGCGCAGTTCCGCTTCGTGGAACTGTCCGACAGCTTCTGCACCGGCTCGTCCATCATGCCGCAGAAGAAGAACCCGGACGTGCCCGAACTGGTGCGTGGCAAGACCGGCCGCGTGAACGGCCACCTCATCGCCCTGCTCACGCTCATGAAGGCGCAGCCGCTGGCGTACAACAAGGACAATCAGGAAGACAAGGAACCGCTGTTCGACACCATAGACACGGTGAAGGGTTCGCTCAAGGTCTACGCCGACATGATCCCCAACATGCGCCCGCTGCGGGAAAACATGGTCGAGGCCGCGCGCCGCGGCTTCTCCACGGCCACCGACCTGGCCGACTATCTGGTGCGCAAGGGCGTGGCCTTCCGTGATGCCCACGAGATCGTCGGCAAGGCCGTGCGTTACGGCGTCGAGAGCGGCAAGGACCTGTCGGACATGACCCTCGCCGAGCTGCACGCCTTCTGCAACGTCATCGAAGAAGACGTGTTCCAGGTGCTCACGCTGGAAGGCTCCGTGGCCGCCCGCAATCACCTGGGCGGCACTGCGCCGGCGCAGGTGCGCGCGGCGGTAGCGCGCGCACGCACGCGCCTGGGCTGAGGCCGCCCGGCCAGGGCGGGCGCTCGGCTATGCTTGCGGCAATCCGCGAGCTTCCAGCGCCCCGCCATGCACGCGTCGTGGTTCTGCACCAACCGCCGTTGCCGGATCGTCTCCGCCGAAGCGGCCCGCCGCCTGGTGCGCTTGGCCGCACGGCTCAATGATGCAGGACTGCGCCGCCTCGGCTGCGAGCGCTGGGTGCGCTACAGCCTGCCGCTCGCCGTGCTGCCGCCGGCACCGCGTGACGTGGTGCTGGACACCATCGACGAGGCCCTCATGGCGCGCCTGCGCCAACACCCGGAGGCCGCCGAGCCGCAGTTGCGTTCCGCGCAGCACTTCTGGGAAGCGGGCATCGCGCAAGGCTACGCCTGGCTGGAAGACGCCGAGCCACTCGGCATCATGTGGCTTATGTCGTCCTTGGATCGCGCGCGGCGTCAACGCCTCGGCCTGTGGGCCGGCATGTATCCCACCCTGCCTGCCGGGCTCGGCGTCACCGAGGGCCTGTACACCTTCCGGCGCGCGCTGCGACGGCGCGGCGGCGCGGCGACGCCGCTGGCCCTCGCCGTGCTGCACGAGGCGCGCAAGGCGGGAGTCACGGAGATCCATACCCACATCCACGTGGACAACACCGCGGCGCATCGCTGGGCGCAGCGCCTCGGCCTGCGTCCCTACGGGATGATCCACCGCTACCGCCTCAACGTGCGCTATGTGCGCGAGCGTTACGTGTACCTGCACACCCTCGGTGACCTGCCCACCAACGTGCTACAAAGTGGCGGCGAGGCGCTGCGTGCGCTCATCCAGCGCTGAAGCTCAGCCCGCGCGGTGCACCTCGGCGTCTGCCTCCCGCCGACCGTAGCCGTGCGCCGCCAGCCGCGCACCGGCGACCGACTCGATGCGCGCGCAGTCGTCCGGCGCAAGCCGGGCCAACCGTGAGGCATTCATGTTGCGGATCGGATCGCTCGCCTCGTGCACCTCCCAACGGCGTGTCACCAGCGCGTCGGGGAGCGGCGCCACGCCGAGGAAGTTGGTGATACTGCGCAGTGTCTCAGCAGGTTGCGCCGTCAGATCCTCATAGCGCACTTGCAGGAAGCGGCGCACCCGCGCGCGGTCGCGCTGCACTACCTCGTCGGTCACACGCCACTGCTCCGCGCACAGCTCAATGGGATAGCCGCTCTCTGCGTAGGGGCTGTGCCAGCGCTTCAGGTTCGCCTTGTCACGGATCCCCGCGGCCACCGCGTAACCGTTGCGCACGATGTAGATGAACCAGGCCGGCGCGAAGTGCGCCTCGAGAAACGGCATGCGAGCCGCGTTGGCGATGGACTTCTCGATGAGGTTGCGGGCACCGCGGGGATACCAGAGCGACCAGTGGCGCTTGATGCGCCGCGCCCGCTCGGCGCTGCCGGCACCCGGTTCGAGGCGCATCTGATCCAGGCAGCGGCACCACATGCGCGGCCAGCCAAAGCGCTCGGGATAGGGCAGGGCGTCGGTCAGAAAGCTGCCTTCGTTCGGCAGCCCGGCCAGGTCCGGATGGCGGCGCAGGATGCTGGCGAGGAGCGTGGTGCCCGAGTTATAGCAACCGAGCACGAAGACCCAGCGTTCCGGTGCGAGGTCGTGACCGAACGGCGTCAGCAGCCGCAGCATCCACGGCTGCATGAGCAGGCGATCACGCGCTGCCTTGGGTAACGCCCGCAGACGCCTGGTGCTCATGCTCCACTCCCTGTGTCGCCTGCGCTGCGCCACGCGGCGGCCTCGCCGCGGGTCGTGCCATCAGCGTAGCCCGCACCCGTGGAACGGCAACCGAGTGATGTATCGGCCGCGGCCCCGCGCCTTGGCGCGGGGCCAGAGGCCACGTTTCAGTGCGGTTCCTCAGGCCGCCGTTGCCCAGCGGCGATCGCCTTCCACGCGCCACTTCACGTAGTGAATGCTCCAGCGATAGTTCTGGTTGAAGATCTTGCCGCCCCAGTCCACCGCTGCGAGGGCCGCACCCGAGGCAAAGATGGCGTCGGCGGCATCACGCAGCTGCGGGTCGCCGGTCATCATGTAGGTCCAGGCATAGACCGGCGCGATGATCAGGTTGAGGTCGGGCGTGAGGTTCGGGTTGTTGACGTCGTTGTAGAGAAACGCGCCGTAACCCGTGCCGCCGTTGGAGTTCCATGAACCGCTGCGACCGCCGATGTCGGCGATCCACAGGCGCTTGCCCGCGGCCGTGCCGGTACGCACCTTCGCTTCGTTGAACATCCAGCGCGCGAACGAGGCCAGCTTGCCGGGAATGTCCGCGAGATAGCCGTCGGGATCGCGGCCGTTTTCCTTCTCCCACTCATAGAACTCGATGAGCGACTGGGAGATGAGCGCGAACATGAACGGCTGCAGATAGTTGTTGCCGCCACTGAAGCTGACGTCGCTGTAATCACCGCGGCGCCACTGCTTGAGATGATTGTCCGCCATGGCCGTGAACATCTGCACACGCGTTTCGTCGCGCGGCTCACCGGCCTTTTCCGCCGTCACCTGCGCCATGAGGCCATAGGCCACTTCACGTGCGTACATGGCGTGGTGCCACTTCCAGGAAAACGAGCTGGTGTCGGGATCGCTGAAGGCCGGATTGTCGCGCACCTTGCGGATCTGCTCG
>Ga0265293_10000445_pt1 | contig 99272 bp, 107 predicted proteins | sample Munlanlewell138R_FD_192505 | JGI IMG/M metagenome (GOLD analysis project Ga0265293, IMG submission 192505) | Leachate microbial communities from a municipal landfill in Southern Ontario, Canada - Leachate well 138R | ecosystem: Engineered > Solid waste > Landfill > Unclassified | place... | reverse complement strand
GTTCGGCTCGCCCCTCGCGTTGCTCCGTGGGCTGCCGCTGTAGCGGCACCAGCCGAACTTCCGAACGCTACGCGTTCTCCCAGCTCGGTTGTGACCCAGCGCGGGGGCGACGTGCTTCGCGAACGACTCGAGGTTGCACAGGATGTACTCGGGTCAGAGCTCGTTCGGGATTGCTGAACGTGCATCAAAGCTCCGAGCGTGATGCTCGTTGTTCCTGGCTTCGGCTGAGTGTCATCAAACCGACGTCAAAAGTCATGTACATTCTAGAGTCTGAATTGTACAATAGATTCATGATTACTCTTGCTTCATCCGATGCTCGGAAGAACTTTGCTGATGTTGTGCGTCAAGCGCAATCTGAGCCTGTAACTATCGAAAAGCGTGGCCAACGTGAAGCAGTGATGATTGCGCCTGAGCTGTTCGATTCACTCGTCGAGGCCGCTGAGGAACTCGAGGATATCTCTTCGTTTGATGAGGCCATGGCTGAAGAGGGAGAGAACATTCCCTGGGACGAAGTGAAGGCTGAGCTGGGCTGGGCGTGAGCTACCGTATTGAGCTTCGACCTGCGGCTTTGCGGGCGCTCCGAAAAGTTCATCCCGCTGACCGCAAACGTATCCAAGGCGCCATCGCCTTGTTGGGGCAGGATCCCAGGCCTCCAGTGGCACTCAACCTTCGGGGCCGCAATGGGATGCGAGTGCGTGTCGGCGATTATCGGATCATCTACACAGTTCAAGATGACGTGCTCTTGGTCGTTGTGATGACATTGGGCCGCCGAAAAGAAATCTACCGATAGGCGTCGCGCCGATGTCCGACCTCAATTGCGAGCACGACGAGTTCAGCATCACGAATTCCACAGAGCACGCGATAATCGCCAATGTGGTAACGCCACTTGCCCGACAGTCCAGCAGTGAGGCCCTTGCCCTGTGAACGTGGGTTGTCGCAGCCGTCGATGTTCTTATTCAGCCAGGCAACGATAACGCGGCGAACACCGGGATCGAGCTTGCTGAGTTGCTTGTCGGCTCGCTGTGAATAGAGAAGGCGCCACATTTAGAGGTACTTTGCCGCGACCTCATCGGCTGTCAACGTCTTGGGGTTCGCGTCAAATTCAGCCTTCGCGTCTTCCCAGGCGACAAGATCCAGCTCGTCTTCGATGCGTGAGAGTGCGGTGGTGCGCACGAACTCGGAAATGCTCATGCCGAAGGTCTTCGCGTAGTCAGCAAGCACTTGTTTCTCAGACTCCGCGAGACGCAAGGTGATGGTTGTGGTCGCCATGAGATCCTCCTGTGTTACATCGTAATACACTCAGTTTAGATCGGATACCCCTCGACGGGCCCCTCGGTGTTCGGCTCGCCCCTCGCTTCGCTCCGTGGGCTGCCGCTGTAGCGGCACCAGCCGAACTTCCGAACGCTACGCGTTCTCCCAGTTCAGCTCGCCCCTCGCTTCGCTCCGTGGGCTGCCGCTGTAGCGGCACCAGCCGAACTTCCGAACGCTACGCGTTCTCCCAGTTCGGCTGCCAACCCAGCGCGGGAGCGACGTGCTTCGCGAACGACTCGAGGACGTGCAGGTTGTACTCGGGCCCGAGCTGGTTCGGGATGGTGAGCATGAGCGTATCCGCCTCCATCACGGCGGCATCGGCCTTGAGCTGATCAATGAGCCGGTCCGGGGTGTCCGCGTAGGTCTTCCCGAAGGTCGAGCGGTGCCCGTCGATCACCCCGATCTGATCCTCGGAATCACGGCCGCGGATGCCGAAATACATTTCGTCCTCGGCGGACACGATTGGGAAGACGCTGCGGCTCACCGACACTCGCGGGGTCCCCGTATGCCCGGCCTCGCGGTACGCGCTGCGGAATACGTCGATCTGCTCGGCCTGCAGGTCGCCGAGCGGCTGCCCGGTCGCCTCCGTGAGCAGAGTGGAGCTCATAAGGTTGAGCCCGCGGCGACCGGTCTCCTCAGCGGTCGCGCGTGACCCCGCGCCCCACCAGATGTGATCCCTCAGACTCGGCGAGTGGGGTTCGATCGCGAGCTTGCCGGGAGGCGCCATCTGCGGGTCGCTCTCGGCGATCTTCTCACCCTCGACCGCGCGCAAGAACAGGTCGAACTTTTCGCGGGCAAGATCGGCGCCCCGCGGATCCTGCGACCCCGTATATCCGAAGGCCTCGTAGCCGCGAAGTGCAGGCTCGGGGGAACCTCGGCTGATGCCGAGAGCCAGTCGGCCGTCCGCGATGAGGTCGAGCGCGGCCGCCTCCTCAGCGAGATACAGCGGATTCTCGTAGCGCATGTCGATCACGCCAGTGCCCACCTCGATGTGCTTCGTGCGCGCAGCCATCGCGGTGAGCAGAGGGATCGGCGACGCAGCCTGCCGGGCGAAATGGTGCACGCGCACGTAAGCCCCGTTCACCCCGATCTCGTCCGCGCCCTCGGCGAGCTCGATGGTCTGCTGCAGCATGTCGCGTGCGGTGGGAACGCGCGAGCCGGGAACCGGGCCGTAATGACCGAAAGATAGGAATCCGAAAGCTCTCATGCCGGGTGCAACGCCGCCAGGCATCCCCTATTCCCAGCGAACCGCGGGCAGAAGGCCGGGTCAGTCGGTCCGCTCGATGAGGGCGTTCGCGATCGCCGCGATCCCCTCACCGCGACCGGTGAACCCGAGCCCATCGCTCGTCGTCGCGGAGATCGACACCGGGGCCCCCACAAGTTCGGTGAGCACCGCCTGAGCTTCGTTTCGACGCGGCGCGAACTTCGGGCGGTTGCACACGAGCTGCACCGACACGTTCACCGGCGACCACCCCGCGGCGGCCAACCGTTCGAGCGCCACGCGCACGAAGCCGGTGCTCGCGGCGCCGAGCGTTTCAGGCTCGTCAACACCGACGAGGGATCCGATGTCGCCGAGCCCCGCCGCGGACAGCAGCGCGTCGACGATCGCGTGGCAGGCGACATCGCCGTCGCTGTGCCCGGAGAGGCCGGGCTCGCCCAGCCAGTCGAGGCCCGCGAGACGCAGTGCGGATCCCTCGTCGAACGCGTGCGCATCGACTCCCGTGCCGACCCGGATCACCGTGCCTCCAGGGCTTCCGCAGCGGTCGCGGAGAGGATCGACTCGAGCACGACGAGGTCGTCGGGAACGGTGAGCTTGTGGGCGCGACGCTCACCGGGCACCGTGCGCACCAGTGCGCCGGAGCGCTGCATCACCTCGGCGTCGTCGGTCGGCACTCCCGCCGCCTCACCCTGCAACTGCACGGTCGCGTGCGCTGCCGCGAGCGCCTCGCGCGGGAACCCCTGAGGCGTTTGCACCGCGACGAGCGGCGCCCGGTCGACGGTCTCGTGCACGATTCCCTCCTCGTCCACGCGCTTCAACGTGTCGGCGACCTGGAGGGCGGGCACCACGGAATCACCGGTCCGGCGCACCTCCGCGAGCACCCGCTCGAACAGTTCGACGCTCGCGAAGGGGCGGGCCGCGTCGTGCACGAGCACGGTGTCGACCGAGTCGGGCAGTGCATCGAGGCCGAAACGCACGGATTCGTGACGTTCGCGGCCGCCGGGCACGACCGTCGCATCCCACGATGTCGCGCTCGGGAGCACCGCCTCGACGAGCGCCAAGGCCTCCGCCGCGTGGGCCTCGGGTACGACGAGCACGAGATGCCCGGCGTGGGGGAGCGAGGTCACCGCTGCGATCGAGAACTCGACGAGCTTGCGCCCGTGGATCGTGACGAACGCCTTGGGTGTGTCGAGGCCGAGCCTCTCGCCACGTCCCGCGGCGACAACAACAACGCCGATCGTCGCCAGCGCGTGAGGCGCGGCGCCGATCGGCGTATGTTCGTTCTCGAGAGGTGAGCTGCCCATGCGCCCAGCGTACCCGGGTCGGGCTGCTTCTGCCCGAGGTTGTGGCTAGACCGTGGCCTCGGAGGCGAGCACCTCGTCCAGGGTCTTCGAGGCCTGCTCCTCGTCAGTCTTCTCGGCCAGCGCGAGCTCCGAGATGAGGATCTGGCGGGCCTTCGCAAAGAGCCCCTTCTCGCCGGCAGACAGCGAGCGGGTGCCCTGGCTGCGGCGCCACAGGTCGCGCACGACCTCGGAGATCTTGATGATGTCGCCCGAGGAGAGCTTCTCGTTATTCAGCTTGAACCGGCGCGACCAGTTGCTCGGCTCCTCGGTGAACGGGGCGCGCAGCACTTCAAACACACGCTGCAGACCCTCGGGGTCAATGACGTCGCGGATACCGACCAGTTCAGCGCTCTCGGCGGGAATCTCGATATCGACCGGAGTGGGCTGGCTCGCATGCAACCTCAGGAAGGTCTTCTCCACGCCGCCGATCTTGCGCTTGTTGATCTCGATGATCTTAGACGGTCCGTGGTGGGGGTAGACAACAGTCTCTCCGACCTCAAATTGCATCGAGTCGCTCCTTCATGTTTTCCAACCGCTAGGATACCATATCCCCCGCGGAAATTGGCGGGAGGGCCGGTCTCGCGGCTATGATGGCTCTCGAGCTGTGCGTCGCCTGAATGATGCTCAGCGCGAAACGTACAGACGGCTCGGAGGACCACCTTGAAGATTCGTACCGCATCTTCCCTCGCACTCGCGGCGGGTCTCGTGTTGGGGATGACGGGCTGCGGCCTGATGGCCCCGCAAGCGACCACAGAGGCATACGCTCCCAGCGACGGCATCGACGTGAACGTCGGCGACGTCAACCTGCGCAACGTGCTCTTGATCGCGGACGAGAGCGGCGAGAACTTCAACGTCGTGTTCTCGACGGTGAACTCGACGGCCTCAGCGGCCGAGCTCTCCATTGATTTTCAGGGCGAGGGATCCCAGGCTCGTGCGGAGTTCACCGTTCCCGAGGGTGTTGCCGCGTTTGGCAACCCTGACGGCGAGGTTGCACCCGTGCTGATCACCATCCCGGGCCTCGCAGCGGGTGCGACGATCGGCGCCTACTTCCAGATTCCCGGCGCCGACGAGGTGCAGTATGACGTGCCCGTTCTCGACGGCACCCTTGAGGAGTACCGGGACTACGTGCTCCCGGCAGGCTTCGCGACCTCGACCGACGCGACCGAAGACGACTCCACCGAGAACGAGATCGCCGATGAGGCGCTCGACGGTGAAGAGGTGACCTCGGGCAGCTGACCCGAATCGGACAACAGATCCGAAACGAAACCCCCGGGAGAGCGACGCTCCATCCGGGGGTTTTTGTTTCGGTTCCTGCGCCCTTACGCAGGCTCCCGGTCAGCCGAACCGGTAGCCGACGCCGCGCACGGTCGAGATGAGCTTCGGCTTCGACGGCTCCTCCTCGATCCGCGCACGGATCCGCTTGATGTGCACGTCGAGGGTTTTCGTGTCGCCGTAGTAGTTGCTGCCCCACACGCGGTCGATGAGCTGACCGCGGGTGAGCACCCGGCCCGAGTGGCGCATCAGCATCTCGAGCAGCTCAAACTCCCTGAGCGGCATGGTGATTTCCTCGCCGCGCACGCTGACGGAGTGGCGCTCGGGGTCGAGCTGGACCCCCGACTCGTCGAGCACGGGGCTGTCCTTCGCGCGATCCTCTTCGTCGCCGCCGCTGCGTCGGAGTGCCGCCCGGACACGCGCGAGGAGCTCCCGCGTCGAGTATGGCTTCGTGATGTAGTCGTCGGCGCCGAGCTCGAGCCCCACGACGATGTCGATCTCGCTGTCCTTCGCGCTCAGCATGATGATCGGTACGGTCGAGTCGACCCGGATGGCGCGGCACACCTCCGTTCCCGGAATGCCCGGCAGCATGAGATCGAGCAGGACGAGGTCGGGCGCGCTCGCGCCGAAGGCCTCCACCGCGGTGTTGCCGTTATCGACCACGGTCACCCGGTAACCTTCGCGCTCCAGCAGATAGGCGAGGGGCTTCGAGATCGATTCCTCGTCCTCGACGAGGAGGATGTGGTGTGACACTAGCTGTTTCCCTTCGTACCGTGGACCGACCCGTCTTCCGAGCCGGACGCCTGTGCCCCCTGCACGATCACCCGCTGCGGACCGGTGCGGGCGTCAATAACTGCACGTCGCGCCTTCTTCAAACGCTTCGTGCTCTTCTCGGGGGAGAGACTGTCGTGCCGCGGAAACGCGAGGGTGAAGCTCGAACCCACTCCAGGTTGCGACCACACCTCGATCTCTCCGCCGTGGGCCCGCATCGTGTGCCGCGCGATACTCAGACCGAGACCAGTGCCACCCTCATTGCGGGTGCGCGCGCCATCGACGCGGTAGAAGCGCTCGAAGATGCGGGTGATGTGCTCCGGCGCGATCCCTTCGCCCTGATCAGTTACGGTGACGAGGAAGCGGTTGCGTTTCGTCTCCATCCCGATGCCGACACGCCCGCCACTCGGGGAGTGCCGAATCGCATTGCTGAGCAGGTTGGCGACGGCGGAGCTGAGCGCCGAAGGGCGGCCGTAGATGATGGCCTCCCGCTTCCGGTCGCCCTCCACGACGAGTTCCACGTCGTGCTGGGAGGCGAACGGCCGGTGCGTGTCGACCTCGCGCAGCACGAGATCGGGGAGCGACACCTCTTCGCGATCCTCCGGTCGCAGCGACGACTGCGCTTCGGAAAGCTGAATAATGTCACGGGAAAGCTCGCCAAGACGCCGCGACTCCTTCACGAGGCTCTTTGCGAAGCCGCGCACCGTCTCGGGGTCGTCGGCCGCCTCCTGCACCGCCTCCGCAAGCAACCCGATCGCCGCAATGGGCGTCTTCAGTTCGTGGCTGACGTTCGCAATGAAGTCCCGCCGCATCGCGTTTACGCGCTGCTCCTCACCGAGATCCTCCGCGAGGACAGCGACGAACCGCGACTGGATTCGGATGATGTGCATGCGGATCGAATCGTCGGAATCCGTGGGATCGGGGTCGCGGACCTCGGGGATACCCGACGTCATCACGCGCCGGGCCCGGTTGAGGAAATCGGGATCGGAGATCTGCTCGCCGGTGATGTACCGTTCGTGCCGGGCCGTCGGATTCGCGTAGACCGGTGTGAGGGAGGCATCGAGAATCACGGCGAAGGTTTCGATCTCGTCGAGGATCGTAGTGGCGATCTTCGGGAGCTCGGGGCGCAGCGCCTCGGAGCGGCGACGACCGGCACTGCGGGCCCCGATGATCGCGAACGTGATGCCCGCCCCGGTAAGGATTCCGAGTGCGACGGAGGCCAGCACGAGTGCGGTCGGTGTCATGACTCCCTATCGTAGGCGGGAGGGCACCCGCGAAGTCGTGAGTTCAACTGCTGTTCACCTGTCGGTGCGGCGCGGTTCACCTCGTCACGGCACACTAGAGCCCGGAGTCACCTAACTTTGAGGAGAAGTCAGAAGCATGCGTCAGGTCTTCCAGCAGTCGCTGCGCGACGTGCAGAATCGTCTCGTCGAGATCGCCGAGCTCGTTGAGCAGTCTATCGACAACGCCACGCAGGCCTTCAGCGGCTCGGATGCGTCGCTCGCGGAACAGGTGATCGATGCGGGTGAGCAGATCGAGCAGCTCGCCTACGAGCTCGATCAGCAGACGATCGACATCCTTGCCCTGCAGCAGCCGGTCGCTTCCGACCTGCGGCTCATGGTCGGCGCGCTGCGTATGAGCTCGTCGCTCGAGCGGATGGCGGACCTCGCGCAGCACATCGCGCAGCTCGCCCGTTACCGGTACCCGGAGAGCGCCATTCCGAAGGGGCTCGGGAAGACCTTCGTGCGGATGGGAGCGCTGGACGTCGAGATGGCGCAGAAGCTCACGGAGCTGCTGCGCAACCAGGACGAGGAACTCATCGATGAGATTCGCGACCTCGACGACGACCTCGACAAGCTGCACGCGAAGGTGTTCGAGAAGGTCTTGAGCGACAAGGTCGCCGAGAACCCGGTCGCCGTGGTCGACTCGACGCTCGCAAGCCGCTACCACGAGCGGTTCGGGGACCACGCGGTCTCCGTTGCGAAGCAGATGCGCTTCTTCCTCAGCGGTTCACTCGACTGAGCTGAGCGCCCATCACCGCAGCCCGGCCCTGCGCGGGAGCGCGGAAGTCGGCGGGTAGAGTTGTGAGCGTGAAACAACGCATCTACGATTCGCGCGCGCAGCAGATCGTCGACCTCGAACCTCTCGAACCCGGTCGCGTCGGTATGTATGTGTGCGGCCCGACAGTCCAGTCGGCCCCGCACATCGGTCACCTGCGCAGCGCGCTCGTGTACGACCAGATGCGGCGCTGGTTCCGTGCGACCGGCCACGACGTCACTCTCATCCGCAACGTCACCGACATCGACGACAAGATCCTCGATCACGCGCGAGCGTTTCAGGACGAGGGATCGAACGAGGAGTGGTGGGGGCTCGCCTACCGCGTGGAGCGCGAGTTCACCGCCGCCTACGACGCAATCGGCGTATTGTCGCCGACCTACGAACCGCGTGCGACGGCGAACATCGCCGAGATGATCGCCCTGATCGAGCGCCTCATCGAACGCGGTCACGCGTACCCCGCCGCAGACGGTTCCGGGAGTGTGTACTTCGACACGGCGAGCTGGCCCGAATACGGCTCACTCACCCGCCAAAGCCGGGATCAGATGGAAGCCGCTGCCGATTCCGAACCCGTCGGAAAGCGTGATCCGCGCGACTTCGCGCTGTGGAAGGCGCACCGGGATCACGAGCCGTGGTCCGCCTCGTGGGCCTCGCCGTGGGGTCGGGGTCGCCCCGGCTGGCACATCGAATGCTCGGCCATGGCCACCCGGTACCTCGGCGAGGAATTCGACATCCACGGCGGAGGCCTCGACCTGCGATTCCCGCACCACGAGAACGAGCTCGCACAGTCCACCGCGGCCGGCCACGCCTTCGCGCGGCACTGGATCCACAACGGGCTCGTGAACACGGGCGGGCAGAAGATGTCGAAGTCTCTCGGCAACTCGCTGTTCGCGGCCGATCTGCTCCGGGCGGCCCGGCCGATCGTGCTCCGCTACTTTCTCGGCTCGGCGCACTACCGCTCCGTACTTGAATTCTCGGACTCCTCGCTTGACGAGGCGGCGAGCGCGTTCGAACGCATCGAGGCGTTCGTGGAGCGTGCGACGCGAGAGCTCCCCGATGCGGGGTTGGAACCGCGGGAAGGTGCAGCTCGCAGCGGCGACCTGCCCGCAGAGTTCACCTCGGCCATGCTTGATGACATCGCAATTCCGCAGGCGCTCGCCGCCCTGCACGGCACGGTCCGAGCCGGCAATGCGGCCCTCGACGCGGGGGAACTCGACGTCGGCCGCGTGTGCGCCGAGCAGGTGGTCGCGATGCTCGATGTTCTCGGTCTCGATGCGCGGTCCGCGCAGTGGTCGGAGCATGCGAGCGCCGGCGGCGAGGCCGGGGCACTCGACGCCCTCATCAGTCGCCTCCTCGATGAGCGCGCGCGTGCTCGCGCAGACCGGGACTTCGCTGCGAGCGACGCGATCCGCGACCATCTCCTCGGTGCGGGCATCGTGCTCGAGGACACGCCAAACGGAACACGTTGGAGCCTGACATGAGTAACAAGAAGAGCCGCACGGGCGCTGTGCGGAAAAAGGGGCTCGGCCGCGCTGTCGGATCGGGCGGTCAGGGGCGCCAGGCGCTCGAGGGGCGCGGGCCAACCCCGAAAGCGGAAGACCGCGAGTATCACCCCGCGTACAAGGCGAAGAAGTCACAGGAGCGATTGCAGGCTGCGCGGGAACGGCACGGCGTCTCGCCGACCGGGCGCGGAGAGGGGCGGCGACCGCAGAAGAAGAAAACGGATGAGAGTGAGCTCGTCACCGGGCGGAATGCCGTGCTGGAGGCGCTGCGGGCGAAGATTCCGGCGACCACCCTGTACCTCGCGGCCCGGCTGGAGATCGACGACCGGGTTCGCGAGATTCTGCGTCTCGCGACGAACCGCGCTGTTCCGGTTATGGAGGTGATGCGCCCAGAGCTGGACCGGATGACCGACCGCGACACCGTGCATCAGGGTGTCGTGCTGAAGGTACCGCCGATGGAGTACGCGCACCCGATGGAGATGCTCGACGAGATCGTGGGCCGCGATGAGGTTCCTCTCGTCGTCGCACTCGACGGCGTTACCGACCCCCGGAACCTCGGAGCGATCATCCGCTCCGTCGCGGCATTCGGCGGGCAGGGAGTTGTGATCCCGCAGCGCCGGTCCGCAGGGCTCAACTCAGCGGCTTGGAAGACATCTGCCGGGGCTGCAGCTCGGATTCCAGTGGCGCGCGCAGCGAACCTCACGCAGACGATCAAGGAATTCAAGAAGCAGGGGCTTTTCGTGATCGGGCTCGACGGTGACGGCGAGATCCCTCTGCCCGGGCTTGAGCTTGCGGACCGGCCGCTCGTCGTTGTCGTGGGCAGTGAGGGGAAAGGGCTTTCTCGGCTCGTCGCCGAGACCTGCGACGCGATCGTCTCGATTCCGATTTCGGCGGCCACTGAGTCGTTGAACGCAGGGATCGCCGCGAGCGTAGCGCTCTACGAGGTCTCGAAGCTTCGCGCCGATTGAAGCCGATTGAGGTTGAAGCGCTCGGGAAATTGCACGGTCACAGCACCGTGACCTCGGTCGCCTGCCACCGCTCGCCGTCGCACTCGAGACGCAATGCGACTACCGAGGACCGTGTTGGGGCGTTCAGCACGACCGCGCACTCGATCACGTCTGGGGCCGGTTCCGAGCGGTGCGGCGGACCGGGGGCGGGAACGACTCTCCGCTGATCTCGGTAGAGGGAACGCCGTTCGACCCGGCTGCTGCGCTGCCGACTGAGCTCGGTGAGCACGGTCGGGGAGATCAGCCGCCCCAGTTGCGCGAGTGGCCGGTGACCCTCGACGGCCTCGAACGCCAAGAGGGCGAGACGCTGGATGGCGGCATCTGCAAGCGGAGGCATCAGCGGACGTACGGGTGATGTGTGCAGAGGGATCGGCGTGTGGAGAGCGGGGGCGGACATTCGAGGGCTCCTTTGATCTCGTGCCGGCGCGCCCCCAAGTGTGCACGTTTCCCCTCGCGCGGCGATGAGTGATGCTGTGCCTGCCACCATAGGCAGTCGCGACTGATGGCGGTCAAGCGGTGTTTGCAACCTGGTCTTTTTTGGTGCACTGGGGTGCCAAGGGGATGCACGAGGGCCGGACTCTATGCTTGGAGGTGTGAACGAGGAACCCGAGATCGAGAACACTCCGACCCCGACCCGCGCACAGGGGGCGGTTCCCGCGGCAGCCTCGGAGCAGTGGCAGCGAGTCTCACCCTCGTACGCTTGGGCCGACCTCATCATGAACCTCATCGGGGTGCTCATCGCGGCGGCGGTGGGGGTGGTGCTGCTCGTCGTCCGGCAGCGCTCCGGCGAGGTGCCAATCATGGTGATCGCAGTACTGGCCGCGGTCGTCGTGCTGATGCTCGTCTCCGCGCTGCTCGCGTTTCGGCGGGTGCGGGCGATCGGTTACGTGCTGCGCGAGGATGACCTGCTCTTTCGGCGAGGGATCCTCTTCGAACGGGTGGTCGCCGTGCCCTATGGTCGACTCCAGCTCGTTGACGTCACCAGGGGCCCGCTCCTGCGCGCGTTGGGGCTCGCGAACCTGAAATTCGTAACCGCTTCGGCGGCGACCGGAGTGCAGCTGCCTGGGCTCAGACTGGAGGATGCGGAGGCACTGCGCGACCGACTCGTCGTACTCGCCGAAACTCGAAGGTCCGGGCTGTGACCGACGCCGTCGAGCCGGGCGCGCATGATGGCGCCGGGGCCCCGCCGCTGCCCGGCACACCCGACGCCGAGGGCTGGCGACGGCTGCACCCGTTCTCACCCTTTCTGCGCGGTGGGCTCGCATTTATCGTGATCGTCGGCATCATTATCGCGAACTTCCGGGACCGGCTCGTCAACCTGTTCGTGGCGGAACGCTTCGACTGGGAAGGCGGCGATATTGCCGAGAACGCGGCGCAGACGGGCGACGTGGTGGCCCTCGCCCGGTTCCTCGCCGATCGTGGCCTTCTGCTCGCCGCGATCGGCGCCCTTGTCGGCGTGATCGCGGTCGTCATCGCCGTCTCCTGGCTCGCCTGGCGCTTCTCGACCTACCGGGTCGGTGACGTGGCGGTTGAAGCGCGACGCGGCATCGTCTTCCGCACACACCGCCGCGCCCCGCTCGAGCGCATTCAGAGCGTCAACCTGCAGCGGCCACTTGTCGCGCGCGCCCTGGGGCTCACGAAGATCGACATCGTGACGGCAGGGCAGGGCGGCAAGGTTGAGCTCGCCTATCTTGGGTACCGTGAGGCGAAGGCTGTGCGCGAGCAGATTCTGCGCCGCGCCGCCGCGCAGCGTGACGCGCTGCAGACCGAGACTGCCGGCGCCCCGCTCGCCGACGTGCTCGCGGCGCGTGCAGACGACTTCGTCGATGCCGACGTCGACCCCGCGGCGATCGCCGACGACGCCCTCGTGAAGGTGTCGGTGGGTCGACTCGCCGCAAGTATCGCCCTGAGCTGGGAGACGGTCACCCTGGTTGCCCTCCTCATCGGCGTGATCGTTGGAGGCGCGGTGGTGCAGCCCGCGATCATCCTCGCCGTCATCCCGATCGTGCTCATCATGGCCGGCATCGCCTTCGGCCAGTTCAATCGCGGATTTAACTTCACGCTCTCGCGCGGCGCAGATGCCGTCCGGATCGGTTCAGGCCTCACCTCGACGAACACCGAGACGATCCCTTTCGGTCGCATCCACGCGGTCGAGGCTCGGCAGCCGCTCTTCTGGCGTCCGCTCGGCTGGTGGAAGGTGCGCGTCACCACTGCCGGTCACTCGGTTGCGCAGGGTGGACAAAACTCGATGCAGAACATCGTGCTGCCCGTCGGTCACGAGGCGGACGTGCTGCGCGTTATTGACACGCTGCTGCCAGGCGTCGGCGACGAGGCCCACGAGATCGACGGACTGCGCGAGGGGCTCACCGGCGCGGGCACCGGGTACCTGCGAGCGGGGCGGCGCGCCGGTTTCGTGCTGTGGTGGGGGCGCAGCCGCGCCGGGCTGCTCGTCGCCGACCCCGACACACCGGAAGCCACGCTGCGGGTTCGTCGCGGAGCACTGACGCGATCCCTCGCGATCATGCCAATCGTTCGCGCGCAGTCCGTGCAGTTCAGTAGGCCGCTCGTGCACCGCGCACTCGGGCTCGCGTCGCTGCAGGCGCACACCGTGCTCGGCCCGGTCCGCATGGAAATGCGCGGCATCGATCTCGCCGACGCACGCACGGCGTTCGAGGAGCTCGCCGCCGAGGTGCTGCGCGTGCAAAGCGCCGACGCGACCCGTCGCGCGGAGGGCCTCGGATGAGTGCGGGGGCACAGGCCTCCCGCCTGGGCATCGGGATCATCGGGGCAGGCCGTGTCGGGCCCGTGCTCGGCCGGTCGCTCGCCGGTGCAGGGCACGCGCTGACCGGTATCAGCGCGATCAGCGATGAGAGTCGAGAGCGGGCCGAAGCGATGCTGCCCGGCGTCCCCATCCTCGAAGTGCCCGACATCGTCCGCCGCTCCGAGCTCGTGCTGTTCGCAGTGCCGGGCGCGGAGCTGCCGGGGCTCGTCGCGGGGCTCGCCGCGACCGGTGCCTGGCAGCCAGGCCAGCTCGCCGTCCACACGGCGCCAGAGCACGGTACGGCAGTGTTCGGCCCGGCGCTCGCCGCGGGCGTGATCCCTCTCGCACTGCACCCCGCAATCGTGTTCACGGGAACGAGCCTCGATCTTGCCCGTCTCGCGGGCGCCTCCGTCGCGGTCACGGCGCCCGCGCCGGTGCTCCCGATCGGGCAGGCACTCGTCGTCGAGATGGGGGCCGAGCCCGTCATCGTGCGGGAGGAGGATCGCGCCGCCTACGCCGACGCCGTCGGCGCTGCGGAGGAGCTTTCGCGCGCCGTGGTCCGCAACTCGGTTGACGCCCTGCATCACCTGTCCATCGATCATCCCGCGCGCATCGTTGGCGGCATCGTCCGCGCCACCATCGAGGAGGCGCTGCGCACCGCAGGTGGTGAGCCGCAGCACGGCTAGGATGGATCGGTACGCCGACCCACACGGAGGAACCCGCCACCATGAGTGAGCAGCCCCACGCAGACGCCTCGACCGCTGAGGAGATCTACGAGCAGAAGCAGGTGCGACTCGACAAGCGCGACAAGTTGAACGCGCAGGGCGGGCTCGGCGGCGGCGCATACCCGGTGAGCGTCCCCGTGACGACCACCATCGGTGAGGTGCGCACCCGCTGGGGGCACCTCGAGGAGACTCCAGACGCGGGCTCTGGCGAGACCGTCGGTATCGCGGGCCGGGTCGTCTTCCAGCGGAATGCGGGCAAGCTCTGCTTCGCATCGCTGCAGGCCGGCGACGGTAGTCGGATCCAGGCAATGATCAGCCTCGCAGGTGTGGGTGAGGGATCCCTCGCCGAATACAAGGAGATCGTTGATCTCGGCGATCACCTCTTCGTGCGCGGCGAGGTGATTTCAAGCCGCCGGGGTGAACTCTCCGTGATGGTCGACGACTGGCAGATCGCCGCCAAGGCAATCGCACCGCTGCCGAACATGTACGCCGAACTGAATGAGGAGACGCGGGTCCGCCAGCGCTACCTCGACCTCATCCAGCGCGAGCAGGCGCGCACGAACGTCGTCACTCGTGCGAAGACGATGGCGAGCCTGCGGCGCACCTTCGCCGAGCGAGGCTTCCTCGAAGTCGAGACGCCCATGCTGCAGACCATGCACGGCGGGGCCTCCGCGCGCCCGTTCGTCACCAGATCTAACGCGTTCGACACCGAACTGTACCTTCGCATCGCGCCTGAGCTCTTCCTGAAGCGCGCGGTCGTCGGCGGGCTCGAGCGGGTCTTCGAGATCAACCGCAACTTCCGTAACGAGGGCGCCGATTCGACGCACAGCCCCGAGTTCGCGATGCTCGAGGCCTACGAGGCCTACACCGATTACCACGGCATCGCCGACCTCACCCAGGACCTCGTGCAGAACGCGGCGCTCGCCGTGAACGAGGGCACCGAGCGCGAAGGCACGCATGTCGTCCAGTGGGCAGACGGGACGCTCTTCGATCTCGGAGGCGATTGGGAGCGCATCTCGATGTACGGTTCGCTCTCTGAGGCCGTTGGGCGCGAGATCACGCCCGAGACCCCGGTCGACGAACTGGTCGCGATCGCCGAAGCGGAGGGCGTCGAGGTGCACCTGCCGAACCACGGCAAACTCGTCGAAGAGCTCTGGGAGCACTTCGTGAAGGGTGACCTGACGCGACCCACCTTCGTTATCGACTTCCCGGTGGAGACGAGCCCGCTCACCCGGCATCATCGTTCCGTCGCCGGCGTCGTCGAGAAGTGGGATCTCTACATCCGCGGCTTCGAGCTGGCCACCGGCTACTCCGAGCTCATCGACCCGGTCGTGCAGCGAGAACGCTTCATGCAGCAGGCGGCTGAGGCAGCGCGTGGCGACGACGAGGCGATGCGTGTCGACGAGGAATTCCTCCGCGCCCTCGAGCACGGCATGCCGCCCTCGGGAGGCATGGGTATGGGCATGGACCGCCTGCTCATGGCGCTCACGGGGCTCGGGATCCGGGAGACGATCCTGTTCCCGCTCGTGAAGTAGTCAGACTCGCGCACCCCTCAGGTTTCTCGCTGGCGCGGCCCGGTAGACTGTGCGGCATGGATAACTGGTGGGTGAACGCGGTGTGGTCGGTCACGCCGACCGTTCTCATCGGCATTTTCTTCTTCTTCGTAATCCGCGTGATCCTGCGCGCAGACCGCACCGAGCGGCGCGTCTACCAGGAGATCGAGGCGGAGGAGCGCGCGAAGGCCGGGCTCCCGCCGCGCGACGCCGCCTAGCGCAGACCCCGATAGAGTAGGTCCAGCCGCCCCGTCACGACGGGCGTTGACTGGGGGACCGATGACACTCGACTGGTTAGGGATCAACTGGCCGTATCAGGTGACCCTCGCCGTGCTCATCATCGACAACGTCATCCGTGTCGTCTCCCTTTTCGTCGTGCCGCGCAACCGTCGCCCGACCGCGGGAATGGCCTGGCTTATGGCGATCTTCTTCGCGCCCATCCCGGGGCTCCTACTCTTCCTGATCATCGGCAGCAAGCGGCTGCCCAAGAAGCGGCGCCGGAAGCAGGCCGCGATCAACCAGCTCGTGGCAGACCTCGCCAAGCGCGAGGAGAAGAGCCTCGTCACGCGCAGCGAGTACCTCGCCCCGGGCGTCGACAGCGCGGTGCGTCTCGGGCGATCCCTCGGCGCCCAGCCGATGCTCCGCGGCAACACGGCGTCGATCTGCATCGACTACGAGGCCTCGATCAGGCAGATGGCTGAGGCGATTGACGAGGCCAGAGAATACGTACACGTCGAGTTCTACATCTTCGTGCTCGACGACACCACCGACATCGTCTTCACCGCGCTGCGGAACGCCATCGCCCGTGGCGTGCAGGTGCGCGTGCTGCTCGACCACGTCTCCGCCGTGCGCAACCCGGGGGCCAAGCGCACCCGCCGCGCACTCACCGAGATGGGAGCGGAGTGGGCGTACATGCTTCCGGTGCGGCCGTGGCGGGGGGAATACCAGCGGCCCGACCTGCGCAACCACCGCAAGCTCATCGTCGTCGACGGCAGGGTCGGCTTCATGGGATCGCAGAACCTCGTCGACTCGAGCTACAACAAGCCCTCGAACCGGCGTCGCGGGCTGCACTGGCGCGACCTCATGGTGCGTGTGGAAGGCCCGATCGTGCTCGGACTCGAGGCGGTGTTCCAGGGGGACTGGTACCTGGAGACCGGAGAGTTCCTCGCGAACCTCGCAGAGACCGACATCGAGACGCAGCGACCCGGCGAGCTCGACTGCCAGATTGTGCCGAGCGGGCCAGGGTACGAGGGCGAGAATAATTTGCAGGTGTTCGTGGCGCTCCTCTATGCCGCCCAGCAGCGCATCAGCATCACGAGCCCCTATTTCGTTCCCGAGGGGTCGATCATGAACGCGCTGCGCGCCGCGACCGCCCGCGGCGTCGAGGTGGAGCTGTTCGTCTCCGAGACCGGCGACCAGGCCGTCGTCTACCACGCCCAACGCTCGTACTATGAGGAGCTGCTGCGCGCCGGCGTGCGGATCTGGATGTACCGCCCGCCCTACATTCTCCACTCGAAGCACTTCACGATCGACGACGCAGTCGCGGTCGTCGGCTCCTCCAACATGGACGAGCGTTCCTTCGGCCTCAACATGGAGATCTCGATGGTGGTGCACGGCGAGACGTTCGTGCGCGACCTCGATCAGGTGAACGATCACTACCGCGAGAACTCGCGAGAGCTCACGTGGGAGGAGTGGCAGCGGCAGCCACTCCGCTCCCAACTGCTCGACGGGCTCGCGCGGCTCACCTCAGCGCTGCAATAGCTGCTGAGCTCGTGTTCAAAGAGGTAATGCTGCCTGTTTGAACAAAGACCTTCTGGTGGGCCCAGCCGGGCTCGAACCGGCGACCCGCGGATTAAAAGTCCGATGCTCTACCTACTGAGCTATAGGCCCGGAACTAATCTAGCGTGTTTTCTTGCACGTGCTGTACACACGGGCGACGCCGAGGCCGCGTAGACTCGCCGGGTTCGACCTCTTCCGGCGAAAGGAGCACCATGACGCGGAACCAGCAGCGCGAATTCATGCGCCCCGTGCTGCAACCATCGGGCGATTTCGACTGGTTGATCGGCTCCGACGAGGCGGGTGCCGCCCACCGTGTGGCGCAGGAGACGTCGTGGGCGCTCCTTGACCGTGTGCGGCGTGTCGCTGACCCCGAGGTTGTCGACCGCGTCGTGAGTCTTGCGTCGGGGGAGGGCCTCGACGACATCGCCGAGCTGTGGGCGCGGGAGAGCGCGCACTCGCTCGCGGGCGTGCTGTGGCGACTGTACCTGCTGCGCCGCGCGGTGGACGCCGATCCCGAGGGTGCAGCGGAGCTCTTCCGTCGCGGCGCCGCCGTCGCCGTGACGATCGACCCGATCGTGGCGGGTGCCGCCGAACCCGTGACGCCCGGCGCGATCGCCCGGCTCTGCGACACGATCCTGCGCGGCGCCTTCACCGGCGACCTCGGCGACGCGCTCGACCGCGCGGCAAGCTACTGCCGAGTGATGTCGCTCGGTGCGGCGGACCTCGCGGACTCGCGGGACGCGCACGACGACGCCCACGCGGCGCAGCTCACGACGCGATCCCTGCGGTATTCCACGCTGGCGCACGAACTCCGGGGCGGTGCCGAACGTTGGCGGGATGGCACGCTCGGTTGATCGTGACGCACCGATTCGCCTGCGCTACACTGGGTGGCGCCGGGCCGCAGTAACCCCGGGCTCCAATTTTCGCCGCTTCGAGCGGCCTTCCGCCGAGAGGCGTTCTGCGGTCCGGTCTTATCTTGCCCGGTACTAACCGAAGCGGCCTGACACGTAGTCCTCGGTCGCCTGCACGGCCGGCGTGGAGAAGATCGTCGAGGTGTCGTTGTACTCGATGAGCTTGCCGGGCTTGCCGGTGCCGGCAATGTTGAAGAACGCGGTGCGATCGGAGACACGCGAGGCCTGCTGCATGTTGTGGGTGACGATCACGATCGTGTATTCCGTCTTGAGTTCGTCGATCAGATCCTCGATCGCGAGGGTCGAGATGGGGTCGAGCGCCGAGCAGGGCTCATCCATGAGGAGCACCTCGGGCTGGACGGCTATCGCACGTGCGATGCAGAGACGCTGCTGCTGACCGCCGGAGAGCCCAGACCCGGGCTTGTCGAGGCGATCCTTGACCTCGTTCCACAGATTCGCGCCCTGCAGCGAGCTCTCGAGCAGTTCGTCCTGCGCGCTCTTCGACATGCGCGAGTTGTTGAGGCGCACGCCGGCGAGCACGTTCTCGCGGATCGACATCGTGGGGAAGGGGTTCGGGCGCTGGAAGACCATGCCCACCTGTCGCCGCACGAGCACCGGGTCGACCCCGGGCCCGTACAGGTCGTCGCCGTCGAGCAGTACCTCGCCCTCGACGTGAGCGCCGGGGATCACCTCGTGCATGCGGTTGAGCGTGCGCAGCAGCGTCGACTTACCGCAGCCGGACGGACCGATGAATGCGGTGACGCTGCGGGGCTCGATGTTCATGCTCACGCCCTCAACGGCGCGGAACTTGCTGTAGTAGACGTTGAGATCCTTGACTTCAATGCGCTTCGACATGAGTGAAATTCTTTCGTTCGGTGCGGGGAGCTCGGTTGCCTAGCGCCCGGTCTTGGGGGAGAAGTACCTCGCCACGAGTCGGGCGATGAGGTTGAGGAGCATGACGATGACGATCAGCACCAGGGCCGCGGCCCAGGCTCGCTCCATGAAGGCGAACGCGGGATTGCCCTGGTTCGCGAACTGCGTGTACACGTAGACCGGCAGCGACTGCATACGGTCGTGGAAGAGGTTGTAGTTCATGCTCGCCGTGAACCCTGCGGTGATGAGCAGGGGGGCCGTCTCACCGATGACTCGGGAGATCGCGAGCATGACACCGGTCGTGATGCCGGCGATCGCGGTGGGGATGACGACCTTCAGGATCGTCAACCACTTCGGTACCCCGAGCGCGTATGAGGCTTCGCGCAGCTCGTTCGGGACGAGCCGCAGCATCTCCTCGCTCGAGCGCACCACGACCGGAATCATCAGCACCGACAGCGAGATGGCGCCGATGATGCCCATCCGCACGCCGGGCCCGAGCAGGAGCGCAAATACGGCGTACGCGAAAAGACCCGCGACGATCGAGGGGATACCCGTCATGACGTCCACCAGGAAGGTGATCATCTTCGCGAAGCGGCCGCGGCCGTACTCGACGAGGTAAATCGAGGTGAACAGGCCGAGCGGAACCGAGATCACGGTCGCGGCCAGCGTGATGAGGAGGGTGCCGACCATCGCGTGGAGTGCTCCGCCGCCCTCACCGGTCACGTTGCGCATCGACGAGTTGAAGAACTCGGTGTCGAACCTGGCAAGGCCGTTGAGGATCACCGTGAGCGAGACCGAGATGAGCGGGACCATCGCAAGGAGGAATGCGCCCGAGACGAGGTTCGTCATGAACTGGTTCATCGCCTGACGGCGACCTTCGACGGCTCCCGTGATGCCCGTCGAGACGATGAGATGGAGTAGGAGGCCCACGAGGATCGCGCCGACGAGGTTGAACTCCGTGCCGCTCGCCGCCGAGATCAGGCCGAAGAGTGCGAGCCCGACGGCCAAACTGGCGACGAGCACCACCCAGACGGTGCCGCGGGGGAGCTGGCCGGAGGCGAGTGCGCTGCCCGAAGAGACGGGCCGTACCGAGATTGCCATGCTAGTTCGCTCCGCTGAATTCTGCGCGTCGGTTCACGATGTACCGTGCGAGCGCGTTGACGAGGAAGGTGACGATGAAGAGAATGAGGCCCGTGCCGATGAGAACGTTCACGTTCGTGCCGTACGCCTCGGGGAAGCTCAGTGCAATGTTCGCGGCGATCGTGGACGGGTTACCGGAGGTGAGCAGCTGGAACGTGACGATGCCGCTCGCCGAGAGCACCATGGCCACGGCCATGGTTTCGCCGAGTGCGCGGCCGAGACCGAGCATGCTGGCCGAGACGATGCCGGAGCGACCGAAGGGGAGGACGGCCATCTTGATGACCTCCCAGCGGGTGGCGCCGAGGGCGAGCGCGGCCTCCTCGTGGAGGACGGGAGTCTGCAGGAACACCTCGCGGCACATCGCGGTGATGATGGGCAGGATCATGACGGCGAGGACGATGGCGGCGGTGAGGATCGTGCGACCGGTCGCTGACACGGGACCCGCGAAGAGGGGAATCCAGCCGAGGTTGTCGACAAACCAGGAGTAGATGGGTTGCACCGCGGGGGCCAGAACGCCGATGCCCCACAGACCGTACACGACGCTGGGGACCGCCGCGAGCAGGTCGACGACGTAGCCGAGGGTGGCCGCAAGCTTCCGGGGCGCGTAGTGGGAGATGAAGAGCGCGATGCCGATCGCGAGTGGCAGGGCCATGACGAGTGACAGGACCGCGGCCCAGATCGTGCCGAAGATGAGCGGCCAGACGTATGCCCAGAAGTTTCCGGCTTCCCGGAGGATCGACGCGGAGTCGCCCGAAGCGAAGAACGCGGGGATGCTCTGGACAATGAGGAAGGCGGCGACAGCCGCGAGCGTCACCAGAATCATGCCGCCGGCGAAGAGTGACGTGCGCGAGAAGAGTACGTCGCCGAGGCGTGCCTTCGCCTGGAGCCGGGGAACGGTCGAGGTCATCGTGCGGATCCTTCGTGTGTGCGTGCGCTGCGAACAAGGGTAATGCGCCCCTCGGTGCGGGGATGAACTCCCCGCACCGAAAAGCGCATCGTGGCTCTAGCTGATGAGTGCGAGAGCGGCGTCGACCTTGGAGCGCAGCTCCGAGGAGATCGGTGCGTTACCCGCGGACTCCTGCGAGTCGGACTGACCCTGCTCGCTCGAGACGTAGGTGAGGTAGTCCTTGACGAGCTCCGCCTGCGTCGCGTCGTTGAAGGTCTCGCAGGTGATCGAGTACGCAACGAGCACGATCGGGTACACGCCCGATGCCTCGGTGCTGCGATCGAGGATGATCGCGAGGTCGCCCTCGGTGCGGTCCTCGGTCTCGCTCGCGAGCGGCGACGCGTCGACCACGGCTGCGGCAGCCTCCGGCGAGTACGGCACGTACTCTTCGCCGACCTTGACGGCGATGGTGCCGAGGTCGCCGGCGCGCGACGCGTCCGCGTAGCCGATGGTGCCCTGGCCGCCGGTCACTGCCTCGACGACGCCCGAGGTGCCCTGTGCGGCCTCACCGGTGCCCGCGAGGGCGCCCGGCCAGTCGCCCGAGACCTCGTCGGTCCAGACATCGCCGGCTGCCGCGACGAGGTACTCGACGAAGTTCTCCGTCGTGCCCGACTCATCCGAGCGGTGAACCGGCGTGATCGCGAGATCGGGGAGCTCGACGCCGTCGTTCTGCCCGGCGATGACGGGGTCGTTCCAGTTGCTGATCTCGCCGCGGAAGACCTTGGCGATGGTGTCTGCGTCCATGTTCACGTTGTCGATACCGTCGAGGTTGAAAATGACGGCGATCGGTGACACGTAGAGCGGCAGCTGCAGGATGCCCGAGTCGGCGGCGCAGCCGTCGAACGGACCCGCAGCGATCTCCTCGGCGGTGAATGCGCGGTCGCTACCGGCAAAGTCGCTGCCGCCCGCCTGGAAGGTCTCGCGGCCTGCGCCTGAGCCCTGTGGGTCGTAGTTGACGGTGACGTCGGGGTTGGCGGTCTGGAAACCTGCTGCCCAGGCTTCCTGCGCGGCGCCCATCGAGGAGGCGCCGACGCCGACGATCGTGCCCGAGAGCGAGGAAGCTGATCCCTCTCCCTCATCGGTGGTGGCGCCGCCTTCGTTCGCGGCGCAGGAGGTCAGAGCGAGCAGCGCGATGCTTGCGGCTGCGACGGTCTTGATCGCGGGTGAGAGCTTCACTTCAGATCGTGTCCATTTCTCGTGTGGGGCATGATGCGATGAACTCCAGTCGGTGTTCAACACCTACATACGCTAGGGATCCTGCGTAACCAGTCACCGGCCTGGAGGTGAACGGCAGGTGAACGTCGGTCGACCGAACGGTCGCCGCCGGGTGCCCGGTAGAGTAGTTGACATGGAATGGGGAGCTCGCCTGCGTGCGCTGTTGACTGCCGGAACCGCTGCGCTGCTGCTGGTCGGCGCGGCCGGATGCGCGCCGGAACCTGTGCCCGAACCGGAGCCGACACCGGTGGCGGAGCCGACTCCGGAGCCCGAGCCGGAGCCAGAACCCCAACCCGGGCTCGGTCCTGCGTGCCCGACGGATCACTGCGTGTCGGTCGCCGTTGCCGGCGACTTCCTCTTCCACGAGGGCCTGTGGTCGCCGTTCGCGATTCCGACGAACGAGGCTGGCCAGAACTTCGATTTCATGCCGCTCCTCGAGGGCGCCAAACCCTATCTCGACCGCTCGGATCTCGCCATCTGCCAGATGGAGACTCCGCTCGCACCCGTCGGCGGCCCGTACGCCGGGTACCCGCTGTTCAGCACTCCACCCGAGCTTGCCGACACCGCCAAGGCGATCGGCTTCGACGTGTGCACGACCGCCTCGAACCACAGTGTCGACATGGGCACCGAGGGCCTGCTGCGCACACTCGACAAGCTCGATGAGGTGGGTATCGCCCACACCGGCACCTACCGCGCCGAAGCCGACCGTGACGTTCCGCTGATCGTCGAGGCGAACGGCGTGAAGATCGCGGTGATCACGTCGACGTTCTCGATCAACGGCAACTACAACGAGCACTGGTGGCAGGTCGACTACCGTGAAGAGGAACCGCGCGTCGACCCGGAGCGCGCAATTGCGAAGGCGCAGACGGCCCGCGACATGGGCGCTGAGATCGTGATCGGTGTGCAGCACGTCGGCGAAGAGTACTGGACGGAGCCGACCGGGGGGCAGGTCGAGCTTGCCCGCCAGCTGCACGACAGCGGACTGTTCGACTTCGTCTACCAGCACCACACCCACTCCATCCAGCCCATCGAGAACTACAACGGCAACTGGATCCTCTACGGCACCGGCAACTTCATCAGCGAGAGCGCGCCGCCCGAGCGCCAGGTGAACAACGAGTTCCTGCTCACCCGCGTGCAGTTCGCGAAGCAGGAGGACGGCAGCTGGACCTCGAACGATCTCGCGTGGGTGGCGGCGACGAACTCACAAAACGGCGGCTACAAGTGGTGTTCGGTTGCGTCCGACCAACCGCAGGGCGTCTGCCAGTCGGAGGAGTTCGACGCCGGCGTGCGCGAACGCACTCGCGCGACGGTCGATGCCCGCGGCGCGGCGGAGGCGGGCGCGCACGAGTGGCTGATCAGCCAGGAGTAGGGATCCCTCGCCCTCAGGCGTCGTGCACGATCGGATAGGTTTCGACCCCGAGAATGCCGGCGCCCGGGTGGCGGCGCGAGAAGTGGAAGACGGAGAACCCGCCCGGCGGGAGATCCGCCGCCTTGCGCAGGTAGGGGCCCGGCAGGCTCCCCGTTGCCAGGGCGAGTTCCCTCACCGCATCCGGGAGCACCGGGCGGTGGGTGCAGATGATCGTGTTCTTCGCTTTGCGAACGACCTTCCCGATGCTGCGGCGGAGATCATCGGTCTCCCCACGATCCCACGCCTCCTGACTCAGGCCCTCCTGCACGCGCAGCGTCTTATGGAGGTGCTGTGCGATCGGTGTGACCGTGCGCATGCAGCGTTCCGCGTTCGACGAGAGGATGCGCTGGGGGCCGAACGCCGCGAGGGTCGGCACGAGCGTTTCCGCCTGGTCTTCGCCGCGGTCGGCGAGCGGTCGGAGCCGGTCGACGGGGTTCGTGTCGCCCCGCGGCTCCGCCTTGGCGTGGCGCAGCAGGATCACAGAGAACGTCTCTGCAGCGTCGCGGTCGACGAGCTGCCGGAACACGTCGAGAATCTCGCGGTCGGCCTCGTAGCTCAGCCGCTTGCGGGCCTTCTCGAGCGGCACCCACTCGAGCCCGTCGACCTCCTGATTCGGCACGAAGACGGAGGCGTGGACGGTGTCCTCCAGGACTTCGGCCGCCCAGTACTGCACGGTCTTCTCGCCACCGTTCGGCAGCGCGTAATGGACCGTGCCGAGGTTCACCCCCAGGTCGATGTTGAGGCCCGTCTCCTCGAGGGTTTCGCGGACGGCGGCCTGCGGCATGCTCTCGCCGGGATCGAGTTTGCCTTTCGGGAAGGAGACGTCGCGCTGCTTCGTACGGTGGATGAGTAGCACCATGAGCGCCTCACCGCCGTCGCGGGTGGGCACGCGGCGCCAGCACACTGTGCCGGCCGCGAGCAGCTCACGGCTCAACGTGCTCTCCGCGCACGGGCTTCCGTGCGGTCGATCATCACGAGGTCCTGCAGGTCCGGCAGCTTCTCGCCGTTCGGACCCTCCGTGCGGCGCTCCCACGAGCCGTCGGGCAGCATCCGCCACGACGACACCTCGTCGCTGAACCCGAACCCGAAGAAGCGGTCGATGCGGGCGAGGTGCTCCCGATCCTCAATACGGGCGAGCACCTCGATACGACGGTCGAGGTTCCGGTGCATGAGATCCGCGCTGCCGATGTACACCTCGGGCTCGCCGTTGTTCTCGAACGCGTAGATCCGTGAATGCTCGAGGTAGCGGCCGAGCACCGACCGCACCCGGACATTCTCCGACAGGCCCGGCACGCCGGCGCGGATGGAGCAGATACCGCGAATCCAGATGTCCACCTGCACGCCGGCCTGGCTCGCACGGTACAGGGCGTCAATGATCTGCTCGTCCACCATGGAGTTCGCCTTCAACCGGATGCGGGCCGGGCGCCCGGCCCGCGCATGCTCGGCCTCGCGCTCGATGCGGTCCAGCAGCCCCGTGCGGAGCCCCTCCGGTGCGACGAGCAGGCGGTCGTAGTTCGTCTCGATGGCGTAGCCGGACAGCACATTGAACAGCTTCGTCATGTCGCGGCCGACCTCGGGCGACGAGGTGAAGAGACCGAAATCCTCGTAGATGCGGCTTGTCTTCGGGTTGTAGTTGCCCGTGCCGATATGGCCGTAGTGTACGAGACGGCCCTGTTCCTCGCGGATGACGTGCACGAGCTTGCAGTGGGTTTTGAGCCCGACGAGACCGTACACGACGTGCACGCCGGCCTGCTCGAGCTTGCGCGCCCAGCTGATGTTCGCCTGCTCGTCGAAGCGTGCCTTCACCTCGACGAGTGCGAGCACCTGCTTGCCCGCCTCGGCCGCCTTGATGAGCGCAGCGACGATCGGGCTGTCGCCCGATGTGCGGTACAGGGTCTGCTTGATCGCGAGCACGTTCGGGTCGGTCGCCGCCTGCTCGACGAAGGCCTGCACGCTCGTGGAGAACGACTCGTACGGGTGGTGGACGAGCACCTCGCGACGCGCGATCGCGCTGAAGATGTCGGGCTGCTCGCTCGGGGAGCTCGGGCGGAACGCCGACGCCGTCACCGGGATGTGCGGCTGATACTTGAGATCGGCGCGCGGCAGCCCCGAGATTGCGAAGAGTCCGCTGAGGTCGAGCGGGGCGGGCAGCGTGTACACCTGCTCTTCGTCGATGTCGAACTCGCTCACGAGCAACTCAAGCGTCGCATCGTCCATGTCGTCGGAGATCTCGAGGCGAATCGGGGGGCCGAAGCGTCGCCGCAGCAGCTCCTGCTCGAGCGCCTGGATGAGGTTCTCCGTCTCATCCTCCTCGATCTCCACGTCCTCGTTCCGCGTCACACGGAAAACGTGATGGTCGAGCACCTCCATGCCGGGGAAGAGCCCGTCGAGCTGATTCGCAATGAGCTCCTCGAGCGCGATATAGCGCACGTGATCGAACCCCTCCCGGCGGTCCACACGCACATACCGCGAAATGAGGTGGGGCACCTTGAGCCGCGCGAACTCCACCTTGTCGCTACGCGGGTTGCGCACCCGGATCGACATGTTCAGCGCGCGCCCCGAAATGTAGGGGAACGGGTGACCCGGATCGACCGCGAGCGGCATGAGTATGGGATAGATCTTCTGCTCGTAATAGTCGGTGAGGATCGCCCGGTCCGCGTCATCGAGCTGATCCCAGTCGACGATCTTCACGCCCGCCTCGGCAAGCTCCGGCTTGATCTGCTCCGCGAAGCAGCGCGCGTGACGCACCTGCAGTTCGTACGCCATCGCGTTGATGTCGGAGAGTACATCGACGGGCGAGCGGCCCACGTTCGTCGGCACGGCGAGACCCGTCACAATGCGGCGCTTCAAGCCCGCGACACGAACCATGAAGAACTCGTCGAGGTTCGAGGCGAAGATCGCGAGGAAGTTCGCCCGCTCGAGCAGCGGCACGTCAGGATCCTCGGCGAGTTCCAGCACGCGCTGGTTGAACGCGAGCCAGCTCAACTCGCGGTCGATGTAGCGGTCAGCGGGCAGCGGCTCGTCGCCGAGGTCGCGGGTTACTTCGCTCATGCGTCCATTCTGGCACTCGCCCTACCTTCGGCGATACGCAGCCACTGACGGCTTCGTGAATCGATGGTGAACCCCGCGCGCAAGTACAGGTCCACCGCGCGCTCGTTCTCGCCATCGACGTACAGATCGACGCGCGTCGGTCCGTGCTTCGCCATGCGTGCGAGCGTCACGTCGAGCAGCGCCCTGCCGAGGCCGCGACCCGCGTGCGAGGGATCGACGCCGATCGCGTAGAGCTCGACGGCGGGCGCCGATCCCTCGCCCCGCACCGTCTTCACCCACGTGTAACCGGCGAGCCCCGAAGGGCCCGTGAGCATGAACAGGTCGGCCGCATCGAACCAGGGCTCCTCGCGCATGAGCGCGAAGTCCGCCTCGGTAATTCGACCCTGCTCGGGGTGCGTCGCGAACGCCGCGGCGTTCACGCGCACCCAGTCCGCCGAATCGGACTCCCGCGCGGCGTCAAACGTTCGCAGGTTGTACCCCGCAGGGAGCGGCACCGCGGCGGGCTCACGACCGTCCACAGGCAGTAGCGAGGGATCGAGCGCCATCCGGAAGAGCGAGCGCACCGGCGTGAACCCCGCGGCCTGAAGCAGCGCGTCGGCCGCCGGGTTCTCGCCGTGCGACCAGGCGCGCAGTTCGCCCGGCACACCGTCGATGAGATCCGCGAGCACGGCCGAACCTGTGCCTCGTCGACGCGCGTCGGGGGCCACGACGAGGTCGACCTCACCCTCGCCGAGAATGCCGACGGCGACCGTGCGCGCATCCACGCGGTAGAGTCGCATCTCCCGCTGCCCCTGTACGACCGCGACCATCGCCTGGTCCGAGACGGGCGGGCGTCCATCGACCCGCTCCGCGTCGCGGATCAGCTCGCGCGCCGCGTCGAGCGACTCCGGATCCCTCGCCTCACGCACTACGCCGAGCTGTTCCACCGCTTCCCCTCATCGCACTCACTCGTGACCCCTGTCATCGCAATCCGTCATCGTCGACCGCACGGCCGCGAGCGAACCCGTACCCCACGCCGCGCACCGTGCTGATCAGCGCCTCATGCTCGCCCAGCTTCGCACGCAGACGCCGCACATGCACGTCGACCGTGCGCGTACCACCGAAGTAGTCCGTGCCCCACACATCGCCGAGCAGCTGCTCGCGCGTGAACACTCGGCCCGGGTTCGCGGCAAGAAAGTGCAGCAGCTCGAATTCCTTGTACGTGAGATCGAGCGTGCGCCCGTGCACGCGCGCGATGAAGTTCGACTCGTCGATCACCACGCCCGCCGCCTGCACGCTCGAATCCTCCTCCGCTTCAATCCGGCGCTCGAGCAGCCGCAATCGTGCCTCAACCTCGGCGGGGCTCGCCGCGGGCAACAGCAGCTCACTCACCGCCCAGTCCGGGGTGAGCGCCGTGAGCGCAACCTCCGGCAGGATCACCGCGCGAGGAGCGTCGCCGCACCCCGCCAGCGACATACAAGCGGCTCGCGCCCGGCGCGCATCGAGCGTGCCGTCGACGATGATTGCGTCGAACCGCGCCGTCATGGATTCTGGCACCCGCAGCGACAGTGGCGAGGTGTGCAACTCGTGCGGGAGCAGATCGAGCGCCGGAAGCGACTCGGTCGGACTGCGATCGGCCAGGCAGAGGAGTAGCATTCCGACCCCTCCCTCGATCGATTCCGACTCGGTCATTCTACTGCGCACGGTGTTACCACCCTGTTTCCCGGTGGTTTCGGCGACGCCGAGCCCCGGTCACCGCGCCGTCATCGAACGTTCATTTCGGCACACGCGTGTCGCGTCGCGCAAGCGAATCAGGGAGGCGTAGCGTGTGAAGCACCGGGCAGGGTGCCCGGTGGCGGGCGGCTCAAGCGAGGCGCAACTCGCGAAGGCCGATCCGCTGAAGCCGCCAGGGCTTCGGTGTCACGCAGGGGCCCCGGCACGCGAGAAGGAGCCACAGTGCCCGAGATGCATCACCCCGCAACATCCTCGCCCACGGACGCCCACGGGCGCACCGAACTCGCAGGCGAACACGAGTCGATCGCGGGATCCCGCGACGGACTCCGCACCTACGTCCTCGACACCTCGGTGCTCCTCAGCGATCCCTCGGCGCTCTTCCGGTTCGCCGAGCACTCGGTCGTGCTGCCCGTCGTCGTGCTCATGGAACTCGAGAAGAAGCGTCAAGATCTCGAGATCGGGTATTTCGCGCGCCGTGCACTACGCCACCTCGACGAACTCCGCGAACGGCATCTGCGTCTCGACTTCCCCGTACCCGTCGGCGAGACCGGCGGAACACTCCGCGTCGAACTCAACCACTCGAGCATCGAAGGGCTGCCGAGCGGCATGCGCCTCGGCGACAACGACACGCGCATCCTCGCGGTCGCACAAAACCTTGCCTCGGAGGGCCTCGACGTCACCGTCGTGTCGAAGGACCTGCCGATGCGCCTCAAGGCCGCAGCTCTCGGGCTCGGCTCCGAGGAATACCGCGCAGAACTCGCCGCCGACGACGCCTACACCGGCACCGCGGAGGTGGACCTTCTCGAAACAGAAATGCAAGAGCTCTGGGAGGAGGACCGGCTCAGCGACATCGACGCCGTCGCCGAGCTGCCCCGCGGCACGGGCCTCGTGCTCACCTCCCCGCGCGGCTCGGCACTCGGCCGCGTCGACGGCGAGCGATCCCTCCGTCTCGTGCGCGGCGACCGAGAAATCTTCGGGCTCACCGGACGCAGCGCAGAACAGCGCCTCGCGATCGACCTGCTGCTCGACCCGCAGGTCGGCATCGTCTCCCTCGGCGGCAACGCCGGCACCGGCAAGTCAGCGCTCGCGCTCGCCGCCGGGCTCGAAGCGGTGCTCGAGCGCGGACAGCACCGCAAGATCATGGTGTTCCGACCCCTCTACGCCGTCGGCGGGCAGGAGCTCGGTTACCTGCCGGGCGACCGCGAGGAGAAGATGGGCCCCTGGGCGCAGGCAGTTTTCGACACACTCGGGTCGATCGTCTCCGAGAACGTGCTCGATGAGGTGCTCGCGAGGGATCTCATTGAAGTGCTGCCCCTCACCCACATCCGTGGCCGATCCCTGCACGACGCCTTCGTGATCGTGGACGAGGCGCAATCGCTCGAGCGCGGGGTGCTCCTGACGATGCTCTCGCGCATCGGCCAGAACTCCCGCGTCGTGCTCACTCACGACGTCGCGCAGCGCGACAACCTGCGGGTGGGTCGCTACGACGGCATCGCCGCGGTGATCGAGAAGCTGAAGGGGCACCGTATTTTCGGCCACGTCACGCTCACCCGCTCCGAGCGCAGCGACATTGCCGCGCTCGTCACCCAGCTGCTGGGGGAGTGAGTGGCAGTCGAGTAGGCTGAGTCGCGCGCCCGCACCCTGAAACGGCGCAGAGGGGTTGTGATCCGGCATGTCGGCGATCGTCGCTGCACACGGACCATTCGATACGGACCTGGGGCTGCGCATGCTCGCGCGGATGCAGCACCGCGGGCCCGACGGGCACGCAACGCGAGAGCACAGCTCCTGGTGGCTCGGCACTCAGCGTCTCGCGATCATCACACCAGAAGTTGACCCGATCACTGAGATCTCCGGCAATGCGGTCACAACGAGCCTCGTCGGTGACGGGCACATTTACAATCACCGGCGTGTGCTCGCAGAGCTCGATGAGGGCGAGGGATCCGCGGAGTCGGCAGTCTCTGATTTCGAGGCCGCGTTGCGGCTCTACCGGTTGCAGGGAAATGCCGCGTTCGAGAAGCTCTGGGGTGCATTCGCGTTGGTGGTGGCCGATACCGACGGAGACTTCACGGTTGCCCGCGACGCACTCGGCATCGCACCTCTCTACTGGGCCCGACACGGAGACACAACGCTGTTCGCGTCTGAGCTCAAGTCGTTCGAAGGAGAGTGGCGGTCGCGCGTCGAACCATTCCCGCCGGGGCACCTCTGGACTCCCCACGGCGGCTTGCAGGAGGGGCCGGGCATGCCCGGCACCGGGCCGGTGCTGCTGAAAACCCGAGACCCTCGTGAGGATCCACCGGCGTGGGTGTTCGATGCGCTTCGTGAGACGCTGATTCGTGCGGTCACCGAGAACCTTGACGCGCAGGTGCCGATCGGGGTCCTCCTCTCGGGCGGCGTCGACTCAAGCATTATCACAGCGATCGCTGCGAAGGCATTGCGTGAGCGGGGCGTCACCGTTCCGACCTTCGCCGTGGGGATGGCGGGGAGTAGGGATCTCCTCGCCGCGCGGGAAGTTGCGGAGTTCGTCGGAACAGATCACCACGAACTCGTCTATACGGCGGCCGATGCCATCGAGTTGGTGCCGCAGGTGATTTCCCAGCTCGAGTCATTCGACCCGACGCTCGTGCACAGCGCCGTGCCGCATCGTCTGGTTGCTGAGCTCGCGGCAGAGCAGGTCGGAGTCGTGCTCGCAGGAGAAGGGGCGGACGAGCTCTTCGCAGGATATACGCATTTCGAACGGCACGAGTCCGGCGCTGAACTGCACGAAGAGCTTGTGGAGACGCTGGCCGGCATGCACATCGGTGGCCTGCAACGCGTCGACCGAGTCGCTGGCGCGTACGGCATCGAACCGCGGATGCCGTTTCTCGACGTCGATTTTGTGGAACTCGCGATGGCGCTGCCTCCCGAGTGGAAGATGCTGCGCGATGCGCGTCCGGCGAAGTGGCTGCTGCGGCGCGCATTCAACGGCTGGTTGCCGGATTCGGTGCTGTGGCGGCGGAAAGAGCAGTTCGGCCAGGGAACGGGCATGAATGTTGTTCTTCGAGAGCACTATGAGGAGCTGTGCACGGACGCAGACCTGTCGCGGGAGGCCAATCAGATCGATCCGCCTCTGCGCACACGCGAGGAGCTTGCGTACTATCGAATATTTGCGGAGGCGCTTCCCGGGATCGACCCCGAGCGCAATGTCGGCCGCTTCGCCGAGGCGTAACTCGGCCGTGAGGGGCCGGATCCGCTGGAATACCGCGGATCCGGCCCCTCACGAACCGGCTTAGCCGATGAACCCGTTGTCGCGGAGCCACGTCTCCGCAACGTCGCGCGGCTCTTCACCGTCGTTGTCGACCTGGCCGTTGAGCTCGGTCATGACATCGTTTGTAAGTGCCCCGCTGATCGGCGCGAAGATATCGGCGATGACGGGGTGCTCCTCAAGGGTGTCGAGACGCAGCGTGACGAGTCCGGCGTACTCCACGAAGAACTTCTCGTCGTCCTCGAGAACTGTCAAATCGTTCGAGATGATGCGGGCATCAGTTGAGAAGACCTCACCAAAGTTGCACGATTCTCCGACCTGCGTGTAGATGAGGTTGAGGTCGAGCTCGACGACCGGTGTGAACGCAGTGTCGTATGCGGCTTCGAGACCCGGGAGCCCATCGTCACGCGCAATGAATTCGCTCGCCGCGCAGATGCTTGCCTCTCCGGGGTTCGCCGCAATGAATTCAGCGGCATCACTCATTGTTGCGATGCCGTGCTCGTCCGCGAACTCCGACTTCACAGCGATGCGGTATGAATTCTCAAAGTTGGCTGGTTCGAGGTATGCGATGCCGTTGACCGCATCCTCTTCGCTGATCGCAGCGAAGAGGTCATCGGGAAGCTCGTCGGTCGTATTGCCGAGATAGTTCACCCACGAGGTGCCGGTGTACTCCCAGTACAGATCGATTTCGCCGGTCTCGAGCGCCTCGCGCACGGTTGCACTGCCTGAGATGCCGGTCTGGTCAGCGACGTCGGCACCCGCATTCTCGAGCGCGAGAATCGCGATCTGTCCGAGGATGTGAGATTCGGTGAACTCCTTGGAACCGACGGTGAGAGAAGCGCCAGAAAGCTCACCGTCACCCGCGGGAGCTTCAGAGCCGCCGCCGCTGCAGGCGGTGAGTGCGAGGGCAAGGCCCAGACCGGCCGCGGCGACCGCGGTCCTCTTACGGGATATCTTCATTCATCTTCTCCTTCTGGTTGGAAGCGGTTGAAGTCCAAGGGTGGTGCGATATCGAAACACGACGCACCGCCGCGCGTTCTTCAGAGTCCGCGCGGGCGCAGGAGATCCTCGGCGATCCCGGCAATGTAATCGATCGTGAGTGCGAGTACGGCCGTGAGTACGGCACCGACAAGTTGCACGATGAACCGGTTCGTCGAGAGGCCAGCGACGATGATGTCACCGAGCCCTCCAGCGTTGATATAGGTTGCAAGTGTGGCGGTACCAACGTTGATGACGAGGGCCGTGCGCACCCCCGCGAGAATCACCGGCACGGCGAGCGGAAGTTCGATGCGCCCGAGCACCGTAAACCGCGACATCCCCATTCCGCGGCCGGCTTCGAGCACCGAGGGGTCGACCTGCTCGAGCCCGACAATCGTGTTCAGCAGCACGGGTACGATCGCGTAGAGTACGAGCCCGACGATCGCCGCTTCGAAACCGATAAAGAGGAACGCGACTGCGAGCAGCACCAGAATCGCGATTGTTGGCACCGCCTGTCCGAGCGTGAGCAGCGTGATGAGGTAGGGCCGGAACGCGTGGGTGAAGCGCCGGCTCAAGAGAACTCCGAGCGGCACGGCAATGATCAGGGTGAAAAATGTCGACACCGCGGCGAGGGCGATGTGCTGCTGGATCGCGGTGCGGAGCCGATCAGGCGCGAGGGCACGTGCCTCGATCGTGTCGAGTGACTGGCTGGACACGTACAAGAAGAGCGCGAGGCAGACGGCCGCGAGAATCAGCGGCATCGTCAGGTACCGCGCGAATGATCTGCGCGGCGCGCCGCCAATACTGCTGGAACTCTGTGCTGCGAGGGCGTTGCTCATGTCTCGCCTCCGAGTGTTGCGCGCATCTCGTCGCGCGCAACGGCTCGCATGGCCCTGATCGCCTCATGGATCTGTTCAAAATCCGCGACCCCCAGGTAACCGCCGGCGCGGTCAACCACCGCGATTGCGCTATAGCGGGCGGTGATCAGCTCGTTGAGCACGTCGGCGAGGGTCGAACGGGGGTCGACGGTGTTGGTAGCGGTCACCCCGAGTTCCGTCAGTCGCTTTCCTACCCCGCGTTTGAGGTCGCTGCCGGTCACCCATCGCGACGGGAGACCCGAGTCATCGAGCACGAGCAGAGCGCCCTCCGGCACGGAGCGCAGCAGCTCGAGGGCGACCTCGGGCGATTCTTCGGACGCAACCGTCGGCCACTCACGCAGCGGGATCTCGGAAACGTGCGTGAGATTCAGACGCTTGAGTGAAGCTCCGCGGCCAACGAAATCGACCACGAAGTCGTTGGCGGGAGCGGTGAGAATCTGCTCGGGAGTATCGTACTGCGCGATGCGCGATCCCTCCTGGAGAATCACGATCCGGTCACCAAGCTTGATCGCCTCGTCAATGTCGTGAGTGACGAAGACAATGGTCTTTCGGAGCTCGCCCTGCAGCCGAAGCAGTTCGTTCTGCAGCCGATCGCGGGTGATCGGATCGATCGCACCGAACGGCTCGTCCATGAGTAGAACATCGGGGTCGGCGCCGAGCGCCCGAGCTACGCCGATGCGCTGTTGCTGCCCGCCCGAAAGCTGCTTCGGGTACCGGTCTCGGTATTCTGCGGCTGGCATGCCGACCACCTCGAGCAGCTCATCGACCCGGGCGTTGATGCGTTCCTTCTTCCAACCGAGCAGCTTTGGCACGGTGGCGATGTTCTCGCCGATGGTCATGTGCGGGAACAGCCCGATCTGCTGGATCACGTAGCCGATGCGCCGACGAAGTTGGTCGGGGTTGCTCTTTGTGACATCCTCGCCATCGATCAAGATGCGGCCCGAGCTCGGCTCGATGATTCGATTGATCATCTTCATCGTGGTGGTCTTGCCGCAGCCCGAAGGGCCGACGAACACGACGATTTCACCACGTCGGATGTTCAGGTCCAGGCTCTCCACGGCGTCGCGCTGCTGGCCAGGGTAGCGTTTGGTGATGCCCTCCAGGCGGATCATTACGTCTTCGCTGTGCTGGGTTGCGTCAGTCATCGGATTCCTTTGGACGTGGTGAGTCGGCGAACCGCGTAGAACAGCGCGTCGAAGATGATCGCGAGAATGATGACCCCAAGCGTGCCCGCCAAAACGAGATTCACGGCGACCGGTGTACCAACGCGGGCGAGGCCCGTGAAGATGAATTCGCCGTAGCCCGGACCATTCACAATTGCGCCAATTGCGGCAATGCCAAGCAGTGTGAGCGTGGTGACGCGTATGCCGGTGATGATCACCGGCCACGCGAGCGGAAGTTCGATGCGCAGTAGCCGCTGCCACCGGTTGAGCCCGACACCTCGGGCTGACTCGATGACGGCAGGATCGACACTGTTCAAACCCGCGACAGTGTTCCGCACAATGGGCATCAGCCCATACATGGTCAACGCGACGACGACCGGCTTCGCGCCGAGGCCGAGCGGTCCAAGGAGCAGAATGAAGAGCGCAAAAGACGGGATTGTGAGCATTGCTCCGGTGAGTGCCAATACGAACTCTCGCGCCCTGGAGTTTCGATAGGTTACGAACCCGAGGGCGATGCCAATGATCGATGCAAAGAGTACGGAGAGCCCGACAACCGAGGCGTGTCCAATGCCCATTTCGAGCATGTCGTCACTGCGTCTGATCAGGAAATCGATGAAGTCGATAGCCGGTTTTCCGTTTCCTCTCGAAAGCTGAAATCACGTTTGCTGCGTGAACTTACCCCCTTCACCATAGGAGGTTTCACTGCAGAGGGCACATCCTGCCGTGTCGTCAACGCAGAAGACGGGCTGCCTGAGAGCGAGCGTCGATGTCCATTCTGAAGTATGCGTCACGTGCTAATGCTCGCCATAATCGCACGGCCAGCGGGGCATCCTCGCGCTCGAGACGGTCGATGCTTTCGGCACTCAGCACCATCACTTCGAGCCGACCTACGGCCTTCGCAGTGGTCTCCTGCCGGTCGTCGTCACCGAGGGCGAGATCGCCGAACGTCATGCCCGCGCTGAGCTTGCTGAGCTTCACTCGCGTTCCGTCCGTGTCGGTCGCAAGAATATTGACGTTGCCGGAGAGGATGAAGAATACGCCGCCAAAACGCTGCCCGACGCGCCTCACGATGTCACCGTCTTCGAACACCTGATGCTCCATCAGCGCGACGAGCTCCTCGGTGTCAGCTTCGTCGAGCATCGACAGTACAGGAGAGGCGAGTGCGGGAACCGCAGCCGGTGAAGAATCAGCCGAACCGTAGCGTTGCAGGAGGCGGTTTTCGCAGTGAGTGACCGCTTGATCGCGTGTATCAAAACGTCGCGGGCCCTCGTCATCAAAGACCGCTGCGAGAACTTCGTCGGGATCAACGAGCACGAGGGTGCGATGTGCTTCAGCAAGACGCTGTTGGGTCTCGACGAGCATTCGTGCGGCGAGCCGACTGACCTCCGTCACCCTGCGAACATCGATGACGACGAACTCGACGTCATCGGGCAGGCTGGTCAATTCCCGCACCACGGATTCAGTGCCGGCGAAGACGAGATCGCCGGTGAGTTTCACTACGGCGGCGCGGTGGCCATGCTCTCGCAGGGTCTCTTGCGCGTCGTCGGTGCGCCGCGTGCTTGAGGGTTCTCGATCAATCGTGCGGTTCGAGATGATTGCCGACTGACCACTTCTTGCCGCGCGCACAAAGTGCATTCCGAGATCAAAGGAAACCTTGCGGCACGCGGCGACCCCGCGCAGGCTGTTCCCGTGACGATCGAGCGGTGGTGAAAAGACCGCAAGCCCTGCCTGGCCAGGGAGAACCGCCATGATCCCACCGCCAACGCCGGACTTGGCAGGCATGCCAACGCTCGCCACCCAGTCGCCGGCGTCATCGTACATTCCGGAGGTGAGCATGACCGAAAGTACCCGCTCGACCTCGTCCGCGGGGAGTACTTCGACCCCGGTGAGAGGGTTGGTGCCCCCGTTTGCGAGCGTCGCGGCGATGATCGAGAGGTCATAGCAGGACACCTGGACGGAGCACTGCCGGAGATAGGTCTCGAGTGCCCGGGTCGGGTCGCCCTCGATGATGCCTCCGGACGCGAGCAGGTACGCGATTCCATGGTTACGGTGGCTGCGGGCGAGCTCCGCCCGGTAGACGCTGCCGTTGCTTCGAAGAGCTCGAGCGGCGTACAGGGAGTAGTGCTCCTCGATACGCCGGATAGCGGATCGGCCGCCCGAACCCTTGATGAGGGAGGAGACTGCGAGGGCCCCGGCGTTGATCATCGCATTGGTGGGCTTGCCTGACCCCTCGTCCAAGGACAGCTCGTTGAACGCTTCACCTGAAGGTTCGACGTCGACTTTGCTGTCCACCACCTCTGCGCCGAGATCCGCAAGTGCCAAACCGTAACTGAGCGGCTTCGACAGTGACTGCAGCGAGAATTCGCGGTCGGTCGCGCCCACCTCGTATACGTAACCATCGGCGGTCGCGAGGGCAATACCGAAATTTTCTGGGTGTGCAGCGTCACCGAGGCTCGTGTCGTAGGCCGTGCCGCCCGTCAGGCCGCTGAGCTCGGCGTGCACTTCCCGTAGGTAGTCGAGTATCGGTGAATCCATAGCTACTCCGCCCGTGAGATGAGCACGCGCGACGTCGGGAGAGCCTCTGGGTGATGCTCTTGCAACCAGGAGATCATTTGCTCCCGAACGTAGCACTTCAGCGCCCACTGGGCATCAGAGTCCTTAGCCGAAATGAGGAAGCGCACGGTGACGAGACCGCCCTCGGCGCCGGTCACGAGCATGTTGTTTGCGCGACCGTCCCAGAGTTCGGAGCTGTGAAGCACTTCCCCGAACTGTTCCCGAACTCGCTGTATCGGCACCCGCCAGTCGAGGTCCAGATAGACGGTGCCGAGAATGCGTGCGTTGCGGCGCGTCCAGTTCTCGTATGGCTGGTTCGCGAAGTAGGTGCACGGGAGAATCAGCCGCCGTTCATCCCAGATATTGACCACCACATAGGTGAGCGTGATCTCACCGACCGTGCCCCACTCATCTTCGACAACGACGACGTCACCAACGCGCACCGAGTCGCTGAAGGCCAGCTGAATTCCGGCAATGAGGTTTCCGAGGGTGGCCTGGGCGGCAAGCCCGGCGATGATACTGACGATGCCCGCGGAGGCCAGCACGCTCGCACCGACCGCTCTGACCATTGGGAATGTGAACAACGCGACACCGATCGCGAGTACGGCAATCAGTACGAGCATGAGGCGGTGAATCACCTGCAATTGGGTGCGCATGCGGCGCACCTCAGGGTGATTCTCGTCATCGTTCTCGTGCCGTGCCAGCAAGCGTTCGATGCCGAACGTTGACAGGCCCATCAGGAGCCAGGCGCCGGCGACAACCGTGGCGATGAGAAACAGGTGCGAAACGACGGGCCACCAGGAGTGTTCCGCCGGGGCCGTGAGGCCGCCTGCAACCCAGAACGCCGCGATGGCGACGACTACCTGGAACCGCAGGTGGAGCCGCACGATGAGTGTGCGCAGCCACCTGCTCTCCTGTTCCGTATATCGGGCGACCGCGATCCGCACCGCGATCGCGACCGTCACGTTCGCGAGCAGCGCGATCCCTACCGCCGCGAGCGTGCCCCACCAGGTATGCCACTCCATTGCGTCTGGACTCCTTACCTCGCCGTCCTCTTCCTCTTCTGCCTTCTCAGCCTAGTTGCGGCCGTGGTAGGCCCCAGGGGCATTCGTTTCTCCCGAACGTGGGGGATCTCGGCTCTGCGTACCAGAAATCGCGGTTCTTGGTACGCAGAGCCGAGATCCCCCGCACAGTGGAGAAAGGGATCCTGGCGCCGCCCCCAACACCGCCCCACAACGCAGGAGGGCCCCGACGCAACGAAACGTCGGGGCCCTTCTGAGTGCGAGTTACTTCGCGACGCCCGGGTGGGTCATCGAGAGGAGATCGAGTGCCTTATCGAGGTCAGCCTCGGTGACCTCGCCGCGCTCGACGTAGCCCAGAGCGACGACGGCCTCGCGCACCGTGATGCCCTCCGCGACGGAGTGCTTCGCGATCTTCGCGGCCGCCTCGTAGCCGATCAGCCGGTTCAGCGGGGTGACCGTCGACGGGCTCATGCCGGCGAGGGTGGCCATACGCTCGATGTTCGCCTCGAGACCCTCGACAGTCTTGTCTGCCAGGACGAGGCAGGCGTTCGACAGGAGGCGAATCGACTCGAGCAGCGCGGTGCCCATGACCGGGATCATCACGTTGAGTTCGAAGTTGCCGCGTGCGCCGCCCCATGTGATCGTCGCATCGTTGCCGATGACGCGCGCACACACCATGAGCACCGCCTCGGGGATCACCGGGTTCACCTTGCCCGGCATGATCGAGGAGCCCGGCTGCAGGTCGGGGATGAAGAGTTCACCGATGCCTGTGTTGGGGCCCGAACCCATCCACCGGATGTCGTCGGTGAGCTTCGACAGCGACACGGCAATGGTGCGCAGCGCGCCCGAGGCCTCGACGAGGCCGTCACGGTTCGCCTGCGCCTCGAAGTGGTTGCGGGCCTCGGTGATCGGCAGGCCACTCGATGCCGCGATCTCGGCGATGACCTTCTCGGGGAACCCGAGCGGGGTGTTGATGCCGGTGCCCACGGCCGTGCCGCCCTGCGGGACCTCGGCGACGCGGGGCAGCGCTGCATCGACGCGCTCGATTGCGTAGCGCATCTGCGCCGCGTAGCCGCCGAACTCCTGACCGAGCGTCACGGGGGTGGCATCCATGAGGTGGGTGCGGCCGGGCTTGACCGCGTCCTTCCACAGCTCGGCCTTCGTCTCGAGTGCCTCGGCGAGGTGGGCGAGCGCGGGCTTCAGCTGCTCGATGAGCGCGCCCGTGACGGCCAGGTGCACGGATGTTGGGAACACGTCGTTTGACGACTGCGAAGCGTTCACGTGATCGTTCGGGTGCACGGGGGCACCGAGGTGGCGGGTCGCGAGGTTCGAGAGCACCTCGTTCATGTTCATGTTCGACGACGTTCCAGACCCGGTCTGGTAGGTGTCGACCGGGAACATGTCGTGGTGCGCGCCACCGATGACTTCGTCGGCCGCGGCGACGATGGCCTCGGCGATCGGTGCGTCGAGGATGCCGAGCTCGCGGTTCGCGATCGCGGCCGCACGCTTGATGCGCGCGAGCGCCACAATCTGCGCGGGCTCAAGGCCTTGACCCGAGATCGGGAAGTTCTCGACGGCCCGCTGGGTCTGTGCGGAGTAGAGCGCGTTCTTCGGAACGCGCACCTCGCCCATGGTGTCGTGCTCGATGCGGTACTCGATCTCTGCGGTCACGGTGCTCCTTCGCTTGAGGGGATGTGGGTCGGTGTGGTCATGATGGATGAGGGATCTCGGGCGTGACTTCGCGCGGGCGAGATCAACGGGTTCGGGGTGTCAGCCGAGCGGCGTGGTTTCGATGTCGAGCGGCCCGACCGAGGTGTAGGGTACGGCGCGGCCCTCGACAAGCCGATACTGGCAGCCGACGATGCCGAGCTCGCCCCGGTCGACGGCGTCGCTGATCGCCCGCGAGCCGCGCAGCAGCTCGTTGACGGTGGCGTTGAGGTGGAGCCTGCCGACGGCGTTCGCGTCGATTTCCGCGGGGTCGACGTAGGGGGAGGCGTGGTGGTCGCGGTGCCACAGCTGCTGTACCGAGGGTCGGATCGGGGCGAGGGTACTCGCAACGGAGGCCGTCGTCTCGGAGGGTGTGCGTCCCGACTGCTCAATTGCCGCCGCGACGGCACCGCAGGAGTCGTGCGCCAGCACGACGATGAGTGACGTTCCGAGTTCGAGGACTGCGTACTCCATCGACGCGGTGATCGACTCCGCGACGACGTGGCCCATGTTTCGGGCGATGAAGAGGTCGCCCAGCCCGCAGTCGAAGATGATCTCGGCCGCGAGACGAGAATCCGAGCAGCCGAACAGCGCCACATCGGGAGCCTGGGTGTTGATGAGTTCAGTGCGCCGCCCGACATCCTGATTGGGGTGATTGGACACACCGCGGATGAACCGCTCGTTGCCGGCGATGAAGGTCTCCCAGGCCTGCTGCGGGGTGACGCGAGGTGCGGTCATTCGTGCTCCTTATTTGCGAGCGATTCGGCGACCGCAGCCGCCAAGACGCGAATGGTCGCGGGGGTGTCGGTGCCGTAGACAAGCACGGTGTCGCCCTCCCATTCGCCGGCGAGACCGAACAGCATGTTCGCCTCATCGGCGCTGCGATCCGAGTGGTCGTAGACGATCCAGTCGATCCCGCCGATCTGCTCGGCGCCGGTCGGGCTCTGCTGTTCGAGTACCTCGGCGATCCAGTCTTCATCGACCGGTGTACCGTCGGATGTGAACGCCTGGACGACACTCGCGAAGGCCTCGTGGCCGGTGACCTCGTCGACGGTGGTGTAGTTCACACGCCAGGTGTTGACGCCGTCGCTTTTGCGCAGCAGCGCCTGCTTCGCCTTCCACGCCTCCGGCACGTCCGGGGCAGCGAGCGTACGGCCGGCACCCGCAGAAGCTTCGCTCGCGAGCGGCGCGACCTCTACCGCGTGGTCCTCGAAGCCGCCCTCGCCGCGCGGCACCATGAGCACGATGACGAGCACGAGCCCGAGGCTCACAAGCAGCGAGAAAACGAGGTTGTTCACCGTCTTCCGCTGACGGTACAGGCTGCTGTCGCGCGCCTTACGTGCCGCGGTCTCGCTCGGAGTCTCCGGACGCCCGAGTTCCGCAACGATCGGGGAGGGTTTGTTTCGTTTCGCCATCTCCTACGCAGCGCCTCCGCCGTCGGCGCCCGCCGCGTCCGACCGCTGCCGGGCGGCCTCGAGTCGTTGCCGTGCGCCGAGGAGCCACTCCTCGCAGCGTGCCGCGAGAGCTTCGCCCCGCTCCCACAGCTGCAGCGACTCCTCGAGAGGGGTGCCGCCCTGTTCGAGTCGGCTCACCACCTGAATGAGTTCGTCGCGCGCCTCCTCATAGTTGAGGTCAGCGGGGTCGCGGCTCGCGGATTCTGCCATGCGGACCAGTCTATCGCGGCGCTTCTGGCAAGATCATCGCCGTTTATGCTTCGCCGGCGGAGGTTGCGGCGAGTCGGCCGCGGGAAAGCGCGACCGTGAGCGCGGTGCCTGAAGGTGCCTGCGAGGGATCCCTCAGCACCTCGCCATTCGCAAGCTGCGCGATCGCATACCCGCGCTCGAGGGTCGAACTTGGTGACAATGCGCGCAGCTGTGACCGTGCGCGCTCGAGGTCGCTCGCGCGGTCCTGGATGCCGCGCTCGGCGAGTTCAGTGCCGCGCGCAACCCACCGGATGAGCTCCTCTGCGCGGTCGTCGACGATGCGTTCCGGCAGCGCCAGCACGGGCCGGTCGCGCAGCTGCGCGATGCGGTCGGTCTCGTGCGCGAGCAGCTGCCCGAGGCGGGATGACAGGCGGGCACGCGCCTGGTCGATCCCGGCGAGCTCCTCGCTGACATCAGGCACGATCCGCTTTGCCGCATCGGTCGGGGTCGACGCGCGCAGGTCCGCAACTTCGTCGAGCAGCGGGCGGTCGGCCTCGTGACCGATCGCGCTTACTAGCGGCGTCGTCGCGGCGGCGGCGGCACGCACGACCAGCTCGTCGCTGAACGGCAAGAGGTTCTGGAAGTCGCCTCCCCCGCGCGCGACGACGATTACGTGGACCTCGGGATCCCTGTCGAGCGCCTCAATGCCCGCCGCGACCTCCGAAGCGGCCCGGTCGCCCTGCACCGCGGCGTAGTGAATCTTGAATCGCACGCCCGGCCAGCGGAGTGTCGCGTTCCGCACCACATCTTTCTCAGCGTCCGAGTCGCGCCCCGTCACGAGGCCGATGAGGCCCGGCAAGAAGGGAAGCGCCCGCTTCCGCTCGGGCGCGAACAGCCCCTCCGACTGCAACTGCCGGCGCAAACGTTCGAGCCGCTCCAGCAACTCGCCGAGCCCCACGTGCGAGAGTTCGAGCACCTGCACCGTGAGGCTGCCGCCCTTCACCCAAAAATTCGGTTTCACGAGCGCCACCACGCGGTCGCCCTGCGAGAACTCGCTCGTCAGCCGCTGCGCCACTGAACGCCACACCGTGATGCTCACCGTCGCGTCCTGCGAAAGATCCTTGAGCTTCCCGTACACGTGACCGCCGCGCACCTGCCACTGCGTGAGCTCGCCCTCGATCCACACCGTGCCGAGCCGCTCGATCCACGCCGCGATCTTCTCACTCATGAGCCCGACGGGCCAGGGCGCCTCACGGGTAGCGGGTGTCTGGGGTGACGATGACATGGGGTCCAGCCTAGTTCGGGCGGACGACATGCCGCGCCGGCTACCGGTCGAGGTCCGTGGCCGCGAGGGATCCCTCGCCCGGGGCTCATTGAGGTTCGGGCGGTAGGATCGGCGGCATGACTGAGGTTTCGACTGCCCCGCGGGACCCGCGAACAATTGGTGCCCCCGTCGTCAGCCTGGCGATGCCGCGCATGCGCCGACAGGTTGGCCGACTCAAGGATCTCCCGACCGACGGCCCGAAGAAGGTGCTGCTCGCCGCCCCGCGCGGATACTGCGCAGGCGTCGACCGCGCGGTCGTGGCCGTTGAGAAGGCCCTCGACCGGTACGGCGCACCCGTATACGTGCGCAAGCAGATCGTGCACAACGTGCACGTCGTCAACACCCTCGAAAAGATGGGTGCGATCTTCGTGGAGGAGGTAGACGAGGTGCCCGAGGGCGCGAACGTCGTCTTCTCGGCGCACGGCGTCTCGCCGGCGGTCGTGCAGGCCGCCTCCGATCGCCACCTGCACGCGATCGACGCCACCTGCCCGCTCGTCACGAAGGTGCACCGCGAGGCCGTGCGCTTCGCGAAGCAAGACATGGAGATCCTCCTCATCGGCCACACCGGGCACGAAGAGGTCGAGGGTACCGCGGGTGAAGCGCCCGACCACATCACGATCGTGAACTCTCCGGACGACGTCGACACACTCGAAGTTGAGGATCCCGATCGCCTCGTCTGGCTGTCGCAGACCACGCTCTCCGTCGACGAGACCATGGAAACGGTGCGCCGGCTGCGGGAGCGGTTCCCGAAACTGCAGGACCCGCCGAGCGACGACATCTGCTACGCGACGCAGAACCGCCAGGTCGCGATCAAACAGATCGCGCCGCAGGCGGACCTCGTAATTGTTGTGGGCTCGTCGAACTCGTCGAACTCCGTGCGGCTCAAGGAGGTCGCGCTTGAATACGGTGCGAAGATCGCCCACCGCATCGACTTCGCGAGCGAGGTCAAGCAGGAGTGGCTCGACGGCGTGCGCACCGTTGGAGTGACGAGCGGCGCCTCCGTACCCGAGGTGCTCGTGCAGGAACTGCTCGACGACCTCGCCGACGCCGGTTATGTGGACGTCGAAGCGACTGTCACCGCGGAGGAAGACCTCGTTTTCTCCCTGCCGAAGGAGCTCAGGCAGGACGCGTCGGGGAACCGCGATGCGCGCGCCCTCGGCGGCCGCGTGCGCTGAGCCGGCGCTGCTGGATTCTTTACACTGTTGGTTTCTCTGCTCTGTGGGCTTCTCTGTCGAGCAGTTTCTCTGCTCTACGGGGGATCTCCCGTCTGCGTACCGTAAACCTAGGATCGCGGTACGCAGAGCGGAGATCCCCCGTCTTGCGTAGTTCAGCGCGGCGCGGCGCGTAGTTCAGCGCGGTGCGGCGAGGACGCGGAGCCCAGGGCGGCCTGGTTAGGGTGCGGTGCCCAGACCTGCCATGTAGTCGAGGAGCTTCGCGGTCGCGTCGGGGTCAGAGGCGGCCTCGAGTAACTCGGGCGACTGCGCCATCGCGATAGCGGTGAAAGCGAACGCGACGATCGCGGCGATCACGCCGGCGGTGAGCGGAACCCAGAAGGTGATCTTCCGCCCGCGCATGCGCTGGATCGAGTAGATGAGGGTAAGCGCGTAGAGTGCCAGAACGATGAGCGCGCCCACGGTGCCGATCGTCTGCACGTTCGAAGGCACGGTGAAGCCTTCGAGGTCGAGCGCGGCGGCGATCGTGGAAAATGTGCCGGTGAGCCCGTAGAGTGACGCCGCGAAATTCAGTGCGCCGATTGCGCCGAGCACGAGCAGCACGATGGTGACGATGCGGTCGCCGAGCCGCGAAGCGGGCTGCTGTGCGGGCCGGTAGGTTGGCTCGCCGGCGCGGTAGGGGGCACCGGGTTGCGGGGGCGTGGTCGCGTCAGGAGCTGCCGGCGGTTGCGGCGCGTGAGTGGGTTGAGCCGGCTGCTGCTGGGCGGGAACGGTACCTCCGTCGACGCCGAGATTGTGCGGAACGCCGGTGAGCTGGCCGGATCCCTCGCGGGCACCGGACGGCGCCGCACCTGCAGTCGGGGCCGCTTCGGTCTCGGGCTTCCAACTCCACCCCTCCGGGGCGTACTCGCCGTACTCCGGCTTCGGGCGCGAGGGATCGGGGGAATTCCGCTGAGGATCCTCGGGCACTATGCACTCACCGACTTCCCGGCGGAACCGAGCTGCTCAGCGGCGAGGGCGATCCGGTCGGCCATGCTGCTCTCGGCGACCTTGCCCCACGCGCGTGGATCGTACTTCTTCTTGTTGCCGACTTCGCCGTCGATTTTGAGCACCTCGTCGTAGTTCTTCAGCATGAAATCGACGACCGGTCGAGTGAACGCATACTGCGTGTCGGTGTCGATGTTCATCTTGATGACGCCGTTCGAGACGGCCTCCGCAATGTCTTCTGCGCTTGACCCTGAGCCGCCATGGAAGACGAGATCGAGCGGCCTGTCGCCGGTGGCGTACTTCTCCTGCAGACCCGACTGGATCTCCGCGAGAAGTTCTGGGCGCAGCTTCACGCCGCCGGGCTTGTAGACGCCGTGAACGTTACCGAAGGTGAGCGCAGTCAGGTAGCGGCCCTGCTCGCCGAACCCGAGGGCCTCGACCGTCGCTACGGCGTCTTCGAGAGTCGTGTAGAGCTGGTCGTTGATCTCGTGGCTGATGCCGTCTTCTTCGCCGCCGACGACGCCGATCTCGACCTCGAGGATGATGCCGATCTCGGCGAGCCGGGGGAGCAGCTCCTTGGCGATGTCGAGGTTCTCGGTGAGCGGTACCGCCGAGCCATCCCACATGTGGGACTGGAAGTAGGGGAGGCCGCCGCGCTTCACGCGATCCTCACTCGCGGCCACGAGCGGCAGGACGAAGCTGTCGAGGTGCTGCTTCGGGCAGTGGTCGGTGTGCAGGGCGACTGTGATGTCGTAGGCCTTCGCGACCTCTTCGGCGAAGGTCGCGAAGGCGAGCGCGCCGCCGGCGCGGTTCGTGACCGTATGGCCCGCGAAGTAGTCGGCTCCGCCGAAGCTCACCTGGATGATGCCGTCGGAACCCGCCTCGGCGAAGCCTTGCAGTGCTGCGTTGAGGGTCTGCGAGCTTGACACGTTGACCGCGGGGAAGGCGAATCCGCCAGCCTTTGCGGTGTCGAGCATCGCTGCGTACTGTTCCGGGGTTGCGACAGGCATTGAGCGCTCCTTAGTCGTTCGTTTCGGATCGGCCGGATCGGGTCGTCCACCGCCTTCGCTGCATCAGTCTACGCGGTAGGGTTGGGGGCATGACTGAACCTTCTTCGCTCGGCGAATGGCAGCCCGACCGTAACCTCGCGATGGAGCTCGTGCGCGCGACCGAAGCGGCCGCGATGCGTGCGACGCCGTGGATCGGGCGCGGGGACAAGAATGCAGCGGATGGTGCCGCGGTCGATGCGATGCGTCGCTTCCTCTCGACGGTGAACATGAACGGCACGGTCGTCATCGGCGAGGGCGAGAAGGACGACGCGCCGTGGCTGTACAACGGTGAAGCTGTGGGCAATGGCCACGGTGCGGAGTGTGATGTTGCGGTCGACCCGATCGACGGCACCCGGTTGACAGCGGAGGGGCGTCAGGGCGCACTCTCGGTCATCGCGGTCGCGGATCGCGGATCGATGTACGACCCGTCGGCGGTGTTCTACATGGACAAGCTCGTCTGCGGCCCTGAGGGGGTGGGCATCGTCGACATTCGGAAGCCCATTGGTGACAACATCCGCGACCTCGCGCGTGCGAAGCGCGTCGATGTTTCTGACATTCGTGTCGCAGTTCTCGACCGGCCCCGCCACGAGCAGCTGATCGCTGATATTCGTGAGGCGGGTGCGGGCACTCGACTGCTGATGGATGGCGATGTCGCCGGTGGCGTGAATGCCGCACGTTGGGATTCCCGCATTGATTTGTGCGTAGGGATCGGCGGCACCCCCGAAGGGATCATCACGGCGTGTGCAGTGAAGGCGCTCGGCGGCGTGATTCAGGGCCGGCTCTGGCCGAATGATGACGAGGAGCGGCAGAAGGCCATCGACGCTGGTCATGATCTGGACCGCGTGCTCGAGGCGGACGATCTTGTCGCGAGCGACAACTGCTATTTCGTGGCGACCGGCATTACGTCTGCGGACTTCGTCGACGGTGTACAGCGCCGCGGCCCGTTCGTACGTGCGGAGAGCATCGTCATGCGCTCGCACTCGGGCACGATCCGGCACATCACGAGCGATATGGACCCGAACCGCTGGGAGTGAGCCCGTCGCCTGAGGTGTCAGGCCGCCACTAGCGGCTCGCCTCTTCGACCTCGTCGAGCTCCGTGAAGATGTCTTCGATGGCGTCATGGGCGCTGTCGGTGCCCGTGATCTCGAGGGTTTCCACATCGCGCAGTTTCCGCTCCACCGCGCGGGTGCGGCGGCCGGCCTCGGAGACCGTATTCTGTACCGTGGTGAGCTGTTTTCCGAGCTTTTCCCACACTTGACCGTATTTTTGGAACTCGAGCTTTGCAGCGGCGAGCACCTGCCACACCTCTGAACTGCGCCGCTCGATGGCGAGTGTGCGGAACCCGAGCTGCAGGCTGTTGAGCAGCGACATGAGCACGGTCGGCCCCGCAACTGTGACGGAGAACTCGTTCTGTAAGCGGCTTGCGAGCCCTGGCCGGCGGATCACCTCGGCGAAAAGTCCCTCGGTCGGAAGGTACATGATCGCGAAGTCCGTGGAGTGCGGTGGCTCGATGTATTTGTCGCGGATGAGTTTGGCCTGGGTGAGGATCACCCGCTCGACGGTCTTGCTCGCTGCCTCGATCTGCTCCTTCTCGCCTGATTCTTGCGCCTCGAGCAACCGCTCGTAGTCTTCCTGCGGAAACTTCGAATCGATGGGGAGCCACACCGGCGTGCCGTCGTCGCTCCGGCCGGGCAGCTTGATCGCGAACTCTACCCGCTCGGCCGAGCCGGGTCGGATGGCCACGTTCTCCGAATACTGCTCGGGCGTCAGCATGTCCTCGAGTTGTCGGGCGAGTTGCACCTCGCCCCAGCTGCCGCGGCTCTTCACGTTCGTCAGAACCCGCTTCAAACCGCCGACGTCTGAGGCAAGCGTCTGCATTTCGCCGAGCCCCTTCTGCACCTGCTCGAGTCGATCGCTGACGAGTTTGAACGACTCTCCGAGGCGGCGTTCGAGCGTGCCCTGGAGCTTCTCATCGACCGTCTCGCGCATCTTCTCGAGCTTCGCCTCGTTGCCCTGCCGGAGCTTCTCGAGCTCTTCGCGCAGGGTACGCTGCAGATCCGCTTGCTTCGCGACGTGGGTCTCCGTGAGCTCTTGGATGCGCTGAGCATTCTCGTCGAGCGAGGTCTTCAGTGTCGCCTGGAGTTTCTCGCCGACGGTGATGCGGACCTGCTCAAGCTTCGCGTCGTTGGCTTCGCGCAGCTCCTCGAATCGCTTCTCAACGGACCCCTTCAGCTCCGACTGCGACTTCAGCGAAGCCTGAGACCCCTCATGCAGGCGGTCGCTGATCCCGGACAGCTGCCGCTGGAGCAGTTCGCGCTGCTCGATCTGCGCGCTGCGGCGATCCTCCCGTTCACGGGCGGACTCCTCGTTCTGCGCGGCTGTCACCGCGCGCAGTCGTTCATCGAGCTGCTGGTGCCCCGCGGAGATGGTGTGCGTGAGTTCGGTGCGTTGCACGGAGAGGTCCTGCCGCAATTCGGCGCTGACCGCCCGCGAGTCGGCATCCGCTGTCTCACCATGGGTTCCGGTGCGTATGAACACCGTCACCAGTACCGCGATGAGCAGCAGGAGGTTTGCGGCGAGGAGAACTACCGTCAGGATCGTCATGTTCCACCAGATCTTTCGAGGGGAAGGGTTGCCGCCGAGAGTAGCGGGTACCTCGGACAGTGCGGGTCGCGGGGCATCACAGTTTGAGGGGGAGTGCCTTCAGCTGGCCGATCCGCACCCCGATCTTCTTCGCGAGCGTCGTGACATCGTCTGCGTCGTGGCGTTTCGCGGCATCGCTGATAATCGCGGCGCACGCCTCCGCATCGGCGAGCGCATCGTGGTGCGCGAACTCGGCAAATCCTGCGGCCGCGGCCGCGAGCGGCAAACGGTGCGACGGAATCTCATAGGTTTTTCGCGACACCTGCACGCTGCACAGGTACTTCAATTTCGGAGTGGGGCTTACGGTTTCGAGGCACGCCGCACGGATGACACCCATGTCGAAGCTCGCATTGTGGGCGACCGCGATATCGAGCCCGATGAAGTCGCGCAGCTCGGCAAGCTGCTCGCCCCACTCACGCGACTGCTCCACCATGTCCGGGGTGATGCCGTGGATCTTGATGTTGAACGGAAGGAACGCGTCGCGGCCCGCAGGCGGGCGGATGAGCCACTCGGCACGCTCCACGACAGAACCGTCGCGTACGCGCACGAGCCCCACCGCGCACGCAGACGAGGGATGACTGTTCGCGGTTTCAAAATCGATCGCGGTGAAATCTACGGACACCCCTCCAGGGTCGCACACACCGCTGACAGGGATCACGACGCGCGCGGTAGACTGATCCCTCGTGGCACTTACAATCGGAATCGTCGGGCTCCCAAACGTCGGCAAATCGACCCTCTTTAACGCGCTCACGCAGAATGACGCGCTCGCCGCGAACTACCCGTTCGCGACGATCGAACCGAACGTCGGCGTCGTGAACCTGCCCGACCCGCGGCTCGAGCAGCTCGCGGAGCTCTTCGGATCGGAGCGGATCCTGCCGGCACCGGTGAGCTTCGTGGATATCGCGGGGATCGTGCGCGGTGCGAGCGAGGGCGAGGGACTCGGCAACAAGTTCCTCGCGAACATCCGGGAAGCCGACGCGATCGCTCAGGTGGTGCGCGGGTTCTCGGATCCAGATGTGGTGCACGTCGACGGCAGTGTGAACCCTGCGAGCGACATGGAGACCATCAATACTGAGCTCATCCTCGCCGACCTCGAGACGCTTGAAAGGGTGCTCGTCAGGTACGAGAAGGAGCTGAAGAACAAGAAGGTCGACCCGGCGGTTGTGGCAACGGCGAAGTCCGCAGTCGAAGCACTCAACGCGGGCAAGTTGCTCTCACTCTCGGGAGTTGACCTGGAGCCGATCCGAGAGCTTGGCCTGCTGACCGCGAAACCGTTCCTCTACGTGTTTAACGTCGACGAGGGGGTGCTCGGCGATCCCTCGCGGCTTGAAGAGCTCGCGGAGCTCGTGGCTCCGGCCAAGGCGATCTTCCTCGACGCGAAGCTCGAGAGTGAGCTCGTTGAGCTCGACGCAGACGACGCTGCGGAGCTCCTTGCCTCGATCGGTCAGGAGGAGAGCGGCCTCGATCAGCTCGCCCGCATTGGTTTCGACACCCTCGGGTTGCAGACCTATCTCACCGCGGGGCCGAAGGAGGCGCGCGCGTGGACCATCAAGAAGGGATCGACCGCGCCCCAGGCTGCCGGTGAGATCCACACTGACTTCGAAAAGGGGTTCATCAAGGGGGAGATCATCTCCTTCGCGGACCTCGTTGAGTGCGGCTCGGTCGCCGAGGCGCGCGCCAAGGGCAAAGCACGCATGGAGGGCAAGGACTACATCATGCAGGACGGTGACGTCTGCGAATGGCGGTTTAACGTCTAGCGTTATTAACGTGATCCGTTATAGAATGACCTTGTGATCAGATCGTTCGGCAACAAAAACGCTGAACTCATCTGGAGCGAACAGTATGTCAAAGGTGTCGACCGGAACGTGCAGCGCGCTGCGCTGAGAAAACTCGAGCTGATCCACGCTGCGAGAGATGTGGAAGATCTTCGGATCCCTCCAGGAAACCGATTAGAAAACTTGTAGGAGATCGCCGGGGGCAGCAGAGCATTCGGGTCAATGCGCAATGGCGGATCTGTTTTGTGTGGAGTGACGGAGGTGCGGAAGATGTCGAACTCGTCGACTATCACTGAGGCTGACTGGATCGAGCCTGTTCACCCGGGCGAAGTGCTGATGGAAGATTTCATCGGAGGATTCGGGATCACCCAGAACAAGCTGGCCGTTTCGATCGGTGTGCCACCGCGGCGGATCAATGAGATCGTGCACGGTAAGCGTGGAATTACTGCAGATACGGCAATCCGACTTGCCCGATATTTCGGTACTTCTGAAGAGCTGTGGATGAATCTCCAGTCGAATTATGAGCTCCGTTTACAACGTCGTGCATTGCGTGATGCAGTTGCCGCGATCACGCCGCTGAAGGTTGCATGATCTGGAACGATCGACTTGGAAGGTCCTCGTCTCATCCTCCTCCGCTCGGTAGTTTCCTGAACGCGGTGAACTGAGGCGACGAGGCAGGATCCCGAGGCACGAGGCGGAATCGTCCGACCCGGCGTGGACACACCCTACGAGGCATCAGCCGGCTGAATCGTAAGCTCGTCGAAGCCAGTCCTTCACCTCATCGTCGACCTGGGCAGGCTCACGGAGCTCGAGGTGGTGCATCCAAACTTTGGCAGAGGGGTGCACAACCTCCTTGAAGCGAGGCGAATGCAGCAGTTCCTCAAGGGCGATGGAAAGAACCGCCGGAACGTCGCTGTCGATGTACTGCGCGGGCCGCCAGACGTACGCGAAACCTCGTCGCCGACGAAATGCGATCTGACTCTTCGAGACGCGAAGCTGCGCTTCCGCGATCTCGTCGACAGCTTGCTTAATGGCCCGGAACACTCTGAGTCCGTCAGGCGAGCCGTCGAAGAACGACTCCGGCGTGCTCCGATCCCCAGGCATGCCAGCGATTGTATGCGAACCGCTGCCGGCCTGTTTGCCGCCTTCATGAAGTAGCCGCCGCGCACTGCGACGGGCCAGCAGAGTCAGTGGCAGGTAACGTGAGACACATTGTGCGACCTGCGTCGTCACCGAGATGCGAGGGTCGACGTATCGAGGGCTGAGGGACATGATGGGATGGTGAATACCATCGTCAGTTTTACCCGGCCCCGAGCTGCAAGGAATCAATTTTCATGAGTTTTTTCGTCTACCTTTCCGGTGAGATCCATAGTGAATGGCGGGAAGAGATCAAGCGCGGCGCCGAGGCAGCTGGACTGGACGTGGTCTTCACCGCGCCGGTGACTGACCACGACGCAAGCGACGCCGCAGGCGATCACTTGGGCGAAACTGCAGATCAGTTCTGGCGTGATCACCAGTCCGCCAAAGTCAACGCCATTCGCACACGCACCTTGATCGCGCAGAGTGACCTCGTGGTCGTGCGTTTCGGAGACAAATATAAGCAGTGGAATGCGGCCTTTGACGCCGGCTACTGCGCCGCGCTGGGAAAGCCATATATCACCCTCCACGAAGCCGACATCGTCCATCCGCTCAAAGAGGTTGATGCAGAGGCCCAGGCCTGGTGCAGGACCAATGATCAGGTCGTAGAGACCCTGCGCTACGTGCTCAAGGGGTGAGTGGCGACGCAAAGTTTTGCGGTTCTTGACACCTTGTGGGCCTCCCGGTCATCGACCGGAGACGCGCCCAAGTGACCCTTCAGGCCTCTGCGGCCTAGGGTTGACAGCGACAAAGAAGTAGTTGAACGGAGAATTCATGTCAGAGCCGCTTCCCGCCTGCCCCGCCTGTCAAGAGTCGTACACCTACGAGCAGGGTGCGCTGCTGGTGTGCCCGATGTGCGGGCACGAGTGGTCCATGGATCAGACCGAAGACAGTGCGCCGGAAGAACCGGTGACGAAGGACGCGGTGGGTAATGTGCTCTCCGACGGAGACACCGTCACCCTCGTCAAGAGTGTGAAGGTCTCAGGCGGAGGAGGCGGCACGATCAAAGTCGGCACCAAGGTCACCGGAATCCGGCTCGTCGCAGACCGCGGTGACGGACATGACATCGACGCGCGCGTGCCTGGCTTCGGCAAGATGCAGTTGAAGTCGAGCATCGTGAAGCGAGCGAACTGAAACGCGTGAACTGAAGCGCGCCTATCATCGGACGTAACCGCTTTTCCGGCACCGGGAGGAATTCACATGACACCGTTCTCTACTACCAAGTCCTCAGACACCGCGGTCATCCGTCGCATGGGGCGGTTCGCCACTTTTACCGGCTCGCTCTTGCTTGCGGGAGGGGGCGCCGCCTGGTGCGCGGTCACTAAGCAGTTGCGCGACGAGAACATTACGGTTCCGGGGAACGCGCCCGCGCTTGCCGGCCGCCGGGTGCAGGATCCTGCGACAGCCTACGTCGAGGCGATCGTGATCAAGCGTAATGCGGAACGCTCGGCCGGCGGGCGCACCTTCGCCGACATCAGCGACGCGATGCGTGAGGTGGAGAAGGGGAGCGACGAGGAGAAGCAGCTTCGCGGGCAGAGCGCAGCACTCTCGACCGCGGCTTCTCTACGCACCTCGCTCATGACCGCCGTGCTCGCGTACGGTGTGAGCGCGCTCGTGATCGGTCTCGGTGGCTTCCTCGCGGTCGTTGGTTCGCAGTTCCGTCGAGCCGGATCCCGCTGACGCCTACGGGCGCACCGCAGTTGACGGTCGTCTAGCAGCGCTTACACGACGAGCCGAGGCGGTTGCGAGGCGGGTGTCCGATCGCCTCGTGGGTTTCATTATGGGAGAGGTCGGCAAGGGATCCCTGACGTTGAAAGCGGCAGCGTCATGCTGAGAATCGATCTCCTTATACCCTGGGGGGTATCGAGGCCTGCGGGTGTGCTTCGAGGGGTGTTGCCGGCGGTGCTTCGGGCGCATACTTGGAGGTGCATCGCTGCTTCGACGACGAGGAGCTACTCATGGCGCACTCAATCGCAACCTATATCGCACTGCCCGGCACCACTGCCGAGGCCATGCAACACTGGCAGGAGGTGTTCGGCGGCGACCTCATGATCCTTCGCTACGGAGACGTACCACCGATGGAGGGTATGCCGTTCGAGCCCGATCCGCAGGCGGTCGCTCACGCGACGCTCACACTGCCCGCCGGAGTTATTGCGGGCGGTGACGCCATGGAGGATGGCAACGACTACGCCGTGCGCGGTACGGCCTATTCGCTGCTCTACACGACCGACGGCCCGGACGAGGCGCGAGAACTGATCGCGGCACTGGTCGCGGGCGGCGGCACGGAGGCGATGCCGTTTGAGCAGGCGCCCTGGGGTGGTTGGTACGGTCAGGTCTTCGACCGCTACGGGGTGATGTGGGCGTTCTCCTGCGACTGACCCGCGGGTAGTGATGAGCGGCGAGGGATCCGCACAGTCCCGTCGCTGCTTACGCGTCGGGCTAGATTGGTGGTGTGTCTCATCTGAACGCTGACCCCGTACACTCCTCGCTCCTGGGAGAGTCGACCGCGCCCACCCGTGTGGCCTTCGTGCACGGCCTGTTCGGGCGCGGGAAGAACTTCACCCGCATCGCAACCGGGCTTCAGCCCGACGCACAAAGCCTCCTGATCGACCTGCCCAACCATGGCAGCTCCGCCTGGACCGAAGAGCTCAGCTTTGAGCAACTCGCCGACCTCGTCGCGGCGCACCTTCGGGCCGGGTTCGCCTCGACCGGCCCAGTGGATATTGTCGGTCACTCGATGGGGGGCAAGGTCGCCATGGTGCTCGCGCTACGACACCCGCGCCTCGTTCGGCGGCTCGTCATCGTAGACATCTCCCCGGTCGTAGCGGGGGAGGTGCGCGGCGAATTCCCGCACCTGCTGTCTGCCCTCCTGGGGCTCGACCTCGCTTCCCTCTCCTCCCGTACCGACGCGCATGAGGCGCTCCGTGAGCAGATTCCGAGCGACACGGTGCGCGGGTTCCTCCTGCAAAACCTCAAGCGGGTCGATGGTGGATTCGCGTGGGAGCCGAATCTTCGCCTCCTCTTCGATGAACTCGGCACGATCTCCGGTTTCCCCGAGGTTCTCGCGGATCCCTTCGAGGGGCCAGTCCTGTGGGTGCGCGGTGAACGGTCCGACTATATCGACCCGGCCGAACTGCCCCTCATGCGGGAGTTTTTTCCGAATGCCGAGCTCGTCACGATTTCGGGGGCAGGGCACTGGGTACACTCGGAGAAACCTGCCGAATTCACCGGGGCGCTGCGGGAGTTTCTCCTCGAGGACTAGACTCCGCTCCGTGTACGGTGTGAATGGTCTCCGTGGATGGAGGAACCGCCCTTGCGCGGGGGCCCGTCAACGCGTAAAGTTGTTCCTTGGTGTGCTCCACTTTCTTGAGCCGTGCCTGCACGACGCAAGGTAGGGGAGCGCCTCAGGGTCCCTCGCTCGCAGAGCGTACACCCCCACGGCATAGCTGCACTCGGCAGTCCCCGTCACTCAGGCGTCGGGGAACGCAGCAGCTCCGCGGTCGCGCAAGCGGTCGCACATGCTTGTCCATTGAAGCATTCCTGTCACCGTGCAGGACGAATGAGGAGAATCAGTGCCTACTATTCAGCAGCTGGTTCGCAAGGGACGGAAGCCGAAGGTCGCCAAGACCAAGGCCCCCGCACTGAAGGCGAACCCCCAGCAGCGCGGTGTGTGCACACGTGTGTACACCACCACCCCGAAGAAGCCGAACTCGGCGATGCGTAAGGTCGCTCGTGTGAAGCTCTCGAACGGAACCGAGGTTACGGCCTACATCCCCGGTGAAGGCCACAACCTGCAGGAGCACTCGATGGTGCTCGTGCGCGGCGGTCGTGTGAAGGACCTCCCTGGTGTTCGGTACAAGATCGTGCGCGGCGCGCTCGACACGCAGGCGGTCAAGGATCGCCAGCAGGCTCGTAGCCGCTACGGTGCAAAGAAGGTGAAGTAATGCCTCGTAAGGGTCCAGCTCCGAAACGCCCCGTTGTCGCCGATCCCGTCTACGGCTCGCCCGTGGTCAGCCAGCTCGTCAACAAGATCCTTGTCGACGGCAAGAAGGGTCTCGCCGAGCGCATTGTCTACGGTGCGCTCGCGACCGTGGCTGAGAAGTCCGGTCAGGATGCCGTAACGGTTCTCAAGAAGGCGCTCGACAACGTGCGCCCCACGCTCGAGGTCCGTTCGCGTCGCGTCGGTGGTAGCACCTACCAGGTGCCCGTCGAGGTGAAGCCGCACCGCGCGAACACCCTCGCGCTGCGCTGGCTCACAAGCTACGCGAAGGCTCGTCGCGAGAACTCGATGACCGACCGCCTCACCAACGAGATTCTCGACGCTTCCAACGGCCTCGGTGCCGCAGTGAAGCGTCGCGAGGACACGCACAAGATGGCCGAGTCGAACCGCGCGTTCGCTCACTACCGCTGGTAACCCCGCTGTAGCCACCTGTCATTCGAGAGGGATCGCGCGCGGTCCCTCTCGAATGCTGCAGGCCCCAGGCCTGCGATGCACAACTTCCATCCCCGCACTCTGGAGGAGACCCCGTGGCACAAGACGTGCTCACCGACCTGAGCAAGGTCCGCAATATCGGCATCATGGCGCACATCGATGCCGGCAAGACCACTACGACCGAGCGCATCCTGTTCTACACGGGTGTCAACCACAAGCTGGGCGAGACCCACGACGGCGGCGCGACGACCGACTGGATGGAGCAGGAGAAGGAGCGCGGCATCACGATCACCAGTGCCGCGGTGACCTGCTTCTGGAACCAGAACCAGATCAACATCATCGACACGCCGGGCCACGTCGACTTCACCGTCGAGGTGGAGCGCTCGCTTCGCGTGCTCGACGGCGCCGTCGCAGTCTTCGACGGCAAGGAGGGCGTTGAGCCCCAGTCCGAGACCGTCTGGCGTCAGGCCGACAAGTACCAGGTTCCCCGCATCTGCTTCGTCAACAAGATGGACAAGATGGGCGCCGACTTCTACTTCACGGTCGACACCATCATCAACCGTCTCGGCGCGAAGCCGCTCGTGATGCAGCTGCCGATCGGCGCGGAGAACGACTTCGTCGGTGTCGTCGACCTGCTCACCATGCAGGCCTTCGTCTGGGAGGGCGACTCCAAGGGTGACGTCACGCTCGGCGCAAACTACGAGACGCGCGAGATCCCTGCCGATCTTCAGGCGCGAGCCGAAGAGTACCGCGCGAAGCTCGTTGAGACCGTCGCCGAGACCGATGACGAACTCCTCGAGAAGTTCTTCGGCGGCGAGGAGCTCACGATCGACGAGATCAAGGGCGGCATCCGCAAGCTCGTCGTCAACAACGAGATCTACCCTGTCTTCTGCGGCTCGGCGTTCAAGAACCGTGGCATCCAGCCCGTGCTGGACGCGGTTGTCGATTACCTGCCAAACCCGCTCGACGTCGGTGCGATCGAGGCTCACGACCCGCAGGACGAGTCGAAGATCATCGAGCGCCTGCCGAGCAACGACCAGCCCTTCTCGGCGCTCGCGTTCAAGGTTGCAGTGCACCCGTTCTTCGGTCGCCTCACCTACGTGCGGGTTTACTCGGGCCAGGTCCCGAGCGGCACCCAGGTCACGAACACGACCAAGGGCAAGCGCGAACGCATCGGGAAGATCTTCCAGATGCACGCGAACAAGGAGAACCCGGTCGACGAGCTTAACGCGGGCAACATCTACGCCGTCATCGGGCTCAAGGACACGACAACGGGCGACACGCTCTCTGACTCCGCGAATCAGGTGGTTCTCGAGTCGATGACCTTCCCCGAGCCCGTCATCGAGGTGGCGATCGAGCCGAAGACCAAGGGCGACCAGGAGAAGCTCGGCACCGCGATCCAGAAGCTCGCCGAAGAGGATCCGACGTTCCGCGTCAGCCTCAACCCGGAGACCGGTCAGACCGTGATCGCCGGAATGGGCGAGCTCCACCTCGACATTCTTGTTGACCGCATGAAGCGCGAGTTCAAGGTCGAGGCGAACGTCGGTAAGCCCCAGGTGGCCTACCGTGAGACGCTGCGTAAGAAGGTCGAGAAGTACGACTACACCCACAAGAAGCAGACCGGTGGCTCCGGTCAGTTCGCAAAGGTGCAGATCGCGCTCGAGCCCCTCGTCACCGAGGAAGGCAGCGACAAGATCTACGAGTTCGCCGACAAGGTCACTGGTGGCCGTGTGCCGCGCGAGTACATCCCCTCGGTGGATCAGGGCATCCAGGATGCGATGCAGTACGGCATCCTCGCCGGCTTCCCGATGGTGAACGTCAAGGCGACGCTGCTCGACGGGCAGTACCACGACGTCGACTCCTCGGAGATGGCGTTCAAGATCGCCGGTTCGATGGCCTTCAAGGAGGCCGCGCGCATGGCTCAGCCCGTGCTGCTCGAGCCGATGATGGCGGTCGAGGTGCGCACCCCCGAAGAGTACATGGGTGATGTCATCGGCGATCTGAACTCACGCCGTGGGCAGATCCAGTCGATGGAGGATGCGTCGGGCGTGAAGGTTGTCAATGCGCTCGTGCCCCTCTCCGAGATGTTCGGGTACATCGGTGACCTGCGGTCGAAGACCAGCGGTCGTGCGGTGTTCTCGATGACCTTCGACTCCTACGCAGAGGTTCCGAAGGCCGTGGCCGATGAGATCGTTCAGAAGGCTAAGGGCGAGTAAACCCGTCCCGACCGGCGGTGGACGAAACGCCGCCGCCGGTCACCCCGGGCTCAGGTCGCGATCACTGGCTTGAGCTTGTAACATAAGTACACGAACCCCGTATTCGAGCCCTTCGAAACCGTCGAAGGGGGAGGGTACTCGACGTCCTGAGGAGGACCATAGTGGCGAAGGCCAAGTTCGAGCGGACCAAGCCGCACGTTAACATCGGAACGATCGGTCACGTTGATCACGGTAAGACGACCCTTACCGCTGCGATCTCGAAGACGCTCGCCGACAAGTACCCGTCGGACACGAACGTCCAGCGCGATTACGATCAGATCGACTCGGCGCCGGAAGAGCGCCAGCGCGGTATTACGATCAACATCTCGCACGTCGAGTACGAGACCCCGAAGCGCCACTACGCGCACGTCGACGCCCCCGGTCACGCTGACTACATCAAGAACATGATCACCGGTGCCGCCCAGATGGACGGCGCGATCCTCGTGGTCGCCGCGACCGACGGCATGATGGCACAGACCAAGGAGCACATCCTCCTGGCCAAGCAGGTCGGCGTTCCCTACCTGCTCGTCGCGCTCAACAAGTGCGACCAGGTCGACGATGAGGAGATCCTCGAGCTCGTCGAGATGGAGGTCCGTGAGGAGCTCTCGAAGCACGGCTACCCCGGAGACGACGTCCCCGTGATCCGCGTCTCGGGCTACCAGGCGCTGCAGGGCGAAGAGAAGTGGGCGAACGCCGTTCTCGAGCTCATGGAAGCCGTCGATGAGAACATCCCCGACCCCGTGCGTGACAAGGACAAGCCGTTCCTCATGCCCGTCGAGGATGTCTTCACCATCACCGGCCGCGGTACCGTCGTCACGGGTCGCGCCGAGCGTGGCACGCTGAAGATCAACTCCGAGGTCGAGATCGTGGGTCTGCGCCCGACGCAGAAGACCACCGTCACCGGCATCGAGATGTTCCACAAGCAGCTCGACGAAGCATGGGCTGGCGAGAACTGTGGTCTGCTCCTCCGCGGTACCAAGCGCGAGGACGTCGAGCGCGGTCAGGTTGTTGTCGAGCCCGGCTCGATCACCCCGCACACCAACTTCGAGGGCACCGCGTACATCCTGAAGAAGGAAGAGGGCGGCCGCCACAACCCGTTCGAGACGAACTACCGTCCGCAGTTCTACTTCCGTACGACTGACGTGACCGGTGTCATCACCCTCCCCGAGGACAAGCCGATGGTGATGCCCGGGGACACCACCGACATGACGGTCGAGCTGATCCAGCCGATCGCTATGGAGGAGGGCCTCGGCTTCGCGATCCGTGAGGGTGGCCGCACCGTCGGCGCCGGCACGGTGACCAAGGTCGTCGCGTAAGTCACCTCGACTACGATTCACCCTCGGAGGCTTCGGCTTCCGGGGGTGAATTGTTTTTTGGTTCGTGCGGGCAGGCAGTTCCGCGGCGCACCCGTGCCATGCGGGGAACGCCCCGTGCACGAGCGGTATCCTCGTAGGGCCGGCAGCACCCCTGTCGGCCCCACGCACACGAAGGGAGGGCGAGTGCCGAACACGGTCGGGCAGCGCGTCACGCATTTCCTGCGGCAGTACGGCGTGCTCTTCCTCTGCGACGCGCTCTCCTGGACCATCGGAATCCTCGCCGCGCTGGTGCTCCGCTTCGACTTCAACCTCGCTCGCATCCACATCGGTTGGACACTCGTGCTCATCGCGGTCACCGTGCTGCTGCAGCTCGGAGCTGGCTGGCTCTTTTGGCTCTATCGCAGCAGGTACGCGATCGGCAGCTTCGATGAGGTTCGCGCGATGGTGCTCGCGATCACAGCGGTCACGGTGATCGCCTGGGTATTCGCCTTCCTTGTCGGGTACGGCAACGGGATCCCTCGCAGCACCATGATCATCGCGGCGCCCATCACCTTCAGTGTGATGGGAGTCTGCCGCTACCTCCTTCGGCTCTCGGCCGAGCGGCGGCTGAAGCCCGGAGCGGAGGCGGAGCGCACGCTGCTCTACGGTTCTGGTTATCTCGGGGTGCAGACCGCGAAGCGGCTGCTCACCGACTCGCGCTCCTCGGCGCTGCCGGTCGGCTTCATCGACGACGATCCGCTCAAGCGTCACCAGGAGGTGCGCGGTGTTCGCGTGCTCGGCGGCCTTGCGGACCTCGAGGCGGTGGCGCGCCTCACCCGAGCCACTCAGCTCATTGTCTGCATCGGCGACGCCGACACGGCGCTCATGCGGCGGGTCGATGAAGCGGCCGACCGTGCGGGAATCACCGCAATGGTGTTGCCGCCGCTCGAACAGATTCTCTTCAACTCCTCGGTGATCTCCGATGTGCGCGAGCTTTCCATCGAAGACCTCATCGGCAGACACCCGGTCCGGCTTGAGACCGAGTCCATCGCGGACTATCTGCAAGACAAGCGGGTGGTCGTCACCGGAGCCGGTGGATCGATCGGCTCGGAGTTGTGCCGACAGCTCGCGAGGTTCGCCCCAAGTGAGCTCATCATGCTCGACCGCGACGAGACGGCCCTGCAGGAGGTGCAGCTCTCGATCAGTGGTCACGGTCTGCTCGATACGAACGACGTCGTACTCGCCGATATTCGAGACGACGCGACACTGCTGCGCATCTTCGAGGAGCGCAAACCGGAGGTCGTTTTCCACGCCGCCGCGCTCAAACACCTTCCGATGCTCGAGCAATACCCCGATGAGGCCTGGAAGACGAACGTGCTCGGCACCCTGAACGTGCTGCGGGCCGCGCAGGCGGTTGGAGTGCGCACCTTCGTCAACATCTCCACAGACAAGGCGGCGAACCCGACGAGCGTGCTCGGCCACTCGAAACGCGTCGCCGAAAAGCTCACGGCCTGGATGGCCGAGCAAACCGGTGCGCGCTACCTGTCGGTACGATTCGGAAACGTCATCGGCAGTCGAGGATCCATGCTGCCCACGTTCCGATCCCTCATCGACGCAGGCGGACCGATCACCGTCACGCACCCCGAAGTGACGCGGTTCTTCATGACGATCCCCGAAGCGTCGCAGCTCGTCATTCAGGCCGGTGGGCTCGGGAGGCCCGGCGAGGTGCTCATCCTCGATATGGGGGAGCCCGTGCGCATCCTCGATGTCGCTCAGCGAATGATCGCCCAGTCCGGCCGAGACATCGACATCGTCTTCACCGGGTTGCGTCACGGAGAAAAGCTCCACGAAGAGCTTGTCGGGCACGGTGAGGGCGACGAACGCCCCTTCCACCCGAAGATCACCCACGCCCACGTTGACACGATCTCACCCGAAGTGCTCGACCACGAGGGGTGGGTCGCTCGTCTCGACCTCACCCGCGCTGCCGAGGAGCGGGTGCAGTGATCGCCACGAACATCGTCGTCATTGCCGTCCTCGCAGCCGGGACGGTTCTCGGCCTGAGCCTCCTCCTGCCGGTCGCCGTGCGCCCGCTCCTCGTGCGGCTCGGCATCATGGACGTTCCGAACGAGCGCTCTTCGCACGACCGGCCGGTGATCCGCGGCCTCGGCCTCGCGGTGCTCATCGCGATGGTGGTCGGGGGATCACTCGCCGTGCTGCTGTTCTCGTTCGGGGGACTGCTGGGGTGGCAGAGGCTTCTGCTCGTGGTGGTCGGCTTCACGCTTTCGGGTCTGCTTGGCCTGCGTGAGGACCTGCGGGGGCTGAGCGTACCGGTGCGCAGCGCTGTGCTCCTCCTGATCGCGCTCGCGTTCGCGGTCTCCCTGCTCGTGTTCGATGAGGGATCGGGTGGCGCCGTGGTGACCTGGATTGCAGGTGTCCCAATCTCGCCGATCCCGCTCTGGGCCGTGATTATCCTCGTGATCTACGCGGTGCTCTTCATCTCGAGCTACATTAACGTCGCGAATTTCATGGACGGCTTGAACGGAATCAGCGGGTTTCACGGGGTGATCGCGGGCGCGGCCTTCGGTGTGGTCGGCTGGCTGACCGCGACCCCGTGGCTCCTCATTATCGGGGTGGTGCTTGCGGCCGGCTACCTGGGGTTCCTGCCGTGGAATCTGACGAAGCCCGGCGCGTTCCTCGGCGATGTTGGCAGCTACCTTCTTGGCGGCGCGACGGCGATGACGAGCTTTGCGGCCCTCTTGTCGGGTGTGCCATTCCTCGCGACGATCGGGCCGATGGTGATCGCGTTCGGTGATGTTGCGGTGACACTCGTGAAACGAGTGCGCCGCGGTGATGCCTGGTACGAACCGCACAAGGAGCACGCCTACCAGCGGATCCAGCAGCTCGGGTACACGCACGTGCAGGCATCGGCAATGACCGCCGCGTGCACAGCAGCAGCCTCGGCGCTCGGGGTGCTCGCCCTGTTCACCGGACTGTGGGGCACTCTTGCGCTCCTCGTCGCGGGGCTCGCTGTACTCGTCTTCTACCTGCTTCTTCCGCGTCTCCTGCCTCCGCGAGCGCTGTCGCCCGACTCGCCCGCAACTACCCCCACTCCGTGACGACTGCCCCTACTCACCGTCGCTGAGCGTGGGGTAGTCGTCGTGGAACAGGGGTACCCCGCAGCTCTCGGGCTCGCGTCCGGCCCGGGCAGCGAGCGCGAAGCGCGAGCGACACGCCTGCAGCCAGCGCTCGGGGCAAGGGCCATTTCTGGCCCTTGCGTACTGGCTGGCGAGCCCGTCTCGGGCTCGCGTCCGGCCCGGGCAGCGAGCGCGAAGCGCGAGCGACACGCCCGGGTTGCACGGATGGCGCCCGGCGTGCGAGAATAGTCAGGTTCAGTACTCCGGGCTTCAGCGCGGATCACTGCCAGGCTGTGCATAGTCGCCGCGGATCCCTCGACGTTTCGAGGTGCTGCGGTCCGGATTAGGCCGCGGGCAGCGAACGCCCCGTACGCCGAATGGCGGCCAGACGAAAGTCGGGCCGTTATTTGTGTGCGCGGGACGTCTCTTCAATGGGAGAGACGATTTGACAGGTGAACAGAGACCCAGCACTGGGAGCCGCGAGGCCCCGTGATGCCAAGGGCGCTGGTACGCAAGACGTCCAATGCCGCATGCCACTGGTGTGCGGTATGACGCAAGTAGAAAGTAGAGAGTCACATGGCGGGACAAAAGATCCGCATTCGACTGAAGTCGTACGACCACGAGGTCATCGACAACTCCGCGCGCAAGATTGTCGACACGGTTACCCGCGCGGGTGCCACCGTGATCGGCCCCGTGCCGCTCCCGACGGAGAAGAACGTGATCGCTGTGATCCGTTCGCCCCACAAGTACAAGGACAGCCGCGAGCACTTCGAGAAGCGCACGCACAAGCGTCTGATCGACATCGTCGATCCCACCCCGAAGGCCGTCGATTCGCTCATGCGTCTCGACCTGCCGGCCGATGTCAACATCGAGATCAAGCTCTAAGGGGGGTCCGAACATGTCTGCAACACGTAACGTGAAGGGTCTCTTGGGCACCAAGCTCGGTATGACCCAGGTCTGGGACGAGGACGGCAAGGTCGTTCCCGTCACTGTCATCGAGGTAGCACCCAACGTGGTCACCCAGATCCGCACCCCCGAGGTCGACGGCTACAGCGCCGTGCAGATCGCCGCGGGTCAGATCGATCCCCGCAAGGTCAACCAGCCTTCCGCTGGTCACTTCGAGAAGGCCGGGGTTACCCCGCGCCGTCATCTCACCGAGGTCCGTACGTCTGACGCTGCCGAGTACGCACTCGGTCAGGAACTGACTGTCGAGGGCACCTTCGAGGCCGGTCAGAAGATCGACGTCGTCGGTACGTCTAAGGGCAAAGGCTTCGCGGGCACCATGAAGCGTCACAACTTCGGCGGCGCCAATGCGTCGCACGGCGCTCACCGCAACCACCGCAAGCCGGGTTCGGTCGGCGGTGCAGCTACTCCGGGTCGTGTGTTCAAGGGCCAGAAGATGGCCGGACGCATGGGTGGCGATCGCGTCACCGTGCAGAATCTCACCGTCCAGGCGATCGACGCCGACAAGGGTCTCATCCTCGTCAAGGGCGCCGTTCCGGGCGCACGCGGCCGTCTCGTATTCGTTCGCAACGCAGTGAAGGGGGCGTAGTTCATGGCTACCGCTACCAAGCTTGAGGTGCTTGACACGAAGGGCAAGAAGGCCGGCTCCGTCGACCTTCCCGAGGCCATCTTCGGCGTCGAGACCAACGTCCCGCTGATCCACCAGGTGGTCACCGCGCAGCTCGCCGCTGCACGCCAGGGGACGCACAAGACCAAGAACCGTGGAGAGCGCTCGGGTTCGGGCGCCAAGCCCTTCAAGCAGAAGGGCACTGGCCGTGCACGCCAGGGCTCGGTCCGCATGCCGCAGCACCGCGGTGGCGGGATCGTCCACGGACCGGTGCCGCGCGACTACGCGCAGCGCACCCCGAAGAAGATGATCGCTGCCGCGCTCACTGGTGTGCTCTCGGACCGCGCTCGCGGCAACCGACTGCACGTCGTCGAGGGCTTCGGCCTGGGCGATAAGCCCAGCACGAAGAGCGCTCGGGAGTTCCTCGCTTCGGTCGCGCCGGGCAATCGTGTGCTCGTGGTCGTCGACCGCGAGGACGAGAACACGATGCTCAGCGTCCGCAACCTGCAGCACGTCCACGTGCTGTTCCAGGATCAGCTCAACGCGTACGACGTGGTCGTCAGCGACGATCTGGTCTTCACCAAGGCCGCGTTCGATGCGTTCGTCGCCGGTCGTGCCGCCAAGGAGGACTCGAAGTGAGCCTGAACAAGTCTGCACACGACGTCATCATCCGCCCCATCGTCTCTGAGAAGAGCTACGGTCTCATCGACACGAACGGCCAGTACACCTTCGAGGTGGCACCGTCTGCCGACAAGACCGAGATCAAGCTCGCGATCGAGCAGGTCTTCGGTGTGAAGGTCGAGAAGGTCCGCACGCTGAACCGCAAGGGCAAGACCCGCCGCACGAAGTTTGGCATGGGTAAGCGCAAGGACACCAAGCGCGCCATCGTCACGCTCAAGTCGGGTTCCATCGACATCTTCACGGCTGCGCTGTAGAAGGGCGAAGAGGAATAGATTATGGCTATCCGCAAGTACAAGCCGACGACCCCGGGTCGTCGTGGATCGAGCGTCGCTGATTTCGCAGAGATCACGCGCTCCACGCCCGAGAAGTCGCTGCTTCGCCCGCTCCCGAAGACGGGCGGCCGCAACAACCAGGGCCGTATCACCACCCGCCACATCGGTGGTGGGCACAAGCGCCAGTACCGTGTCATCGACTTCCGTCGGAACGACAAGGACGGCGTGAACGCCAAGGTTGCGCACATCGAGTACGACCCGAACCGCACCGCGCGCATTGCGCTGCTGCACTTCGAGGACGGCACGAAGCGCTACATCATCGCGCCGAACAAGCTCAAGCAGGGTGACGTTGTCGAGTCCGGTCCGTCGGCCGACATCAAGCCGGGGAACAATCTGCCGCTCAGGAACATCCCGACCGGTACGGTGATCCACGCGATCGAGCTGAAGCCCGGTGCGGGAGCGAAGCTCGCTCGTTCCGCAGGCACCTCCGTGCGTCTCGTCGCGAAGGACGGCCCGTACGCGCAGTTGCGTCTGCCCTCGGGCGAGATCCGCAACGTCGATGCGCGCTGCCGCGCGACTGTCGGTGAGGTTGGCAACGCCGAGCAGGCGAACATCAGCTGGGGTAAGGCCGGACGTCTGCGTTGGAAGGGTGTTCGCCCAACCGTCCGTGGTGTCGTCATGAACCCGGTCGATCACCCGCACGGCGGTGGTGAAGGCCGCACATCGGGCGGTCGTCACCCGGTCAGCCCGTGGGGTCAGAAGGAGGGCCGCACGCGCCGTCCGAACAAGGAAAGCGACAAGCTCATTGTGCGTCGCCGGACTTCCGGTAAGAAGCGTTAGTCGGCAGGTAGGAGAAGAGTAGAAGATGCCTCGCAGTCTCAAGAAGGGCCCCTTCGTCGACAACCACCTGCTGAACAAGGTGGTTGCTCAGAACGAGGCGGGTACCAAGAACGTCATCAAGACCTGGTCACGCCGTTCGATGATCATCCCCGCAATGCTGGGACACACCATCGCGGTGCACGACGGTCGCAAGCACATCCCGGTGTTCGTCACCGAAACCATGGTCGGTCACAAGCTGGGCGAATTCGCGCCCACCCGTACCTTCCGTGGTCACGTGAAGGACGACAAGAAGGGCCGTCGCCGCTAACCCGGTGACGTGAAGGAGGAGAGAACTATGGTGGAGTCGATCGCACGCGTGCGTCATATCCGCATCACCCCCCAGAAAGCCCGTCGTGTCGTTGATCTGATCCGCGGGAAGAACGCTCAGGAGGCTCTGGCCATCCTGAAGTTCGCGCCGCAGGCCGCCTCGGAGCCCGTGTTCAAGCTCGTCGCCTCGGCGATTGCGAACGCGCGCGTCAAGGCCGACAACGAGAACCTTCGTCTCAACGAGGACGAGCTCGTCATTGCTCGCGCCTACGTCGACGAGGGTGCCACGCTGAAGCGCTTCCGCCCCCGTGCACAGGGTCGCGCATTCCGCATTAACAAGCGCACGAGTCACATCACGGTCGTCTTGCAGACCGCAGACGAGCTCGCCGCCGCGAAGAAGGGAGCCTAACGGTATGGGCCAGAAGATTCATCCCTACGGCTTCCGCCTCGGGGTAACGACCGACCACGTGTCCCGCTGGTTCTCGGACTCGACCAAGAAGGGTCAGCGCTACGCTGATTACCTGGCCGAGGACGTCAGGATCCGCCAGCACCTGACGACGCAGCTGGATCGTGCGGGCGTGTCCCGCATCGAGATCGAGCGCACCCGTGACCGCGTGCGTGTGGACATCCACTCGGCGCGCCCGGGCATCGTCATCGGGCGTCGTGGAGCCGAGGCCGAGCGCATCCGCGCCGACCTCGAGAAGCTCACCGGCAAGCAGATCCAGCTGAACATCCTCGAGGTGAAGAACCCCGAGGCTGACGCTCAGCTCGTCGCTCAGGGCATCGCCGAGCAGCTTGCTGCGCGTGTGGCATTCCGTCGCGCGATGCGCAAGGGACTGCAGGGTGCTCAGCGCGCGGGCGCCAAGGGCGTTCGTATTCAGGTCTCCGGCCGCCTTGGCGGTGCCGAGATGAGCCGTTCGGAGTTCTACCGCGAGGGTCGCGTGCCGCTGCACACGCTCCGCGCGAACATCGACTACGGCTTCTATGAGGCGAAGACCACCTTCGGCCGAATCGGCGTGAAGGTCTGGATCTACAAGGGCGACCTCACCAATAAGGAACTCGCTCGCGAGCAGGCGGCCCAGAAGCCGTCCCGCGATCGCGGCGACCGCCGCCGCGCGCCCCGTGGCGCGCAGGCCGAGGCTGCACCCGCTGCAGCAGGAGCGGAGAAGTAACCATGCTGATTCCCCGTCGAGTCAAGCACCGCAAGCAGCATCACCCGAGCCGCAGCGGTCAAGCCAAGGGCGGCACTACTGTCGCTTTCGGTGATTACGGCATCCAGGCGCTCACCCCCGCGTACGTGACCAACCGTCAGATCGAGGCAGCTCGTATCGCGATGACGCGTCACATCAAGCGTGGCGGCAAGGTGTGGATCAACATTTACCCCGACCGACCCCTCACCAAGAAGCCCGCGGAAACCCGTATGGGCTCGGGTAAGGGATCGCCCGAGTGGTGGGTGGCCAATGTCAAGCCGGGCCGCGTCCTCTTCGAGGTCGCCGGTGTCGACGAGCAGCTCGCGCGCGAGGCTATGACTCGCGCGATCCACAAGCTGCCGCTCAAGGCCCGCATTATCAAGCGCGAGGAGGGCGACGCGTAATGGCGATCGGTACCAAGGAACTGGCCATCACCGAGCTCGATACATTCGAGAACGAGCGTCTGGCCGAAGAGCTGAAGAAGGCGAAGGCTGAGCTCTTCAACCTGCGATTCCAGTCGGCGACCGGCCAGCTCGAGAGCCACGGCCGCGTTCGTCAGGTGAAGCGCGACATCGCCCGCATCTACACGGTGCTCCGCGAGCGCGAACTCGGCATCCGGGCCACGCCCGCTGCTGTCGAGGCCCCTGCTAAGAAGAGCAGCAAGAAGAAGACCGAGCAGGCGGACGCCGCCGCTGAGACGAAGGAGGCCTAAGAATGGCTGAGGTCGAGAAGGAACAGCGCGGCTACCGTAAGGCGCGTCGCGGATACGTCGTCAGCGACAAGATGGAGAAGACCATCGTCGTCGAGGTCGAGGAGCGCGTGAAGCACCCTCTGTATGGCAAGGTCATGCGCCGTTCGTCCAAGGTGAAGGCTCACGACGAGCAGAACACCGCGGGCATCGGTGATCTCGTGCTCATCCACGAGACCCGCCCGCTCAGCGCTTCCAAGCGCTGGCGTCTGGTCGAGATCCTCGAGAAGGCGAAGTAGGCCTCCGGCTTACTGATTGAAGGAGTAACAAGTGATTCAGCAGGAATCCCGACTCAAGGTGGCCGATAACACCGGCGCCAAGGAGTTGCTCACGATCCGCGTGCTCGGGGGCTCCGGTCGTCGCTACGCCGGTCTCGGTGACACGATCGTCGCGACCGTCAAGGACGCGATCCCCGGTGGCAACGTGAAGAAGGGCGACATCGTCAAGGCGGTCATCGTGCGCACGCGCAAGTCGACCCGCCGTGTCGATGGTTCGTACATCAGCTTCGACGAGAACGCCGCCGTTATTTTGAAGGCAGACGGGGAGCCCCGCGGCACCCGCATCTTCGGGCCGGTCGGTCGTGAGCTTCGCGATAAGAAGTTCATGAAGATCGTCTCGCTCGCACCGGAGGTGATCTAGTCCTATGGGCGCAAAGATCAAGAAGGGTGACCTCGTCGAGGTCATCTCGGGCCCGTCGCAGGATCGCGGCGGCTACAAGGGCAAGCAGGGGCACGTCATTGACGTCCTCACGGACAGCGATCGTGTCGTTGTCGAAGGCGTGAACTACGTCACCAAGCACGTCCGCGTCGGCCAGTCCGAGCGCGGTGCCCGAGAGGGTGGGATCGAAACCGTTGAGGCGCCGATCCACGTGTCCAATGTCGCCATCGTCGACCCCGAGACGAAGAAGCCGACCCGTGTCGGTTTCCGTGTCGAGGAGATCGAGAAGGACGGCAAGAAGAAGACGGTGCGCATTCGCTACGCCAAGAAGTCCGGGAAGGATCTCACATGACCGAGACGAAGATTCAGCCCCGCCTCAAGCAGAAGTACCGTAACGAGATCGTCGGTCAGCTGCGCGAGGAGTTCGGCTACAAGAACGTGATGGAGGTGCCCGGCCTCGTCAAGGTGGTCGTGAACACCGGCGTCGGCGAAGCTGCACGCGACAGCAAGGTGATCGAGGGCGCTATCGCGGACCTCACCAAGATCACCGGGCAGAAGCCGATGGTCACGAAGGCTCGCAAGTCTATTGCGCAGTTCAAGCTGCGCGACGGACAGCCGATCGGCGCGCACGTCACGATGCGCGGCGACCGTGCTTGGGAGTTCCTCGACCGTCTCGTCAACCTCGCCCTGCCCCGTATCCGCGATTTCCGCGGGCTCTCCGGCAAGCAGTTCGACGGAAACGGCAACTACACGTTCGGTCTCACCGAGCAGAGTGTGTTTCACGAGATCGATCAGGATAAGATCGATCGGGTGCGCGGTTTCGACATCACTGTCGTCACCACCGCGAAGACCGATGATGAGGGTCGTGCGCTGCTCAAGGCGCTCGGTTTCCCCTTCAAATCGGAATAACTGAATAGTCCAAACGGAATGGGTGCCCGGGAATTCCCGGGCACCCCGTCCGTGTGTCACCCAGGTCGCGTTCCGTGTAACGGGGCGTAGAAACCAGGCGAGAAAGAAAAGAGTCACTCATGACGATGACTGATCCGGTCGCAGATATGCTGACCCGGCTGCGCAATGCAAACCGTGCGCATCATGACGACGTTTCGCTTCCCGGCTCAAAGCTGAAGGAGCGGATCGCTGACATCCTCAAGCGCGAGGGATACATCGCTGACTGGAAGGTGGAGCCCGCTCGTGTCGGGACCACCCTCACGATGTCGCTCAAGTACGGCCCCAACCGCGAGCCCTCCATTGAGGGCCTGAAGCGCGTGTCCAAGCCCGGACTTCGGGTCTACGCGCGTTCGACTGAGCTTCCGAGCGTGCTCGGCGGACTCGGTGTCGCGATCCTGTCCACCTCCTCGGGTCTTCTGACCGACCGCGAGGCCGAACAGAAGGGCGTAGGCGGCGAAGTGCTGGCCTACGTGTGGTAAGCCGTCATGTCACGTATTGGAAAGCTTCCCATCGCCGTTCCCGGCGGTGTTGACGTCAAGATCGAAGGCCAGCAGGTCACGGTCAAGGGCAAGAAAGGCGAGCTCTCGCTCGTTGTCGCGGAGCCGATTCGCGTCGCTCTGGAGGACGGACAGGTGATCGTCACCCGGCCGAACGAAGAGCGCGAGTCACGTTCCCTCCACGGTCTCACCCGCACCCTCATCTTCAACAACATCATCGGCGTGACCGAGGGGTATGCGAAGGAACTCGAGGTTGTCGGCACCGGATACCGTGTGCAGCAGAAGGGTGCGAACATCGAGCTCGCACTCGGCTTCTCTCACCCGGTCTCATTCGACGCTCCGGAGGGCATCACGCTCGCCGTCGAGGGGGCCAACAAGATCACCGTGAGCGGGATCTCGAAGCAGGCGGTCGGCGAGACCGCTGCGAACATCCGCAAGCTGAAGAAGCCAGAACCCTACAAGGGCAAGGGCATTCGCTACGCGGGCGAGGTTGTCCGCCGCAAGGCTGGAAAGGCTGGTAAGTAACCATGGCCGCTACGACTTTTCGGGCCAAGGGCCGCTCGGCAGCTCGTCTGCGCCGTCACGCCCGCCTGCGCAAGAAGATCACCGGTACGGAGGCTCGTCCCCGTCTCGTCGTGACCCGCTCGGCGCGCCACGTATTCGTCCAGGTCATCGACGATTCGAAGGGTCACACGCTGGCCTCAGCTTCGACGATGGAAGCGGATCTTCGCGTCCTCGAGGGCGACAAGACCGCCAAAGCGCACCGAGTCGGCGAGCTTGTCGCCGAACGCGCGAAGAACGCCGGTGTCGAGGCAGTCGTGTTTGACCGCGGCGGCAGCAAGTATGCCGGTCGCGTCGCAGCCGTCGCGGACGGCGCTCGCGAGGGAGGTCTTTCCCTGTGAGCAATGAAACGAAGGAGCAGGAAGTGAACGCAGAGGCCAAGGTCGAGAATTCGGCCGGCGCAGCCGCGGCAGCCGAGACCCCCGCTCAGGATCACCGCAGCGAGCCGCGCGAACAGCGTCGCGGCAGCCGCGACCGCGGCACTCGAGGCGAGCGCGGCGGACGCGATCGCAACGATAGCCAGTTCCTGGAGCGCGTCGTGACCATCAATCGCGTCTCGAAGGTTGTCAAGGGTGGCCGCCGCTTCAGCTTCACCGCGCTGGTCGTGGTTGGCGATGGCAACGGCACCGTTGGTGTCGGCTACGGGAAGGCGAAGGAGGTTCCTCTCGCGATCTCCAAGGGGGTCGAGGAGGCTAAGAAGAACTTCTTCCGCGTGCCCCGTGTCGGCAGCACGATCCCTCACCCGGTTCAGGGCGAGGCCGCTGCAGGCGTTGTTCTGCTGCGTCCCGCTGCTGCCGGTACCGGTGTAATCGCGGGTGGTCCTGTCCGCGCCGTGCTCGAGTGCGCCGGCATCCACGACGTGCTGAGCAAGTCGCTTGGTTCGTCGAACACCCTGAACATCGTGCACGCGACCGTCGAAGCACTGCAGCAGCTCGAGGAGCCTCGCGCCGTCGCAGCTCGCCGCGGTCTCGAATTCGATCGCGTCGCCCCCGCCCGCATCGTGCGTGCGGAGGCCAAGGCCGCGGCCGAGGCTGCCGCGAAGGCAAAGGCAGGTGCGTAATGGCGAAGTCCCTGAAGATTACGCAGACCAAATCCGTCATCAGCGAGAAGCAGAACCAGCGGGATACGCTGCGAAGCCTGGGCCTCAGGAAGATCGGCCAGTCGGTCGTTCGTGAGGACACGCAGGCGAATCGCGGTTACATCCGTGCGGTCGCTCATCTCGTGCAGGTTGAGGAGATCGACGCATGAGCGAGAAGAACGAAGAGCGCGAGCAGGTGCTCAAGGCGCACCACCTGCGCCCCGCACCCGGTGCGAAGAAGGCGAAGACCCGTGTCGGTCGCGGTGAGGCTTCGAAGGGCAAGACCGCGGGCCGTGGTACCAAGGGAACCAAGGCTCGCTACCAGGTGAAGGCCGGCTTCGAGGGTGGGCAGATGCCGCTGCACATGCGCACTCCGAAGCTGCGCGGGTTCAAGAACCCGTTCCGCACCGAGTACCAGGTCGTCAATGTCGGTAAGCTCGCAGAGCTCTACCCCGAGGGCGGCGACGTCACCGTCGGCGATCTCGTGGCGAAGGGCGCCGTGCGCGACAACCAGCCCGTCAAGGTGCTGGGCGACGGCGACATCCAGGTCAAGCTCACCGTGCAGGTCGACAAGGTCTCCGGCTCGGCCGAACAGAAGATCGTGGCGGCCGGCGGCGAGATCAAGTAATTCCTCGAGCGATGCTCGAGTAACGGGGGGAGTCGGCTCCGGCAATTCGCCGGGGCGGGCTTCCCCTGTTGTCATTTCAGCCCGCTCGGCAGTGCACTTCTGTGCAGTGCCGCTGTGCGGACGCGCGAAAGCGCACACAGTGTAGGCTGGTCAAGTTGGTTCTCGTCGTGACGGCGGAGGCCCAGGCGACGTTCCCAGGAGGCAGATTTTGTTCAGCGCCATCGGACGCATCTTCAAGACCCCTGATCTCAGGCGGAAGATCGTCTTCACGCTCGGCATCGTGTCACTGTTCCGGCTCGGGTCTTTCATCCCCGCGCCTTTCGTGCAGTTCGACAACGTGCAGGCGTGTCTCGCGGTCAACCAGATGGGCACGTCGGGCCTCTATGAAATGATCAACATGTTCAGCGGCGGTGCGCTGCTGCAGCTGTCGATCTTTGCGCTGGGCATCATGCCGTACATTACGGCCTCCATCATCGTGCAGCTGCTCCGGGTCGTGATTCCGCACTTCGAGGTGCTCCACAAGGAGGGCCAGACCGGTCAGGCGAAGCTCACGCAGTACACGCGGTACCTGACAATCGCGCTCGCGATCCTGCAGTCGACGACTCTCATCACCGTCGCCCGGTCCGGGCAGCTCTTCGGTGCCGCGGCGAATCAGGCGTGTCAGAACCTCGTTGCCCAAGAGTGGTGGGCGATCCTCATCATGATCATCACGATGACCGCGGGCACGGGGCTCATCATGTGGTTCGGCGAGCTCATCACCGAGCGCGGCATCGGCAACGGCATGTCGCTGTTGATCTTCACCTCGATCGCCGCTCAGTTCCCGAATGCGCTGTGGGTGATCCGCCAGTCGCAGGGCTGGGAGGTCTTCTTCCTGGTGATCGCGGTCGGCCTCGTTGTCGTCGCAGCGGTCGTGTTCGTCGAACAGTCCCAGCGACGCATCCCGGTGCAGTACGCGAAGCGGGTCGTGGGGCGTCGCACCTACGGCGGCTCGAGCACCTATATCCCGATCAAGGTCAACATGGCCGGCGTGATCCCGGTCATCTTCGCCTCGGCGATCCTGTATCTGCCGATGCTGATCGCGCAGTTTAACCAGCCGCAGATCGGTGAAGATCCGAAGCCGTGGGTGGTCTGGATTCAGAACAACCTCGTGTTCGGCGACCAGCCCCTCTACATGCTCGTCTTCTTCCTGCTCGTGCTCGGATTCACCTTCTTCTACGTGCAGATCACCTTCAACCCGGAGGAGGTTGCCGACAACATGAAGCGCTATGGCGGCTTCATCCCGGGCATTCGCGCGGGCCGTCCGACGGCCGAGTACTTGAACTACGTGCTCAACCGCATCACGAGCGCTGGATCCCTCTACCTCGGTGTCATCGCACTGATCCCGCTGATCGCGCTCTCCTTCTTCGGCGCGAACCAGAACTTCCCATTCGGCGGTGCTTCGATCCTCATCATCGTCGGCGTGGGTCTTGAGACCGTCAAGCAAATCGACGCGCAGCTCCAACAGCGTCACTACGAAGGGCTTCTGAAGTGAGCGAATCGACGACCCGCCTCCTCATCATCGGGCCGCCCGGTGCCGGCAAGGGCACCCAGGCAGGCCGGATTGCGGAGCACTACGCGGTCCCCGCGATTTCTACCGGAGACATCTTCCGCGCGAACATCAAGGGTGGTACGGAGCTCGGCCAGCGGGTGCAGGCGATCATCGAGCGGGGCGAACTCGTGCCCGACTCCCTGACGAATGAGATCGTGGAGGATCGACTCGGCCAGGCAGACGCGGCCGGAGGGTTCCTGCTCGACGGCTACCCGCGGACGGTCGATCAGGTGCACGCGCTTGACGGAATGCTCGACGGCGATGCGCTCGACGCGGTCGTGCTGCTCGAAGCAGATGTCGACGAGGTCGTCGCGCGACTGCTGAAGCGCGCTGAGATCGAGGGTCGCGCAGACGACACAGAAGAGGTGATCCGCCACCGCCAGGAGGTGTACGCGGAGCAGACAGCACCGCTTATCGACCTGTTCACGCAGCGGGGGATCCTTGTCGCCGTCGACGGACTCGGCAGTGTCGACGAGGTCGCAGGCCGTATCGCCGAGGGGCTTTCGGCCAAGCTGGGGCGCTGAGGTGGCACGTCGAGGGCTGTTGCGGCGTTCGATCTACAAGTCGCCGGCACAGTTGCGGCTCATGATCGAGCCGGGGCGGGCCACTGGAGCGGCGCTGCGTGCCATGCGGCAGGCGGTGCGCCCGGGAATCACTACCCTGGAGCTGGACGCCATCGCGGAGGACGCGATCAGGTCACTCGGTGGTGCACCGAACTTCATGCTCGAACCCGGGTACCGGCACACGATCTGCGCGAACGTGAACGAGCACGTGGTGCACGCGATCCCGACGGACCGGGCCCTCGCGCCCGGTGATATCGTCTCGCTCGACGTCGGAGCCGTTGTCGGAGGTTGGAACGGCGATGCCGCGATCACCGCAGTGCTGCCGGATCACGCCGATGCCGAGCGTACGGCGCACATCACGAAGCTGAGCGAAGTCACCGAGCAGGCCATGTGGCGGGGTATCGCGAGGCTCGCGGAGGCCAAGCACCTGAATGAGGTCGGCGAGGCCGTGTCGGGCTACGTGCGTGCGCAGAGCGACTTCGGTGTGCTCGAGGATTACATCGGTCACGGCATCGGACGCAGCATGCACGAGGACCCACCCGTCTTCAACGTGCCCACGCAGCGGCGCGGGCCCGAGGTGAAGCCCGGCCTCGTCGTCGCGATCGAGCCGATCATTTCCGCCGGCGGCATCGACACCGTGATCGGCGACGATGATTGGACCGTCTCGATCGCGGACGGCTCGATGAGTGCCCAGTGGGAGCATACGGTGGCGGTCCACGCGGGAGGGATCTGGGTGCTCACCGCGGAAGATGGTGGGGCAGAGGATCTCGCACCACTCGGCGTCACCCCGGTGCCGATTCCATAATTTCTTGCAAACCCTGACTCGTGCGGGTATGCTTGATCTTTGGTGCTTTGCGCCTCTTTTTGCGTTCGCGAAATTGGGCCCCAGCATTCGCAAGACCAGTACACCTACTCAAGCGATAGTGAGGCTATGGCGAAGAAAGACGGCGTCATCGAAATCGAGGGAACGGTTGTCGAGGCTCTGCCCAACGCGATGTTCCGCGTCGAGTTGACCAACGGCCACAAAGTTCTCGCCCATATTTCGGGCAAGATGCGCCAGCACTACATCCGGATCCTTCCCGAGGATCGCGTGATCGTAGAGCTGACGCCGTACGATCTGACCCGCGGACGCATCGTCTACCGCTACAAGTAGGTCGCTGGAAAGTAACGGCCCGCGATCCCTCGCGGGTACGAGGACAGCGAACACTGAAGGAAACATCATGAAGGTCAAGCCCAGCGTTAAGCCGATCTGCGATCACTGCAGGGTGATCCGTCGCCACGGACGCGTCATGGTGATCTGCAAGAGCAACCCGCGCCACAAGCAGCGTCAGGGCTAAGCCCTGTCGCAGCGGGAATTGTTCCGCAGCACACAACTGAATTACCGTCATCACTGCGCATCCAAGAAGCCGCACCCCGGTCTGTGACCGGAGCCGCGGTGGACACCTCGGGTGGAGGCCCGAACCCCAGATGCGCTCCACACCTCTACATCCGCAAGGAGAGCCACCATGGCACGTCTCGCAGGAGTCGACATCCCGCGCGAAAAGCGCGTCGAGATCGCACTCACGTACATCTACGGCGTCGGCCGGACCAGCGCGCTGAAGGCGCTCGCTGAAACCGGTATCGACGGCAACACCCGGGTGAAGGACCTGAGTGACGACCAGCTCGTCGCTCTGCGCGACTTCATCGAGGGTAACTTCAAGGTCGAGGGCGACCTCCGCCGCGAGGTGGCCGCCGACATTCGCCGCAAGGTGGAGACCGGAAGCTACCAGGGGCTCCGTCACCGCAAGGGCCTGCCCGTGCACGGTCAGCGCACCAAGACGAACGCGCGCACCCGCAAGGGACCGAAGCGCACCGTCGCCGGCAAGAAGAAGTAACCGCCGGTTCACTGACCCACCACACAGAGCTTTTCAGGAGAACACTTCATGGCTGCACCCAAGGCCGCGGCGCGCAAGCCCCGCCGCAAGGATAAGAAGAACGTTGTTGCGGGCCAGGCCCACATCAAGTCGACGTTCAACAATACGATCGTTTCCATCACCGACTCCACGGGTTCCGTGATCAGCTGGGCCTCATCCGGGGGCGTCGGCTTCAAGGGATCCCGGAAGTCGACCCCGTTCGCCGCGCAGCTCGCCGCCGAGTCGGCCGCACGCAAGGCGCAGGAGCACGGGATGAAGAAGGTTGACGTTTTCGTGAAGGGACCCGGATCGGGCCGCGAAACCGCGATTCGTTCGCTCCAGGCCGCCGGCCTCGAGGTTGGTTCGATCAACGACGTCACCCCGCAGACGCACAACGGCTGCCGCCCGCCCAAGCGTCGTCGCGTCTAACGAGCACTCGTGAGAGGCGGCGTGCCGTGCACGCCGACGGCCCGCCGTCTCACCCCTCATTCCCGATACCGCATGAGTCATATAGCGGACTCCAGCGAAAGGATCACACACCGTGCTCATTGCACAGCGACCCACTCTGACTGAAGAATCCATCTCCGAGTACCGTTCGCGTTTCGTCATCGAGCCTCTCGAACCGGGCTTCGGTTACACGCTCGGCAACTCGCTGCGTCGTACGCTGCTCTCCTCGATTCCGGGCGCAGCCGTCACCAGCGTCCGTTTCGAAGGCGTGGCACACGAGTTCACCACGATCGCAGGGGTGACCGAGGACGTTACGGAGATCATCCTCAACATCAAGGCGCTCGTCGTCTCGAGCGAGCATGACGAGCCCATCACGGCCTACCTGCGCAAGACCGGTGCAGGTGAGGTGACCGCTGCGGACATCTCCGCTCCCGCGGGCGTGGAGGTGCACAACCCCGAGCTCGTCATCGCGACGCTGAGTGACTCGGCGCAGTTCGAGCTCGAGCTCACGATCGAGCGCGGCCGCGGGTACGTCTCCGCGTCCCAGAACCGCAACGAGGACGCGGAGGTCGGCCGGATCCCTGTTGACTCGATCTACTCGCCCGTGCTCAAGGTGACCTACCGCGTCGAGGCGACTCGTGCCGGTGAGCGCACCGACTTCGACCGCCTCGTGGTCGACGTTGAGACGAAGCCGGCCATCAGCCCGCGTGATGCCATCGCATCTGCCGGGTCGACCCTGGTCGAACTGTTCGGGCTCGCGCGCGAGCTCAACACCGCCGCTGAGGGCGTCGAGATTGGCCCAGCGCCGGTCGAGCCGGCCACCGAGGGCGAGCTGTCGATTCCGATCGAAGATCTGGATCTCTCCGTTCGCAGCTACAACTGCCTGAAGCGCGAGGGCATCAACACGGTGAGCGAGCTCGTCGCGCTTTCCGAGGCGCAGCTCATGAACATTCGCAACTTCGGACAGAAGTCGGTCTTCGAGGTGCGCGACAAGCTCACCGAGATGGGCCTCTCGCTGAAGGACGCTGTGCCCGGGTTCGACGGCGCACAGTTCTACAGCTACGAAGACGACAACAACTAACGATCCGCGGTCAGCCAGACCCGATCGAATATTCACTGGAGTTACACCATGCCGAAGCCCAACAAGGGCCCCCGCCTCGGAGGCGGACCCGCTCACGAGCGACTGATGCTCAACCAGATGGCAGCGCAGCTGTTCGAGCACAAGCGCATCCAGACGACGGAGACCAAGGCGAAGCGCCTGCAGCCGGTCGCTGAGCGCCTCGTCACCTTCGCGAAGCGGGGCGACCTGCACGCACGTCGTCGCGTTATGCGTCAGATCCTCGACAAGTCTGTTGTGCACGAGCTCTTCACCGAGATCGCGCCGCTCGTCGAGAAACGTGAGGGCGGCTACACCCGCATCATCAAGACCGGCTACCGCAAGGGCGACAACGCGCCTCTCGCGGTGATTGAGCTCGTGCTCGAGCCGGTCAACCCGAAGCCGAAGGCGGCCGCTGCCGCGGAGGCTCCGGTCGAAGAGGCCCCCGTCGAGGAGACCACGGCACCCGAGGCCGCTGAGGCTGCAGCCGAGGAGGCGCCGGAGGCCGACGCCGTCGAAACTGAGGCACCCGAGGCTGCTGAAGCAGCAGAGGCCGAGCCCGCCGAGGCGGAGAAGGCCGAGTAACCTCGTTCCTCTCAGCAGAAGCGCCCCGCGAACCAGTCCATGGTCCGCGGGGCGCTTCTGCGTCTGGCATCATCGTTGCATGACCTCAGCCCCTCACCGCATCCGGCTGGACCTCGCCTACGACGGCACCGACTTTTCGGGGTGGGCGGCGCAGCCCGGGCTGCGCACCGTCCAGGGGGAGCTCGAGGCCGCGATGGCAGTTGTGCTCCGCGTGCCCGTCTCGGATGTGAAGCTCACGGTCGGGGGACGCACCGATGCGGGCGTTCACGCCCGAGGCCAGGTCGCCCACCTCGACGTCGCGGACGAACAGCTCGCCAGATGGAACGGGCGGGGCCCCTCGCAGAGCGACGGTGCGGCGGCCTGGGCCGGACTGCGGGCTCGGCGCGTGAACGGTGTGTTGAAACGATCGGCGCCCGACATCGTCGTACATGGCGCGCGCGATGTTCCCCGTGCGTTCGACGCTCGCTTCTCGGCCGCACGGCGACGATATGAGTACCGGCTCCGCGATGCGACGACCCCGCGCGACCCGATGACGGCCCGCTTCACCGCGGAAGTGCCCCGAACTCTCGATTTGGCGGCAATGCAACGAGCCTCGGACAATCTGCTCGGACTGCAGGACTTCACGTCCTTCTGCAAGGCTCGCGAGGGAGCGACGGCCGTGCGCGAATTGCTCCGCTTCGACTGGCGCACGACGGAGGACGGCGCGTTCGCCGCCTGCATCGAGGCCGACGCGTTCTGCCACTCCATGGTTCGCGCGCTCATCGGCGCAACGGTCGCGGTCGGTTCCGGGCGGTTCGACGGCGAGGAACTGGTGCGCTTGCGCGATGCACGGCAGCGGACGAGTCGATTCGCAGTCATGCCCGCGCACGGGCTGAGCCTCGAGGAAATCAGCTACCCGCCCGACGAAGAGCTCGACGCGCGGGCAGCCGTCACGAGGGCGCGCCGTGACGCACTGCCGTCGACCGTGGACCCCGAATAGAGTTGTGAGCATGGAACCCGTAGCGCAGCCACCGGACCCGATCAACCGGGCGCGCGAAGTGGTCCGGCGCATGGTGAATGCCGGCGGCTGCGCGTGGCACGAATCGCAAACGCACGAATCGCTCACTCCCTTCCTCGTCGAGGAGAGCGCAGAGTTCATCGACGCAATCGAGCGCGAGCTCCCCGCCGAATTGGTTCGCGAGGAGCTCGGCGACGTGCTCTACCAAGTGCTCTTCCACGCGGCGATCGCCGAGCGCGACGGCGAGGGATACGACCTCGACGCGGTCGCCGGATCCCTGGCCGATAAGCTCGTCGCCCGCCACCCGCACGTCTTCGGCGACCGCGGGTATATGACCGTTGAAGAACTGCACGCCGAGTGGGAGCGGCTCAAAGAGGACGCCGCAGGTGCAGAGCGTGGCTCTCGCGGCACACTCGAAGGCATCCCATCGGGAATGCCGACGCTCGCTCGCGCCGCGAAGGTCGTGGAGCGTCTGAAGCGGGCCGGGCTGATCGAACCGGGTGATGCCGCCGGGCACTCGGAGGATCCGCTGCGGGCCGCGATCGGGCCGGACGAGCAGCGTCTCGCCGAAACCGCGATCGGGGATGCGATGCTCGCGCTTGTAATGCGAGCGAACGCTGCAGGCGTCGACCCCGACCGTGCGATGCGTCGTTCGGTGGATCGGCTCGCGCAGCGCGCGCAAGCGGAGGCGTGAGCGGCCGCTACGTCGTCAGGGGAGGAGCCGCTCCCGGCGCGCTGCGGCGACCGCCGCGTAACGCCCTGAGACGCCGAGCTTCGCGCTGGCGCTCTTGAGGTAGGCCTTCACCGTGCCCTCGGTGAGGTCGAGTGCCTGCCCCGCCTCCGCGTTCGTCGAGCCGAGGGCGACCTGCGAGAGCACGTCGGTCTCGCGCCGGGTGAGGCGCACCGCCTCGCCGTCGGGCGGCGGTACCGCGCCGCTCAGGCGGGCGAGCCGCTCCTCGACCGCTGTGAGCCGTGCCCGCACCGCGGGGTCGGTGACGGCGGTGCTCGCGCTGCGCAGTTCAGCGTAGCTCGCGCGCAGCTCTTCGAGCTGGGGCGCTGGAAGGGGACTCTCAGTATTGCTACGCCCGCGTGGGACCCGACGGGCGACTTCATCGCGCACTCGGAGCTCACGGCAGAGCGACTCGGTGAGCTCTGTCACGGGACGCCGGAACACGCCCGCAAGCTCCCCGTTCGCGCGGGAACCGCCGTAGAGCACCGCACGCGTCGCCCCCGCAGTGATGATCGGAATCGCGACGAGGGAAACGATGCCCGCGTCGAGTATTTCACGGTCGTAGTCGTGGGTGATGTTTCGCGAGTGAGCGTAGTCGGGCGTGAAGCGGGGCCGCAGCTCCTCCATGGCACGCCCGCCGAGACCCCGGCCGCGTGCGACGCGAAGGCCGTGCAAACTGTTGGTGTGCTCACCTTCAACGGCGGTTACGGTCGTGGTGGCCCCGCGTAAGTAGCCGCCGAACGCAACGGGCAGGCCGGTGACCCGAGCAAACTCAGAGACGACGACGTCGAGCAGCTGTTCGTCGTTCAGGGGCTCCAGGTTCCGCATCGCCATCTCGCTTTCGTGGTGCATCGATCGTAGCGCGGCCACCGACTCAACGCATGGAAGAATAGGGGACCATGGCCCAAGTGAACCCGCCGCGCGGTATGCGCGACTTCCTTCCCGCAGACAAGGCGCGTCGCGAGTACGCGCTCGGAGTGATCAAGAACGTCTACCGGTCGCACGGATTCGATGAGATCGAGACTCCGGTGATGGAGGAGTGGTCGAGACTGCACGCGGGGCTCGGCGGTGACAATGAGAAGCTCAGTTTCTCGATCTTGAAGCGAGGGATCCGGGAGGAGCAGTTCCGAGCCGCGTTCGAGGCGGGTGCTCCCGAACAGCTCGCCGACCTGGGGCTCCGGTTCGATCTGACCGTGCCGCTCACTCGCTTCTATGCGACGCATCGGGCGGAACTGCCGCCGGTCTTCCGTGCGATCCAGATCGCCCCGGTGTGGCGCGCCGAGCGGCCGCAGAAGGGGCGGTATCGCCAGTTCGTGCAGGCGGACATCGACATTCTCGGTGAACCGGGGCTGCTCGCCGAGGTTGAACTCATCACTGCCACCTCGCAGGCGCTCGCAGCACTGGGGCTCGACGGCTGCGTGATCAGGGTGAACGACCGGCGGATCCTGTTCGGTCTGCTCGAGCACTGCGGCTTTCCCGCCGAGACGCACGATCGGGCGCTCATCACGATCGACAAACTCGACAAGATCGGCGCGACTGGCGTTGTGGAGGAGCTCCGCCAGTTCGATGCGGATGGCGCTGAACGGCTGGGCGCCGTGCTCGCCGGAGTCGAGCCCGCGCTCGAAGGCGACGGGGTGCCGCTCGCCGGGGAACGCATCGAAGCGGTACTTCCGGGGGTGGGAGGAGCCACGGAGGCCGCGGCCGCGGGGATCGCGAGCCTCGCAGAACTGGGCACCGCCCTCGAGGGCGGACTGCCCTCGGGAGTGACCGTGCGGTTCGATCCGACGCTGGTACGTGGCATGGGCTACTACACGGGCACCATTTTTGAGGTCGCTCACCCGGGGTCGGGGAGTTCGGTCGGCGGCGGAGGCCGCTACGACGGCATGGTCGGACGCTTCCTCGGACAGGAAGTGCCAGCCGTGGGGTTCTCCATCGGCTTCGAGCGCGTTGTGGATCTCGTCTCGCTTCCCGAACCCACCGGGCCCGAATCGCTCGTGCTCGTGTATGACGCGGAGGCGACGCTCGAGGACCTCGCGGCGCTCAAGCGTGAACTGGTCGAGCGAGGCCATCGCGTGCGTCTCGAGCAGCGGCAGAAGAACATGAAGGTGCTGCTGTCGCGGGTTGCAGGCGAGGGGTTCACGCGGGTCGCGAATGTGCGTGCGGGGGTCCGCAGCGCCGACGAGTTGCAGGTGCGCCCGCTCGAGGGCTGACCCGGCATCTGGCATCGTTGGATGCGGCCACGCTACCCTGGCAGTACAAGGGAGGCGATGACGCAAATGGAGTCTCTGCACCGGACGCTCGGCGACGCCGTGGGGCGTCGAGAACTAGTTATGGTCTCGAATCGGTTACCCGTCGACCGGGTGGTCGCGGAGGACGGGTCGGTGTCGTGGCGTCCATCGCCCGGGGGACTGGTGACGGCGGTTGAGCCGATCGTACGGGAGCTCGGCTGTCTGTGGGTCGGCTGGGCTGGTTCGGCGGACGAGGAACTCGAACCCTTCGAACTTGAAAGCATGCGGCTGTTGCCGGTGGCGCTGAGCGAGAACGAGATCGAAGAGTACTACGAGGGATTCTCGAACGGCACGCTCTGGCCGCTCTACCACGACGTGATCGCTCGGCCCGCGTACCACCGCGAGTGGTGGGAAGCCTACCGCTTAGTGAACCAGCGATTCGCTGAGCGAGTGGCGGAGAGCGCAGGTCACGGCGCGATCGTCTGGGTGCACGACTACCAGCTGCAGCTCGTGCCCGAGCTCGTGCGCGAGCTGCGCCCGGACCTGACGATCGGGTTCTTCCTGCACATCCCGTTCCCGCCGGTGAGCCTGTTTGCGCAACTACCGTGGCGAAGACGGATCATCAGTGGCATGCTCGGGGCGGACGTGATCGGGTTTCAGCGGGTGCAGGATGCCGCGAACTTCCGGCTCGCCGCGGAACGGTACACCGGTGCGCAGGCGCGTGGGAACACTCTGCGTCTGTCGGACTCCGCGGGCACCTCGGGGGAGGTTCTCGCGCAGGAGTTCCCGATCTCGATCGATGCACGTGCCTTCGAAGAGCTCGCCCGACAGCCGGAGGTGCAGCGTCGGGCGCGTGAGATTCGCTCAGAGCTCGGCGACCCTGCCGCGGTCATGCTCGGAGTCGATCGGCTCGACTACACGAAGGGGATCAGGCACCGCTTGAAGGCGTTCAGCGAGATGCTGCAGGACGGGGAGGTCGGCGGACACGATACCGTGCTCGTGCAGATCGCGAGCCCCAGCCGCGAGCGCGTCGAAGCGTACCAGCAGCTTCGCGACGACGTTGAGGTGACCGTCGGTCGGATCAACGGAGCCTACGGTTCAATCGGTCGCACCCCCGTCGTCTACCTGCACCAGGGGTACGGGCGAGAGGAGATGGCCGCGCTCTATCTTGCGGCCGACGTGCTGCTCGTCACACCGCTGCGTGACGGGATGAACCTGGTCGCGAAGGAATACGTCGCGGTCCGCACCGACGAACAGGGGGTGCTCGTGCTCAGCGAGTTCACGGGTGCCGCCGATGAGCTGGTCGACGCATTGCGTGTGAACCCGCACGATATCGAGGGGCTCAAATCGGCGATGCTGCGCGCACTGCACATGCCCGCTCCGGAGCAACGCCGACGGATGTCCGCGATGCGTGAGGTTATCTTCCACGCTGACGTGGCGCACTGGGCTGACCAGTTCCTCGGTGCCGTCGGTGCGGCGGCGGATGCGCGCGGCGAGCAGCCGGAAGACGGCCTGTCGCTGCACACGGGAGAGTTCGCCGCGCAGCAGGCCGGATACGTGCCGCGAAGTCTCGCCGCGAAGATCCGTCGTCTCGCTTCGGCGCCGACGCTCACCGTAGCCACCGACTTCGACGGTACGCTCGCACCGATCGTCTCCAGACCGCAGGATGCGCGAATGCTGCCGCGCGCTCGGCAGGCCCTCGAGGTGCTCACCCGGGCGAATGGCGTTGAGGTCGTGCTGCTCACCGGCAGGTCGCTCGCCGGTTTGCGGGAGACCGGCCTCGACGTGTCGGGATGGACGGTCTCGGGTTCCCACGGCACCGAATTCATCGGTCCGGGAGGAGACGTCGGGCAGGGCCCGGAACCGCTTTCCGACGCCGAATCGGAACGGATTCGGGCGCTCGAACGCCTCTTGCACCGTGTGCTCGGAGACGAGCCGGGCGTGCGCTTCGAGTCGAAGCCGTTCGGTATTGCGGTGCACGCGCGACAGGTCGAGCCCGAGGAACGTGCGGAGGAGCTGCTTGAGGCTGCCGTGAAGCTCGCCGCGACCGCGGGGTTCGACCATCGCGTTGGAAAGCGCGTTCGCGAGTTTGCGGTGCGCGACAGCGACAAGGGATCGGCGCTCGCCGCCATTCGCAAGCGTCTCGAGCCGGCGCCCGTGATCTTCCTGGGCGACGATGTCACCGATGAGGACGTGTTCGAGATGCTCAGCCCCGACGATGTCGGCATCAAGATTGGTGACGGCGACACCGTTGCGCGTGATCGTGTCGGCGACCCGGCGGCGGCGGCGGCGGTTCTCGCGCTTCTCGCAGAGCTGCGCACGGGGGTCGTGATCGGCTCCGAGGGAGATCCGGTCGTGCGCGGTCAGTAGGCTGGTTGTCATGACCTCCCCAACGCGCGGGCGCCCGCACGCCTCCTCCCGCGAGGTCCTCGCTGATGCGGCATGTGAGCTCTTTCTCGAGCAGGGCTATCAGGCGGCATCCGTCGCCGAGATCAGTCGTCGTGCCGGGGTGAGCCGGGCGAGCTTTTTCAACTACTTCGATTCGAAGGCCGATATTCTCTGGTACGCGTTCGACGGGCACGTCTCCGAGCTTGAGACGGCGCTGCGCGACCCGGGTGTGACGCTGTCTGATGCTCTCGTGGGTTTTGGCGACGGCCCGGCCCCTGAGACTCTCGCCCTCGGGATCGTGGATGCGCACACGATGGGGCTCGAAGAAGAGTTGTGCGCGGGGCGTGCCCTGCGGCAGCAGCGGGTTGCGCAAGCGATCGCCGAGAGGCTCCTGCGGGACGGCACCGTACGCGTGAGCGCTGAGATTATTGCGGCCGCATACGCCGCCGCTCTCGCGGGCGCCGTCTGGCGGTGGGCGACGCTCGGGGCCGGACGGCATTCGCTCTCCGAGGTCGTGGGCGAATCGCTGGAGGCTGCCGAGCGGCTGGTGCGAATGCCAGATCAGAGGGCGGCCGCGAGCCGCGTCCCCTGATCGATTGCTCGTTTCGCGTCGAGTTCCGCCGCGAGGTCGGCCCCTCCGATGAGGTGCGCGCGGATCCCTCGAGAACTCAGGTCGTCGAACAGTGAGCGTTCCGGCTCCTGGCCGGTGCACAGCACCACGTTGTCGACCTCGAGTGTCTGCGTCTCGCCATCGATGCGCACGTGCAGCCCCGCGTCGTCGACGCCCAGGTACTCTACGCCGCCGATCATCCGCACGCCGCGTCGCGTGAGTTCGGTCCGGTGGATCCAGCCGGTCGTCTTTCCGAGTCCAGCACCGAGCTTGCCGGCGCGCCGCTGCAGCATGGTCACGTCGCGCGGTGAACTTGCTGCGGTGGGGCGGGCGAGTCCACCCGGCGCAGTCGATGCCGGATCGACTCCCCAGTGGGCGAGGAACCCGGAGATGTCGGCGGGATCGTCACTCCCGGTGTCTGTGAGGAATTCGGCGACATCGAACCCGATGCCGCCGGCGCCGAGAATCGCCACCCGGGGTCCGACAGTCGTCCCGTCGCGCAGCACGTCGAGGTAACCGAGCACGCTCGGGTGGTCGATGCCGGGAAGGTCGGGCCGTCGCGGGGTGACGCCGGTGGCGACCACGATGTCGTCGTAGCCCGCTGCTGCGAGCTCGTCGGCGTTTATGCGGTGGCCGAGACGTACGTCCACCCCGGTCTCGACGAGCCGCACGCGGAGGTAGCGCAGCGCCTCATCGAACTCGCTCTTGCCGGGTACGAGGCGGGCGATGTTCAGCTGTCCGCCGACCTCGCCGCTCTGCTCGAACAGGGTGACCCGGTGCCCGCGTTCGGCCGCCGTGGTGGCGCAGCTCAGCCCCGCTGGCCCCGAACCGATCACGGCGATGCGGCGCGGTTTGGCCGTGGGCGTGATGATGAGCTCGGTCTCGTGCGCGGCCCGCGGGTTGACGAGGCAGGAGGCGAGCTTGCCGACGAAGGTGTGGTCGAGGCAGGCCTGGTTGCAGCCGATGCACGTGTTGATACGTTCGGGCGTGCCCGCGGCGGACTTTGCGACGAAGTCGGGGTCTGCGAGGAATGGACGTGCGAGGGAGACGAGATCTGCCGAGCCGTCGGCGAGGATGCGCTCGGCGACCTCAGGCGTATTGATGCGGTTCGTCGCGATGATCGGGATCGACACGGCGTCGCGCACTCGCTGCGTCACCCACGTGAACGCTCCGCGGGGCACGGAGGCCGCGATCGTCGGGATGCGGGCCTCGTGCCAGCCGATCCCGGTGTTGAGCAGGGTCGCGCCGGCCTGCTCGATACGGCCGGCGAGCTCGAACACCTCCTCGGCCGTTGCTCCGTCGTCGACGAGTTCGAGCATCGACATCCGGTGGATGATGATGAAGTCTGCTCCGACGGCCGCGCGCACGCGCCGGATGATTTCGAGGGGAAAGCGGGAGCGCCGGTCGAAATCGCCGCCCCACCGGTCGGTGCGCTGGTTCGTGCGCGGCGCGGTGAACTCGTTGATGAGGTACCCCTCCGAGCCCATGATCTCCACACCGTCGTAGCCTGCACCCTGGGCGAGCCGGGCCGCGCGCACAAAGTCATCGATGGTCTCCTCGACGTCGTTGTCGCTCAGTTCGTGCGGCACGAACGGGGAGATCGGGGCCTGGATCGGGCTCGGAGCGACGAGTTCGGGGTGCGCGGCGTACCTGCCCGCGTGCAGGATCTGCAGCGCGATGAGCCCGCCTTCGCGGTGCACTGCGTTGGTGAGGAGTCGGTGTGGGAGCGCCTCCGCGGCCTGTGTGAGCGTCGCCGAGGTGGGGTGTAGTCGCCCGGCCGCATTGGGGGCGACGCCGCCGGTCACGATGAGCGCTGCGCCGCCCCGGGCGCGTTCCGCATAGAAGGCGGCGAGGCGTTCGAAACCACCTGGCAGCTCCTCGAGGCCGACGTGCATCGACCCCATGATGACGCGATTGCGGAGCCGCGTCGGCCCGAGGTCGAGCGGCTCGAGAAGGTGGGGGTATGGCTGCGGTGACATGGATTCCTGCGGGTGGTGCTCGGTCGTGCGGTCCCCTCGAACCTAGGCGAGGGATCCTTTGGCAGCGAACCGTTGGTGGAAATGCACAGCGCGCGGGGTTTGACGCGAGCGTTCTGCAGGCGTATTGTCACTTATGGTCAATCTGACTATAAGTGGGGTGAGCAAGGATGCAGTACGAGAGCGCGAGCGTGAGCGAGCGGCGAACACTGCCGCCCGCCGTCGCTGTGTCCACCGTCGCGATCGCACTGCGCCCGCCGCTCGGGGCAGCAGTGGGTGACGCCACAGGGTCCGAGCCGACGCTCTGGCTGCCGCTCGTGCGGCGCACGCGCGCCCCGTTCCTCGGCATGTGGGCACTTCCCGGCGGCCCCACCCGTTGGAACGAGACGCTCTCGGACACGGCACTGCGCACCCTCCACGACGCAGTACTCCGCCCGCCCGGCTATCTCGAGCAGTTGTACTCCTTCGGCGGGGTCGAGCGCTCCGCGGATGCGCAGAGGCTCGTCACGATCGCTTACTGGGCCCTCTACGGTGAGCGGGATCTCGCCCGCGAGCCGAGCTTCGCGGACCGGCGCTCGCGCGCAGGAACTGACACGGGCGATGGCACCGACGCGGGCGACGGCACCGACGCGGAAGCCCCGACGGTCGCGGCGACTGATGACAGCCCGGCCCGCTGGGACGACGTACCGGGGGCCCCCGGGGTCGAGCCGGGCGGGATCGACCTGGCCGAGCAGAGCGCGGATCTCTCGGACCCGAACGTCGCATGGTTCTCGGTCGACGCGCTCCCGCCCCTCGCCTTCGACCATCCGGAGATCGTCGCCTACGCGCTCGAACGGCTCCGGCGAAAGACGGAATACGAGGCGATCGCGCACCGATTCCTTGGGCCCGTTTTCACGCTCGGCCAGTTGCGCGCCGTGCACGAGGCCGTACTCGGCGAGAGCGTCGATCCCGCGAACTTCCGCCGGCAAGAGCTCGCACGAGGCCGGCTCGTCGACACCGGCGAGTTTGAGACGGGCACCCCGTACCGCCCCGCGCGACTCTACCGCTTCCGTGATGATTCGGGGCCAGCCCGTCCCATCGACCGGCCGACCCCCAGCAATTCGATCCCCAGCACCACGACAAAGGACACCCCATGACCAGCGTGAACGAACTCCTTCGCGATGCCGCGAGCCGCGAGACCGCCACCCTCGAGGCCGCCACACGGGAGGCCGCGCCGGGGCGCCGCAAGCCGATTGCACTCCGTGCCACGGGGCTGTCGAGTTGCGACTCCGGCTTGACCCGCGACCCCTGGGCGATCGACCTCGACCCCGGGTACGGGCCTGGCGCCTCCACCGACGACCCGATCCCCGGTGACGCACCGCGCCAGGGGCCGCTTCCTGCGAGCTACACCGACGCCACCGAGGAGGAGCTGCACGACCGGATCGTCGCCGCCAAGGCCACGCTCGGCTCCCGGGTGCGGATCCTCGGCCACTTCTATCAGCGTGACGAGATCGTGCAGCACGCCGATTTCGTGGGCGATTCCTTCATGTTGGCGCAGGCCGCGAAGGCGCACCCCGAAGTCGAGGCCTTCGTATTCTGCGGCGTGCACTTCATGGCCGAGACCGCCGACATACTCTCGAGCCCCGAGCAGGCCGTGATCCTGCCGAATCTGGCGGCCGGCTGCTCGATGGCCGACATGGCCACCATCGACCAGGTCGAGGCCTGCTGGGAGGAACTCACGGCGGCGCTGGGCACGGAGCCCGATGCGGACGGGCGGCAGCCCGTGATCCCTGTCACCTACATGAACTCCTCGGCGGCGATCAAGGCGTTCTGCGGTCGCAACGGCGGGATCGTCTGCACCTCTTCCAACGCGCACACCGTGCTCGAGTGGGCGTTCGAGCGTGGACAGCGCGTCGTATTCTTCCCGGACCAGCACCTCGGCCGCAACACCGCGAAAGCCATGGGGGTGACCGAGGAGGAGATGCCGCTGTGGCGGCCGCACCTGCCGCTCGGCGGAAACACAGTCGAGAGCCTGGAAGACGCGAAGGTCATCCTGTGGAACGGTTTCTGTTCCGTGCACAAGCGCTTCACCGTTGCGCAGATCGAGCAGGCACGCGTGGATTACCCGGGCGTGAAGGTCATCGTCCATCCCGAGTGCCCCGCCCCGGTCGTCGAAGCCGCCGATGGTTCCGGGTCCACCGAGTACATTCGCAAGGCGATCGAGGCGGCGGCTCCCGGCGACGTGATCGCGGTCGGCACCGAGATCAACCTCGTGAACCGGTTGCAGCAGCAGCGCCCCGATCTCACGGTCTTCTGCCTCGACCCCGTTATCTGCCCCTGCTCGACGATGTACCGCATCCACCCCGCATATCTCGCGTGGACGCTCGAATCCCTCGTCGAGGGATCCGTGCCGAACCGCATCCGGGTCTCCGATGAGGTAGCTGGCGACTCGCGTGTCGCCCTCGAACGCATGCTTGCGGCACGCCCGTGATTCTCATCATCGGCAGTGGCGTGGCCGGGCTCGCTGCCGCACTCGCCGCGGCGGACGCGGGAGCCGACGTCGAACTCGTGACGCCGGGTAAACTCTCGGCGTCGGGGAGCGACAGCCTTGCGGGCGGCAATACCGCGCTCGCGCAGGGCGGGATTGCTGTCGCCCTTGCCGAGAGCGACAGCTGGCAGGAGCACCTCGCCGATACCGTTGCTGCGGGCGCGCAGCTCGTCGACCGAGAGGCCGGTGCCGTCCTCGTGCAGGAGGGAACCGCGCGAATGCGCGAGCTTCTCGCAGGCGGTCTCCCCGTCGACCGTGACGCCGTCGGCCGCCCTCTCGTGGGCCTGGAGGCGGCGCACGGCGTGCCGCGCATCCTGCACGCCGGAGGCGACCGCTCGGGAGCGGCCCTGCACGCGCACCTCGCGGCTCGCGTGCTCGCAGAAGCGGCGGTGGGACGAATTTCTGTGCGCAGCTCTCTGACGGCGGTGTCTCTCCTCAGCGACGGCGGCGCCGTCTCGGGTGCGGTGCTCAGGAGTGCCGACGGTGCGCTGTCCGTGCGCCGCGCTGATGCGGTCCTGCTCGCCACCGGTGGGTACGCCGCGCTCTACCCGCGTACTTCGAACCACTCCGGTGCGACGGGCAGCGGGATCGTTCTCGCGGCGCAAATCGGAGCGGTCGTCGCCGATCTCGAGTTCGTGCAGTTCCATCCGACCGTGCTGCACGGCACGGGATCCCTCGTCTCAGAGGCCGTGCGCGGCGCGGGGGCCGTGCTGCGCGACGGCTCCGGCCAGCGGTTCATGACCGACCGGCACCCGCGAGCCGAACTTGCGCCGAGGGATTTCGTTTCGCGCGAGATTCACCGCACGCTGCGTGAACGTGGCGAGGAACACGTCTGGCTCGACGCGACGACGATCGAGGAACGCGAGGGATCAGGTACGCTCGCGCGGCGATTCCCCGGGATCACTGCGGCCGTGCAACAGCTCGGGCACGACTGGACCCGCGAGCCGGTTCCCGTCTCGCCCGCAGCTCACTACACGATGGGCGGCATCGCGAGCGACCTGGACGGTCGCAGCAGCGAGCCCGGACTGTTCGTCGCGGGAGAAGTCGCTTCGACCGGCGTCCACGGGGCCAACCGGCTCGCCTCGAACTCGCTGCTCGAGGGGCTCGTCTTCGGTCATCGGGCCGGACGAGCGGCCGCCGCCTTCACCGCGAAGACCCACCGTGACTGGACCACGAGGGGCAGCGGGTTCCGGTCACTCCAGGAGCGTGCGACCGAGCACCGGATTCAGATCGCGACGCTTCCGGAGTCAGTGGATCCGAGCGAGGCCACGCAGGCAGGGACGAGCGCCGACAACGTCTCCGCCGTGCTCGCGAGCGGCCTCGGAATCGAGCGTGACGCGGCAGGTCTCCACTCGGCCATCACCGATCTCGACGGTGCCGCCGGCCCGCGCGCCGCACTCGCGTCGATGATCGCGCGCGCCGCACTCGGACGCACCGAATCCCGCGGCGCCCATCAGCGCCTCGACCATCCTGAAACCGACCGGGTGCAGGCGCAGCGCACCGCCCAACGCTTCGTCTGCAGCGACGCCTCCGTCGGCGTGACGCAGCCCCACGACCAGAGGAGCCTGACCGCATGCTGACCACGCAGAATATCGAGGACGTGGTGCGTCGATCGCTTGTGGAGGATGCGCCCTGGGGCGACCTCACCGCAGAACTCGCACTTCCCGCCGAGACCCGGATCGAGACGCGGCTCACCGCGCGTGAACCCGGCGTCTTCGCGGGCGGAGCATTGATCGCGGAGGCGTTCCGGCAGACCGACCCGCGGATCGACGTGTCCGATCTCGTGCCTGAGGGCACCCGCTTCGAGGCCGGCGAGGTACTCGCCCGCGTCTCGGGGCCCGCGCGCGGGGTACTCACGGCGGAGCGCATCGCACTGAACTTCTCGCAGCGGATGAGCGGGATCGCCACCCTGACCGCCCGATTCGTCGACGCTGTCGCCCATACGTCGGCGCGGATCGCCGACACACGGAAGACGACGCCGGGCCTGCGGGCGCTCGAGAAGCACGCGGTCCGGGCCGGTGGCGGCAGCAACCACCGCTTCGGGCTCTCAGACGCCATCATGGTGAAAGACAATCATCTTGCTGCGCTCGGCGCCGTAGACGCGGCGACGACGACGGCGGCGCTCACCGGGCTGCGGGAGCGCGCGGGGCACACGACGTCGATCATCGTCGAGGTCGATCGCCTCGACCAGATCGCGCCCGTGCTCGCGGCTGAGGTGACTGGAGTACTACTCGACAACTTCACCCCGGCCGAACTCGCCGAGGGGGTTCGCCTCATTGCGGGCCGGGCGGTCGCCGAAGCGAGCGGCGGCGTGACCCTCGACACGGTTGCGGCCATCGCCGAATCCGGTGTCGACGTCGTCTCGGTCGGCCAGCTCACGCACGGCGCTCGCGCCCTCGACCTCGGTCTCGACTCGGTGTGAAAGCCGTGACCGCCCGCTACCTCGATGCCGCGGCGACCGCGCCGCTGCGACCTGAGGCTCGCGCGGCGATGCTCGCGGTGCTCGACGCGGGCCCGGGCAACCCGTCGAGCGTGCACTCGCCCGGTCACCGTGCGCGGGAAACCGTCGATGCGGCCCGGGCTCAGATCGGGCGTGCACTCGGCGCCCGCGACGCCGAGATCGTGTTTACATCGGGTGGAACGGAGGCGAACAACCTTGCCATCAAGGGCCTCGCCCTCGCGAACCCTCGAGGTCGGCACCTCGTAACCACGCCGCTCGAGCACCCGTCGGTGCTTGAAAGCTGCCGTTTTCTGGAACGGGTCTTTGGTTTCGAACTTACGACCGTGCCGGTCGACGAGCACGGCCGTGTGGACCCTGGGCAGCTTGACGCGGTGCTCCGCGACGACACCACACTCGTGAGTATCGGCCTCGCAAACGCCGAGGTTGGTACGGTGCAGGCGCTACCCGGGCTCGCCGCCCTCGCGCGGTCCCGCGGTGCCCTCGTGCACACGGATGCGGTGCAGGCCGCGGCGTCGCTCCCGGTCTCGTTCGGTGACGGTGTGTGGCCTGGGGTCGCCGTCGACGCTATGTCGGTCGCCTCGCACAAGTTCGGCGGCCCGCAGGGCGCCGGGGCGCTGCTCGTGCGCAGCACGCTCCCGCTCGAACCGCTCCTGCACGGCGGGGGACAGGAGCGCGAGCTTCGCTCGGGCACCGAGAACGTGGCGGCGGTCGCGGGCTTCGCCGCAGCCGTGCGTGCGGCAACCGAAAGCGTCGGTTCGCGTGCGCTCGAGCTCATCCGCAGTCGCGACGAACTCGTCGCTCGCGTGCTCGCGGAGGTGCCGGGCACGGCGCTCACCGGGCACCCCGAGGAGCGCCTACCGGGCCACGCCTCCTTCGTCGTGGCGGGGGTGAGCGGGGAATCCATCCTGGTGGCCCTCGACACGGCGGGGTTCGCGGTATCCTCGGGCTCCGCCTGCGCGGCCGGCAGCGACGAGCCCTCACCCGCACTGCTCGCGCTCGGGATAGAGCCCGTGCTCGCCCAGACCGCGATCCGCTTTACGCTCGCGGCGCCGTTCGCGCCCGCGGATCTCGACCGCGTTATCGCCGTGCTCCGCTCCGAGGTGCGCGGTCCCAGTCCCCACCGCGAATCCAGCGGTGGGGCGGCAGGGGCACGGCCGTGAGCCGCTCGACCATGCGCGAGATCTCGTGTGCGGGATCAATCTCGAGTGCCAGTCCGACCTGCCGTTGCGCCACGGTCTGACTCCCGCTGCCCCACCAGAGCCAGGCGCTCAGGGCGAGCACTCCGGGGCGCAGCGACTCCGGCGCCTCGGCTGCCGCGGTAAGGAGCATCTGGCGGATCGGCCGGAGCCGCTCATGCGCCTCGAATTCGGGCGTGAGGCTTGTGAGGAGACGACGGATCGACCAGACCGAGTCGATCGGGTTCTCCGGCTCCGCATCGGGGTCGATCGGTACGTCGGTGAAGACCCCCGGCGGCAGATCCGGCGCCAGTTCGCCCGGAAATTCCGGGCGAGTGAGGATGCCGACCGCGAGGAGGAGCCACCGGTCCGAATGCTCGGCGGCGCGCAGGAGCCGCGCGGTCATGCGCGGAGTGAGCCGCTCGGTGTCGCCGCGCAGAGCGCGACCGAGCGCGATGACGGTCGCGTCCTCGATGGCGGGGCAGTCCGGTTGGTGCCAGTCCTCGAGCGCCCGCGTGAGTGCCGCCGTGCGCCGGCGATCGGGTCGCGGCAGCGCACCGAGTTCTGAGAGGTCTGGGATCGTCCCGTCGATCTCGCGGGCTTGACGGGAGATCGGACTCTCTTCGATTTCCCGGAGCGGGTGACCGAGCGGCGGCGCGGCGGGTTCGAGATAGCTGACCCAACCGTCCGAGGCGATGCAGCAGAACTCGCGCGGCGCGAAGCCGTCGCGCCGCAGCCGCCGGGTGATACGCCCGGCGAGCACACGCCAGGGTGCATCGCCGGCCTCGGCGAACGTGCGGTCAGTAGTGATGACGAGCGCGGGTGCACCGCCCCCGTCGGGTTCTTCGAGACTGCCGAGGATGTCGCTGAGCAGTTCGAGTAGCGGCAGGGTTGTGCTCGGGCGTTCGTCGGGCGGCAAATCGACGCGCATCGCGCGGCCGGCTCGTTTCCCCGTGAAGCAGACGACGAACAGGCTGTTGGATGCCGTGTATCCGATCAGGTGGGGGAGCGCGGCGAGGAAATCTGCGGTGGTGCGACATGAGAGGACGTCGGGCGGGGGAGAGAGCGTGAGGTTCATGCCTCCGATCCTGCGCTGTTCAGTCGCTAGGTTCGGAGTTTTCCACAGGGGATCGGGCGCGGAGAGCCGGACTGGTGGATTTTGCCTCGTTGTGGGGGAAGGCCGGGGTGACCTCACCGAGTGTTTCGATGAGGTCACCCCGGGCTGGGTCAGTCAGTAAGGCCGAACTGCTGCAGCAGCTCACCAACCACGTTGTTCTGTGTGTGCTTGTGCACAAAATGCTGCCCGATCTTGCCACCGGGAATCTCGAGCGCCTCGCCGTCGCGCATCCGCTTGACCGCTGTGAAGAGTGCGCGTACGTCGTAGGTCGAGTTGAACACCTCGGGCACGCCGCGCTCGACGTCGAGAAGTGTGTACACGGCTTCCATCGGGGTGCGCACCGAGTATTCGGTGGTAAAGATGCAGTCGCGCTCCTTCGACTGGGAGAACTGGCCGATGAACGCGAAGTTCGTCGCTCCCTCGGGCACCACGGCTGGGCGATCTTCATGCTTGCGCGGCATGAAGAATGCCGTCACGTACGGCATCATCACCGGAACCGTCTTGGCGCCGGTCGCGGCGAGCTCATCGATCTCGTCGACCGGCACACCCATGTGGTAGAGCCATTCCTGCGTGATCTCCTCGCCCGTGCAATCCTGCATCGGCTTCTTGACGTAGTCACCCTCCTTCTCCGGGAAGAGTCCGTAGACCCAGGCGACGATCTGGTCCTTTGGCTGCTTCTTGAAGTGCGGCTGTCGGTTGACAGTCCACGACATGAGCCAGCTCGAGTCCATGACGGTGACGATACCGCCCGTCACGACCCTGCCGCTAAATGGGTCGCGCTTCGAGATCTTCTGGATGTATTCCGGAATGCGCTTGTCGAGCGTCGTGACGGTCGCAGATTCCCACTTTGTCTCCGGGATGTGCGAACCGAAGACATCCGGGTTGCCGAAGGACGGATCCTTGGCGGCGATCTTGCGCCACAGATCCCAGGCCGGTGCGGGGCCAGTGTTGAGTTTCGCCGGTGTGTGATGATCACCGTCGTCGGAGTTCTCGGTGAGAGAGCCGATCGTCATGAAGAGCAGATCATCCGCGGTGAGGTCGATCTGCTTCTCTTCACCCTGCTCGATGAGATGGATGCGGTTCGCCTGCTTACGTGATTCGTCCTGTTCGATGGCGAAATCCACGTCGGTGATGACGGTGCTGTAGCGGAAGTTGACACCGTGTTCCTGCAGCCAGGTCACGAGCGGGAGAACGAGGGATTCGTACTGATTGTACTTCGTGAACTTCAGCGTCGAGAAGTCGGGCAGCCCCTTGATCTGGTGGATGAAACGGTGCAGATACAGCTTCATTTCGAGGGCGGAGTGCCACTCCTCAAACGCGAACATCGTGCGCCAGTAGAGCCAGAAGTTGCTGTCCAGGAACTCGGAGGTGAACACCTCGTTGATCCGTTTGTCTTCCATGTCTTCGGGCAGCGCCATGAAGAGATTGGAGATTTCACTTTGCGCCTTCTTGCTCAGCGCGAACTTGAAGTCGGTTCCGCCGTCTTCGCCCTGATTCTTGGTGGTGCGTCGAAGCGTATAGTTGGGGTCGTCGCGGTTGAGCCAGAAGAACTCGTCGAGTACGGTCGCCCCTTCAATCTCGAGCGACGGGATCGAGCGGTAGAGATCCCACAGGCACTCGAAGTTGCTCTCCATTTCGCGGCCACCACGGATGACGAAACCCTTTTCAGGAATGTCGAGGCCGTCGAGGGCTCCGCCCGGCAGCGCCTGCTGCTCGAAAATCGTGATCTTCGAGCCATCCATGTGCGCGTCGCGAATGAGGAACGCCGCACCGGCGAGTGCGGCGAGCCCCGAACCTACAAACCAGGCTCGTTTCTCGTCGACGCCTGCAGGTTTCCGAGGTCTCGCAAAAGCCTCGTAGTTGCCACTGGTGTAACGCATTGGAAATTCCCTTCTGCTCGGCTGTCTACCTGAGCGAAAGGTATCGCGTTTCGATGCCCACCCGCTGGCGCGGGGAGGGAATTCACCCATTGTTTGATACGCGGGGTCACCCGCGACTCATTCCCGCCGAGAGGCAAAGCAACGATCGAGTCGGGGTGCGCGGTGAGGGTGTGGGCTGCTATGCCGACTGTTTGGCCTCGATCTGCCGCAGATCTGCCTCGAGGGCGACCCAGCCGAGCATCGCACATTTGATGCGCATCACGAACTTCGACACTCCCTGCAGCACCACGGCGTCGCCGAGGAGATCCTCGTCCGGCTCGCTCGCGCCGCGTGCCTGGATCATCGCGCGAAACGCATCGATCCGTTCCTGCGCACCGTCGAGCGTGAGTTTTTCATCGCGCACGAGCTGCGACAGGATCGACGCCGACGCCGTCGAGATCGAGCACCCCTGCCCCTCCCAGGCGATCTTCGCGATCGCGCCGCTGCCAGGGTCGACCGCGATCGACAGGTCGATCTCGTCGCCGCAGCTCGGGTTGAACTCGTGGTGCGTCGCCGTCGGGAATCCCTCCGGGGCGTCGAGAGCACCCTTCCCGATTGGTCGCTTCGAGTGATCGAGAATGACTTCCTGATACAGCGCGTCGAGTTCACTCACGACTTGGCCTCCACTCCGAAATACCGCTGAGCGCCGCGGAGCGCGTCGAGGAAACGGTCGATTTCGTCCTCGGTCGTGGTGATGTGCACGCTCGCCCGAGTCGACGAGGTGATGCCGAGCGCGCGATGTAGCGGTTGCGCACAGTGGTGGCCGACGCGAACGAGCACTCCCTCCGCGTCGAGCACCTGCCCGACATCGTGAGCGTGCACGCCGTCGACAGAGACGGCCGCGAGCGCCACGCGCTGCGACGGATCTGAGGGCCCGAGCAGTCGGAGCCCGGGGGTTGCGGCGATGCCGGCGACGAGGCGCTCCACGAGCTCGTGCTCTCGGGTGGCGATGCGCGCCATCCCCACCTCTTCGAGGAACCGTGCGGCTTCCCCCAACCCCACCGCCTGCGAGACCGGCTGCGTGCCGGCCTCGAAGCGCATCGGCGGCGGCATGAACTCGGTGGTCTCCATCGTCACCCTTGTGATCGCACTGCCGCCCGTGCGCGCCGGGGGGAGCGCCGCGAGCAGCTCGGGCCGGCCGACCAGCACTCCGATGCCGTTCGGGCCGAGCATCTTGTGGCCGGAGAACGCCGCGAAGTCGACGCCGAGAGCATCGAAGTCGACGGGAATGTGCGGTACGGACTGGCAGGCGTCGAGCACCGTGATGGCGCCCACCGCGTGCGCGAGCTCGACGAGTTCGGCGACCGGCGCGACAAGACCCGTCACATTGGAGACGTGAGCGAACGCGAAGATGCGTGTGCGCGCGGTGATCGCGGCCCGGGCGTCGTCAAGCGTCCAGGTGCCGTCGTTCCGCACCGGGATATAGCGGAACGTCGCTCCCGTCTTCGCCGCGAGCCGCTGCCACGGAACGAGGTTGGCGTGGTGCTCAGCCTCCGTCACAAGAATCTCGTCGCCGGCACCGAGTACGAAGCGGTCGCTGCCGGGTACGCCGAGCTGTGCGGCAGTTGGCGAGGACGAAGCGATACTTGCCTCGCCGATCCCGAGCGCCACGATGTTCAGTGCGTCGGTCGCGTTCTCTGCCCACACGACCTGCTCGGGAGCGGCAGCACCCACGAAAGTCGCGATCGTCGCCCGAGCACCCTCGAATGCCTCGGTCGCTGCGCCCACCGCGCCACTCGTCCCTCGGTGCACGGCAGCATTCGCGCTCTCGAGGAAGCGCCGCTCCGCATCGAGCACGACTGCGGGCCGCTGCGAGGTCGCTGCCGAGTCGAGATACGCCGGCCCTTCGGTGCGTGCGTCGAGGGTCGCGAAGTAGGGGAACGCCGAGCGCAGCTCGGCGACGTCTGAGGTGGTGAGGGATCCCATGATGTCCATTCTTCCATCCGGACGTGCGGGGCGTCCGATCATGTCAACGGTGAGCGCGCCACGGTTATTCCGATCCCGTGATTCGCGAGATGCCGCGAGATTCCGCGAGATGCCGCGAGCGGGGCGCG
>Ga0265293_10000444_pt1 | contig 99398 bp, 76 predicted proteins | sample Munlanlewell138R_FD_192505 | JGI IMG/M metagenome (GOLD analysis project Ga0265293, IMG submission 192505) | Leachate microbial communities from a municipal landfill in Southern Ontario, Canada - Leachate well 138R | ecosystem: Engineered > Solid waste > Landfill > Unclassified | place: Canada... | reverse complement strand
GAAAAGTAGAACGAAGTCATAGAACAGACCAAGAAATGTTTTATGATAGACGAAAGTTTAAAACTTTAGTAGGATTAAAACGAGCTATCAAGCAATGGAATAATAATTATAATAATTTAGAACATTGTGCCCTAGGAGGTCTCACCCCAAATGAGGCTTTAGCTAGAGTGCAAGATGTGTGTGCCTAAAACATTTGTCAAAATAAAAAGGGCTGTATTAATTACAACCCTTTATTCTTATTTTGTCTCCTTTGAAACTTCTGTTTTTTTACCTGTGTTAATAAACTCAGTAATATCCTCTAAATTAGCTGGAGGAATGATTCTTTTAAGGAGAAACCATTCACTACTAACTAAATTTTTACCACCAATAGCAGCAGCTGTTTTTATGGCATTATCTAAATCTTTTAAATTTATAAATATTTTTAAAAGTTTGCCAAGTTCTTCTCGCCCTAAACTGCCGGCTTTTTTAGCTGATATGATAACCAAGTCAAAATTTTTCTCTCTAAAGTAGATTTTAGACATTTTAATGTATTCATCGCTTTCAATCATTTTTTTAGAGATTCTTGAGCTGGCTTCGGCTGATTTTAGGTCGCCCCTTTCAATATAAAATTTCTGTAATTGATAAGCTTCTTTATCTGATATACCCTTAATATATTTGCTGACGGTATCAATCGGCTCTTCCTCTACTAAAATGCTTAAATAAACTTCTTTGAATTCTAGCTCCCGGTTGTTTAGTGAGGCTGCTTGATTGGCAATTTTTAGCCGGCCGTTTTTGATATTTATTTTAATTATTTTTTCTAAATCTTTAGCTTTTAAAGATTTATTTAAAAGTTTGGCCGAAGCAAGTGAGCCATCTAAGTCGCCTTCTGCAATTTTATCTTTTAAATGCCCTGACATTCTCTTGATGTCTCGACTATCTATTATTCCCGATTCAATTATTACAGAATCTTTCTGCGCTTTAAGTCCATAAGGGACCATTAGGCCGAAAATAATGGCAATTGATAAAATTTTTCTTTTCATGATATTTTGTTTTTGATTTGACTTATTTTAAAAGAACTATTTGACCTTTTATTTTAGCAGGCTTTTGATAAAAATTCAATACCTTTATTATTGGAAATTTATGAATAGATATGTCATAATATAAAAAAGATTCTTATGACTAATCAAAAACTTAGAATTTATCTAAATATTTTTTTATTGGCTTTAATTTTTGTTTTATTATGGCTTTATTTTTCTCCTTTTGGCCATATTTCTTATCAAAAAGATTTTTCTAAAAAACAGAATACTTTTTTAGGCGGAAAAGGAACTATTTATAAATTAGGGCCAGATGATCGTCTTGTAGATAGAAACAAAATAGTTGGGGAGCCGGCTTATTTTTATTTAAAAACCAATAGAAGTTTTGATTCGGCCAAGGTAAGTATCGAGTATAAAATAAGTGATCATGTTTTTCAAGATAATGATTATATTAATTTTGAAATGGGGGTCCTTTTAAATAAAGATAATTGGAATTATCATTTACATCCAGTTTATAATAATGTTTTGGATTCTTTATATAATAGTTGGCATAAGACAATTGAAGGTGATGGAACTGTTTTTTTGCAAAAAGAAAAAAAATTTTCTAATTTTAATGATTATTTAAGGCAAGCAAATTTTTCTTCTCTATTAGTTTATAATTACAATTTAAAGAATGATTTTGTTCTGCCTGATTATCAAACAATTAAAAATTATAAATTTTTAATACCTTCTCTTCGAGGGTCCCATGTTTTTTATGCCTATTTAAAAGATGAAAATTTAAAATTTGATTTTGCCCTTAGAAGTTTGAATCAAGAAAATGAAAAAAAAGCAGATATTTTTGTGTATTTAAATCAAGATATTATTTTTTCTAAAAATTTTTCAGTTGAAGAATTGAATAGAGGCAATTTATTTTCCTTGAATCTTCCTGGCTTGCCAGAGGGAGTTTATAAGATAGAAATTAGAAGTGGCGATGATATTGTGTTGGAAAACTTTACTTCTTATATGCATAAATTAGTTTTTTTGCATAAAGTTAATTTATATGAAACAAAAAATGGTTTTGATGTTTTTTCCAATAAAGCTGATTTAAGGATAAAATCCTTAGAGTCTAAATGTTTAAATAAATTGAATATCAACGAAGATGTTTTTGAAGTTAATCAGATTTTTAAACAATTTAATTTTAAATCATTAAATAAGGGAATAAATAACGTTAAATCAAATTCTTGTGGAATGTTAATTGAGTCTAATGGATTGTTTTCTTTTTCTTATGAATCTTTTTTTAATCCCTTAATTTCATCTTTGTCTTCTGATGTTGTGATGGATGATTATAATTTTATTTTGGCTAATTATAATTCGCCAAGCAAGAAAGATGACACCCATGTTTCTGTCTTGAGCTTTGATTTAAAAGAAGCTTACAGGGAAAAAGATGAATATCGCTTTATTGTTTCCGCTCCATTTTTAAAAGGGGATGATTTAGATAAGTATTTAGAAATTAAAAATATTAAGATAGAATTGCAGGGCAAGAATTTATTTGAAAAAGTGAGAGAATATTTGAACTTATGAAAAATTTTTTTAAAAAAAATAGTTTAAATTATTGTAGAGAATTTTTTTATTTTTTAGGAAAATTTTTAATGCTTTCTTTTGTTTTAGAAATTTTTTTGCCAGGTGTAATTTTAACTTATATTAATTTAAATATATTTTTGTTTTTGTTTCTGTTGTTTTTTATGTTCTTGATACTTTTTAAAAATATAGATGATAAAAATTAAAATATTAATTATATGAAATTAAATAATTTTTTAAATCCTAAACAAGTTGCTATTTTGGGTGCCTCTAGTGACAAAAAAAAGATAGGTAGAATTATATTAGACAATGTTTTGTTAAATAAAAAAGTTAAAATTTTTCCAATAAATCTTAAAGAAAAAAAAATTGCTGGTGTTAAGACTTATTCTGATTTGTCCCTCTTACCATTAGAAGATTTTTCTCAATTGCTTTTAGTCATTTCTATTCCAGCTAGATTTGTTTTAGATGAAATAATTAAAGCTTCTAAACTAGGGGTAAAAAATGTAATTATTATTAGTGCTGGCTTTAAAGAAATTGGTTTAGAAGGTGCTGAGATGGAAAAAAAGATTTCCGAAATAGCCAAGCAGAAAAAGATGAATATTTTAGGTCCTAATTGTTTGGGCTTTATAAATATTAATAATAATCATAATGTTAGTTTTAGTGATTATTCTCCCGATAAAAAAATTAAGCGTCAAAATAATGTTGCCTTTTTGTCGCAATCAGGAGCTATTGGTAGTGCGGTTTTAAATTGGTTAGAAAATAAAAATATCGGTTTGTCTTGTTTTGTCAGTTTAGGCAATAAATCTAATTTAAATGAAAATGATTTTTTTGAATTTTTTTATCAAGACAAACGAACGGATTTAATTATTGCTTATTTAGAGGAAATTTCTGAAGGTGATCGATTTTTGGAAATAGTTTCTAAAATATCTCAAATAAAACCAGTAGCTATTCTTAAAGCTGGTAGAACTACGGCTGGAAGTGAGATGGCTATGTCTCATACTGGTAGTTTGGCTGGTTCTAATCAAGCAGCAATTACCGCTCTGAAACGTTCAGGAACTATTATTTTAGAAAATATTAGTCAAATTTATAATTTAATGAGATTAATTAAAGAGCCTTTAAGCCTTTCTAGCGATAATTTGGCTATAATTTCTAATGCTGGTGGACCAACTGTTTTAGCTAGTGATGAGGTCTTTGAAAATGGATTGAATTTAAATAATTTTTCTTCAAAAACAATTAAAGATTTAAAAAATAATTTACCAAAATTTGCTCATATTAAAAATCCTTTAGATATTTTGGGTGATGCTGATTCTCTTCGCTATAAAAATAATTTGGAAATTGTTTTAAAAGATCCAAAAATTTCTGCTGTTTTGGTTTTATTAACACTGCAGAGCATGACTGATGTTGATAATATTGCTTTGGCTATTTCTGCTTTAAAAAATAAATATAAAAATAAACTTATTTGTACTTGTTTTTTGGGCGGTAGGGGTTTGTCTGGTGCTAAAAAAATATTAGCTGATAATTTAATAGCCAATTTTGACTCAGTTGAAGAAGCTATTTCGGTTTTGGCTAAGGTCTTAAAATATTATAGCAAAAGAAAAGAAATAAAAATTTATAAAAAAACATTTAAATCAAAAAAAGATTTAATAAGTAAAAATGAAGTACTTGATTATGTAGATTCTTTTAAGTTATTTAAAAAACAAAGTTTAAATGTGATAAAAACAGAAAAGATTGATTATAATAATTTTAAAAAAATTAAATATCCAGCAGTTATTAAGTTTGTTGGGCCAGATTTTATTCATAAAAGTGATCGGGGGGCTATTTTTTTAAATGTTAAAAATTTTTTAGAAGCAAAGACTGTTTTAGATAAAATAAATAAAGATATAAAAACTAAAAAAATATCTAATAAAAATTATGCTGTTTATCAGCCAATGACCGCTTATAATTTTGAGCTTATTTTAGGCCTTAAAAGAGATCCGGTTTTCGGGCCATTAATAATGTTTGGTTTGGGTGGTATATATGCCGAAATTTATAAAGATGTTTCTTTTGAGTTAAGTGATTTAAATCGAGCAAGGGCGATAAAAATGGTTGAGGGTATAAAAGCTTTCGAAATTTTAAATGGAGCAAGGGGTCGTCAAGCCATGGATTTTAACAAGTTAGTTGATATTATTTTAAAATTAGCTAAAATAGTTAATGAAAATCCTGAGTTTAATGAAATTGATCTTAATCCTCTCTTGGTCACTGATAAAGAAATTAAGATAGCTGATATTAGAATTGTGGTTTAATAATTTAAATTTGTAAAATGATTTTAAGTTTTAAAAATATTTTTAGAAGAAGAACCAAGGGAATCGCTGCTGCTGCTATTTTAGTCGGCGTTTTTTCTTTATTTTCTCGATTTTTAGGAATATTTCGTGATAGAATTTTGGCTGGTCAATTTGGTGCTGGTCAGGTACTGGATGCTTATTATTCTGCTTTTCGTGTTCCTGATTTAATCTATAACTTGATAGTTTTAGGTGCTTTATCGGCCGGATTTATTCCAATTTTTTCTAGACTAATAAAAAAAATGAAATGTGACGATAATGATTATTTTTGTTTTTCTAGAGAAGAAAATAAAGAAGCCTGGAATTTAGTGAGTAATATTTTAAATGTTTTAACTTTGTCTCTACTATTTTTATCTTTTCTTGGTTTTCTTTTAGCACCCTTTCTTGTTTCTCTAATTACGCCTGGTTTTTCTGAAGAGTTAAAAAGCATAACTGTTGTTATGACTAGAATAATGTTTCTTTCCCCTGTTTTTTTAGGAATTTCTAGTATTTTAGGGGGAGTTTTACAATCTTTTAAAAATTTTTTAGTTTTTTCTTTAGCCCCCGTTTTTTATAATTTGGGTATAATTTTTGGGGCTGTTTTTTTTGTTCCTTTGTGGGGTGTTTCTGGCTTAGCCTGGGGAGTAGTTTTAGGTGCTTTTGTGCATATGATTATTCAAGTTCCGCCAGTCAAATCTTTAGGTTTTTCTTGGCGAGGCGTTGTTAATATCTATGATCAAAATTTAAGAAAAATTTTATCAATGATGGTTCCTCGAACCTTGAGTTTAGCTATTGCTCAGATTAATTTATTGGTTATTACTATTATTGCTTCTACCTTACCTAGCGGATCCTTAACTGTTTTTAACATGGCTAACAATTTGCAGAGCTTCCCGATCGGAGTTTTTGGTATATCTTTTGCAGTGGCTGCTTTTCCAACTTTAGCTGCTTCAGCTTTTGATCAAAAAAAATTAGTTGGAAATTTTTCTTATGCTTTAAGACAAATCTTATTTTTTATAATTCCTTCAACAGTTCTTTTAATAACTTTAAGGGCTCAAATAATTCGTGTTATTTTAGGTACTGGAGAATTTTCTTGGAGAGATACCATCTTAACTATTGATTCTTTAGGTTTTTTTGCCTTAAGTTTGTTTGCTCAAGCGACAATTCCACTTTTGGTTAGGGTTTTTTATGCTCGAGAAAATTCTAAGACACCTTTTTACATTGGTTTGATTGTGGTTGTTTTTAACATTTTTTTATCCTTATTTTTAGGCAAAAGAATGGGTGTTGCTGGTTTGGCTTTAGCCTTTTCCCTTTCTAGCGTTTTAAATTTTATGATTTTGTGGATGTGGCTTTATTTTGAAATCGGAGATTTGGATCAGAAGAAAATAATGATTTCAGTTGTTAAGTTTTCTTTAGCTGCCTTAGTATCTGGGGTTTTTATCCAGATAGGGAAAGTTTTTGTCTGGCCTTTTATTGACATGACTAAGTTTTGGGGAGTTTTAATTCAAGGATCAGTGGCTGGACTAAGTGGTTTGGCTGTTTATTTTCTGTTGTGTTATTTAATGAAAACAGAGGAGATGTTAGAGTTAATAGAAGTTGTTAAAAAGAAAATGCCTTTTGGTAAAAAGATTAAAAAGGAGGAAATTAGTGATCAAAGTGAGGCTAGAGGTTTATAGTTTTTATAGCAAGTTGTTTTAAAAGGGAGAGTGGTAAAAATTCTCTCTTTTTTAATTTAATTTTTTTTTGCTATAATAATTATAGAATAGGATTATTAAGACTATTAGGATATTTAGGTCGCGTAAAGACACTTGCCTTCAGCTCGTGTCCACGCGATTGTATGGTTGATTTTTAGGATTTTACTTTCCCCTCACCTCTGTCACCCCAGCGAGTCGCGTGCGAGCGAAGTGAGCTATACGCGACGAAAGCTGGGGTCCAGGGTAGACGCCTAAATACTTTATTAACTAAAATAAACATTATAAATATAATTTAAAAAAATTAATTTAATGTTTTTTTATCCTAATTATCTTAAATCTCTTAATCATCCTAAATATCTTAAAAACAATATTAGTATAATTAAAAAATATTATGAAAAAAACTGTAAGAATGCAAAATCTTGCATTCAAAAAAGCTTTCACCCTTATCGAATTACTAGTGGTAATAGCCATTATTGGAATACTTGCCACATTAGCGGTTGTTGCTTTACAGCAAGCCAGATCTCGAGCTAGAGATTCCAAGAGAATAGCCGATATGAGGCAAATTCAAACTTCTTTAGAATTATTTTTTAATGAAAATGGAAGATATCCTACTGTCCAAGAATGGAATAGCGGAACCATAACATCTTCTTTGTCTCAAGAAGTTTTTATGTACAATATCCCCTCTGCCCCCACTCCAGCAGACGGAGACTGCCAACCAGCATCTAATACTTATGTTTACATTCCTCAAAACAATGGTGCCAGCTATACTATAGATTTCTGTACTGGCAAACAAGTATCAGATCTACCTGAGGGAGTCAAGCAAATGACCCCGGGAGGAATAATTTTTGATAATATTGTTTCAGGAGGGGAAGGGGCTGTCACTTATATTTTAAATTTTGATGCTCAGGGAGGAGATGTTAGTCCAGAAAATAAAACGGTTGCTTATACTCAGGAAGTAGGAACCTTGCCTACGCCAACTAAGGATGGGTATGTTTTTCAAGGATGGAATTCTCAAGTAGATGGTAGTGGAGAAACTTATACATCAAGCACTGTTTATAGTTTGAATAATAATTTTACTATATATGCAATTTGGGAGGGGCCAGTTGGACTGTCTATTGGTGATTATTTCCAGGGTGGTAAAGTAGCTTATATATTGCAAAGTGGAGATGTTGGTTATATAAATGACGGTATGCAGAGGGGTTTAATAGTTGAATTGGGGGAAGATTACGTGTCAAAAATTAATATTCCATGGGGTTGTTCTGGTGTTTTAATTGGAACCAGTCTTGATTTTGGTTCGGGGCTTTCTAATACAAATGCTATTGTGTCTGCTTGTTCTACGTCTAATATACCAGCTAAAATTTGTAATAACTATGTTAATGTCGATACTGGCACAGGTGTTTATAGTGATTGGTATTTGCCTAGCATGAATGAAATCTATAAATTTAGAGATTATAGAGAGGTTTTAAATATTTGGAGTGGACCAGCTGATCAAAGATATATACACAGCTCTTCGGAGGCTAGTGCTACTGAAATTTGGAGATTTCAAATGAATGGTAGTGGTGAAAGAAGGAATAAAACTGCCAACTACGAAGTTTGGTGTGTTAGGTCATTTTAGTTTTCTTGCTTAAACCTTTTCAATATATTACAATATAAAAAAGGGCCTGAAGACCCTAGTGTTTGTTTTATTTAATTAATTTATGACTGATAAAATAAGAAATTTTTGTATAATTGCTCATATTGATCATGGAAAATCAACTTTAGCTGATAGAATGTTAGAATTGACCAATACGGTTGATAAAAGAAAAATGAAAGACCAAATTCTTGATGGCATGGATATTGAACGCGAAAGAGGTATAACTATCAAACTCCAACCAGTTACCATGGATTATAATGGTTATCAGTTAAATTTAATTGATACGCCTGGTCATGTTGATTTTTCCTATGAAGTTTCGAGGTCTTTAGCCGCAGTAGAAACGGCTGTTCTTTTGGTTGATTGTACTCAAGGAATACAGGCCCAGACTTTAGCTAACTTGTATTTAGCTTTAGAACAGGACTTAACAATCATTCCCGTTATGAACAAGATTGATTTACCAGCTGCTAATCCAGAAAAAACCAGAAGAGAAATTATTAAGTTGTTGGGTTGTGATGAGGGCGATATTTTATCTGCTTCTGGAAAAACAGGAGAGGGCGTTTTAGAAATTTTAAATAAAGTGGTTGAAGTCGGTAAGCCTCCAAAAGATTCTGATCAAAAAATACCGAAAGCTTTAATTTTTGATTCTAAATATGACGAATATAAGGGGGTGGTTGCCTACGTTCGAGTTTTTGAAGGACAAATTAAAAAAGGAGATAAAATAAAGTTAGTAGCTACTAAGGCTGAGAGCGAAGTTTTAGATATTGGTATTTTCAAACCTAATTATTTTTCTACAGGGACCTTAAATACAGGATCTATCGGTTATATTATAACTGGCTTTAAAGAAGTTGGAGAGTGTCGAGTTGGAGACACTTTAACTTCTCCCTCGGCTTTTAACAGCGGAATAGAAGCTCTTCCTGGCTATAAAGAGGTTAAGCCAATGGTTTTTGCTGGAATCTTTCCTAGAGAAGGAAGCGATCTTGAAGATTTGCGTGAAGCCATGGATAAATTAAAATTAAATGACAGTGCCTTGGTTTATGAATCGGAAAGATCCGATGCTTTAGGCTTTGGTTTTCGCTGTGGTTTTTTAGGACTTCTTCATTTAGAAATTTTTCAAGAAAGGTTAAGACGAGAATATAATTTAGATTTAATAGTTACCATTCCAAGTGTTGCTTATAAAGTTTATAAAAAAAATGGTGAGGAAGTTATTATCAGAACACCTCAAAGAATGCCCGATCCCACTGAAACTTTAAAGATAGAAGAGCCTTGGGTTTCATTAGATATTATAACTCCTAAAGAATATATGGGAGGTATTATGCAACTTTCTCAAGAAAAAAGAGGCGTTTATAAAAACACGGAATATATTTCTTCCGGCACTGATGAACAGAGAGTTATTCTTCATTATGATATGCCGATGTCAGCTATTTTAACTGATTTTTATGATAAGATAAAAAGCTTAAGCGCTGGTTATGCCTCGATTAATTATGAGTATTTAAATTATCAAGAAGCCGATGTGGTTAAAATGGACATTTTAGTAGCTGAAGAGCCAGTTGAAGCTTTATCAACTATTGTTTATCGTGATGATGCTTTTAGAAGAGGAAAAGAAGTGGTGAATGTTTTAAAAGAATCTTTGTCAAAACAAATGTTTGTTTTAAAAATTCAGGCTGCTATTGGTGGCAAGGTTATTGCTGCCGAAAGAATATCAGCCATGAGAAAAGATGTTACAGCCAAGCTTTATGGTGGTGATGTTTCTCGTAAAAGAAAATTGCTGGAAAAGCAAAAAAAAGGAAAGAAAAAAATGATGGCTGCTGGCAAAGGTAGTGTTGATATTCCACCAGATACTTTTGTTAAAATTTTAAAAAAATAATTAAAATATGCGTAAAAAAAAGAAAGAAAAATTAATAAAAATTGTTTGGACTATTTTATCGGCAATTATAATCTTTTCAATGATTGCCTGGACAATGTCTTTTACTTTTTTCTAATCATTGTTGTTTTTTGTTATTAAATTCTTTTATTAAATTTTTAAATTTGATAATGGTCTTTTAATAATAAATAATTTTTTATGGAAAAAATATGGCAGTTCTATCCTAAAATCACAGATAAAATTTTAGAGGAAAATTTTGATAAAAATCAGTTCATACTGCAACTTCTTTATAATCGTGGTCTTAAAACTAAAGAAGATTTCTCTTGGTTTTTTGATTTGGATAATTTAGGTTTTTTTGATCCTTTTCTTTTTGCAGATATGGAGAAAGCTATCGAGCTGATAATCAAACATATTAAACAAGGTAGTAAAATAATGATTTATGGTGATTATGATGCTGACGGGGTCACTTCTTCGGCTTTGCTTTATGATGTTTTTTCTGTTTTTAAGGCTAAGGTTGATTTTTATTTACCCGATAGAATTAGTGAGGGTTATGGGTTGAATAAAGGTGCTATTGAAGAAATAGCAAAAGATGATTTTAAATTAATAATTACTGTTGATAATGGTATTAGAAACAAGGAAGAGGTTGCTTATGCTAAGAGCCTTGGACTAGATGTTATTGTGACTGATCATCATACTCTTCCAGAAAAAAGGGAAGATTTACCCGAATGTTTATTAATAAATCCAGCTGATGAAAACTCTAATTATCCTTTTAAATTCTTAGCCGGAGTTGGTGTTGCTTTTAAGTTAGCCTCAGCTTTAATTAAAAAATCAAAATTAGAGGAAGAAGATAAAGAAAGATTGATTAATCGTAGCTTGGATTTAGTGGCTCTAGGAACGGTAGCTGATATGGTGTCTTTGCTAGGTGAAAACAGACTATTAGTTAAAAAAGGCTTGGATGCTTTAAACCAAACCAGAAGATTGGGTTTACAGGAATTAATTAATGTTGCTGGTTTAAGTGGTGAATTAAATTCTTATAATATTGGGTTTCAATTAGGTCCCCGACTTAATGCTGCCAGCCGTATTAAACATGCTAATTCTGCCTTAAATCTTCTTATAACTAAAGACGAACAAGAGGCTAAAAACTTAGCCGAAGATTTAAATAATAAAAATTTTGAAAGACAGAAGATTACAGAAGAATTGATGTCTTCTGCCGAAAGTCAAATAAATCCAGAGGATTTACCTAAAATTATTATAGTAAAAAATTCCAAAGAAGATGCTTGGAATGAGGGAGTTATTGGTTTAGTAGCTGGAAAGATAGCTGAGAAATATTATCGACCAACGCTAGTTATTGCTAAAACCAGTGAAACCTTTGAAGATGAAAATGGGCAACAGAAAGAAGTTTACAAAGGAAGTGGTCGAAGTATTGAAGGTTTTAATTTGGTGGAGGCTTTAGAAGAAAATAAAGATGTTTTATATAAATATGGTGGACATCCAATGGCCGGTGGTTTTTCGGTGATAGGAGATCATAATACTTTTTTGTTTATTGATAGATTGAAAGAAAAGGCTGATAAACTTTTAGATAAAAACGTTTTAACTCCTAAAATAAAAATAGATTTAGAACTAGATTTTGACGATATTAATGATTTATTGGTTGAAGGGCTAGAAGAAATGGCTCCTTTTGGGCAGTCTAACCCGGCCCCTAAAATGGCTTCTTTTGATCTTAAAATTATTGATGTTGTTAAAATGGGAAGTGAGGGGCAACATATTAAATTTAGATTTTTAGATGATAAAAAGAATAGTTTGAAAAACTTTTGGGGAATTTCTTTTGGTGGAACTAAGAAATATTCTGATTTAAATGTTGGTGATCGAATTAGCGTTGTTTATAATTTGGAGTTTAATAATTTTAATGGTAATCATGATATTCAATTAAAAATTATTGATATTAAAAAATAAAGATTAATTTTTTATTATTTTACTCTTTTAATTTTTGAGAGGAAGTTGTCAATATAATAAATTTTGTATTAATTTATGAATAAAAAAATAATAATCTTTTCTGATGGTGGTGCCCGAGGTAATCCTGGTCCGGCTGGAATAGGAGCTGTTTTGTATGATCAAGAAAAAAATAAAATAGCCGAAGTTTCTAAGTACTTAGGTGAAACAACCAATAATCAAGCTGAGTATAGAGCCTTAATAGAGGGCCTTAAAAAAGCTAAAGAACTTAAAGCTCAAGAAGTTGAATGTTTTTTAGATAGTGAATTGGTCGTTAAGCAATTAAAAAGAGAATATAAAGTTAAAAATCAAGAGTTAGCCCCTTTATTTTTAGAGGTATATAATTTATCTCAAACTTTTAAAGATATTAAATTCGTTCATATCCCTCGAGAAAAAAACAAAGAGGCTGATCGTTTGGCTAATTTGGCTATGGATAAAAAATTTTAAAGTTTAGTATAGAAATTTTATAGATATCTTTTCAACAAAAAAGAACACTAATGGCTAGTGTTCTTTTTTTATTTTTGAGTTTAAGAAATTATTTAAATCTACCTTGTTTTTTTATATATGTTTCTTTATGCTTTTCAGCTGTTTCTTCCGAATTTAATCCACCAGAAATTAATTCTCCGTTTAGGTATTCAAGTAAAGGATAAAAATTACTTTGATTAGCTAATTTTCCGACCTCTACCGCTTCATCGGTTTTAATTCCCCAGCCAGGAATACAAGGTGCTAAAATTTGGATATAGGCTGGCCCTTTTATTTCTAAAGCTTTTTTTACTTTGTTATAGATGTCATTAGGATAACCAGCTGTTGTTTGAGCAACATAAGGCACGTCGTGAGCAAGGGCAATTCTAATCATGTCTTTTTTTTGCAAGTGGTTGCCTGTTTTGTTAATTAAATCACAGCTCTTTTTTATCTGGCATTTTTCTTGATTGCCTTTAGGCGAGGTACTAGTTGAGGCTCCATATGGAGTGGCACCTGAAGCTTGAAAGCCAGTATTGGAATATGACTCTGTGTCATAACAAATATACAATATATTTTCTTTTCTTTCCCACATACCGCTAATAACTCCCATGCCAATATCAAATGTTCCCCCGTCGCCAGCCATTACTACGACCTTGGTTTTTTGGTTTTTTTGTTTCTTTAAGGCAGCTAAAATTCCAGTAGCGACAGCAGCTGGATTTTCAAATAAAGAATGTATCCAAGGAAGACTCCAAGCACTTTGGGGGTAAGGAGTTGTAGTAACTTCTAAGCAACCAGTGGCATTGGCAATAATAGTGTCTTTATCTAAGGCTCGCATTACAGATTGAACCGCTGATAATTGCCCGCAACCAGCGCAAGCATTGTGACCTGATGATATTTTTTTTATTTCTTTTTTCATATTTTTATAAGCCCATTAACTCTTTATAATTTAAATGAATATAATTTGGACGACAACAACTTAAACTATCACCACAGCTTCTACCACCTCTATCTCTTTTTATACCACCATACCAAGTTGACTCACAATAATCTCCGTTACCGTTTGCATCTTTTAATCCACCTGGGTATGTACCTGTTGGCACACAAATTCCGCCATCATTTCCGCAGGGTTCAGTTGCCAGGCCTTTCCCTAAGAAAGCATTGCCATTTATGCAATAGCAATAAGTTGACGAAGATTCATTACAACTCGATCCTTCTCTTCCGGCACATGTTTGCCCTAATAGTGTTTTTAGGCTTGAATTTTCTTCTAACTGTTCTTTTGTCACAATTCCACCATCAAAATCCTCACATATTTGAGGAGTGGTTTCTACTAGTATATTGGTTGTAATAACCTTGATACATCCGAATTCGTCACAGCGGTCTTCTTCTTTGAATATGTGGCAATAATACATATCTTCACATTTTCTAGTTCTGTAATTTGGTTTTTTTGTTTTATTAAAACGTTCCATTCCAGCGTTTAAATATGATGACAAATCACCGGCATATTGTTTTTTGATATATTGACTCAGTGTTTCAGAACCACTAGCAACTGTTGGCGGTACTGGTATTTGTTCTTTGACGGTTTCACTTGTATATATTCTGTAGCATTCTATGTCTGATATTAGTCTTGCGTTAGGAACTCCTAAAGAATTGTCAAAAGAACAACAGCCATAAACCGCTGGTTTTATTTCCGGAACTTCGGTGGCAGTAAAACTAACCAATTGAGGATTAATAGTTTGCATAATTAAATATGAGGTTAAGGCCAGTACTAAACCCGTCAAACTACCGCTAACCCAGCTTTTAGCTTGCCCCACTCTTTCACTGCTTCCACCAGCAGTTAACCACATCACACCACCAATCATTAAAACGATAGCAGCTGTTATACCAACAATAGATAAAAGATAATCATAGATAGCTTTAACATATTTAGCTAAAGTGGTGGTATTGCTCTCCATTTCATATGGTTCTCCTTTTATAAAGTTAGAGCCAGGAATAGTGACCTGAGGCTCAAAAATTATAGGATCGCTATAACTTCTTGTTTCATCTTCAGCAGAAACCAATGATATAGAAAAATTAAAAAGAAACAAAGATACAATAAATATTTTTAAACATTTTTTAATCATACTTTTATTGTTTAAGTAAAATAATTAACATTATAAGTTGCATCATAAAAATTAAAAAGAACATCATGATGAAGAAGTATGGCCAACCAGTAATTCTATGTTCGTGTCCTTTTTTAATTATTTTTTTGATGGAATTAATCATATTTTTATATAAAATTTAATTTTTTATATTTTTTAAAATCTTTTATTATTTTTTTAATATCCTTTTCACCAATATCTTTCCCGCCTAAACCACCAATAAAATTTTTAATTGTTTGTTTTTCCTTAGAAATATTAATATCCAGATAAAGCGAGCCAAAGGTTCCAAAGTTAACAGCTTTTTCCACTACAGCTATATTTTGGCAATTTTTTAATATTTTTTTTATTTCCTGATGAGGAAAAGGACGATAAGTTTTTATTTTTAAAACGGCCACATCTTTTTCTTTTTTGGCTAAGGACTTAATTGTGCCAATTGTTGAGCCCATGGCCACTATTACTGTTTTAGCATTTTTTGGTCCATAATATTCAAACCAAGAGTTATTATTTTTTTCGATTTTATTTCCTAAAATTTTATGCATTAAAAAATATTCTTGGTCTATTTCTTTTATTGCTTTTTGAAAGTCTTTATAAAGATCTTCTCTTGATTTTTGATAATGTTGAGGACTCATAAAGGCTCCCATTGTAATTGGGTTTTTTGTATTTAAAAATTCTCCTGATTTAGCTTTGTATTTTGGTAAAAATTTATTAATAATTTTTTGTTCATAGATTTTTACTTCTTCATAGCAGTGGGTTAAGATAAAGCCGTCGACATTAACCATGACTGGAATTTTTATTTTTTCAGCTATCTTATAGGCTAAAATATGTTGCTCTACTGCTTCTTGATTATTTTCAGCAAAAAACATTATCCAGCCAGCATCTTTAATGGCCATAGCGTCTTGCTGGTCGTTCCAAATACTAATTGGAGCGGAAATTGCTCGATTAGCTAGCGTCATTACTACTGGTAATCTCATTCCGGAGATGTTGTAGATAACCTCAGTCATTAAAAGCAGGCCCTGAGAACTAGTAGCACTATAAACTCTAGAGCCAGCAGCTGAAGATCCTAATACTATTGATGCAGCTGCAAACTCACTTTCAGCTCGAACATATTCATATTGCGCTTCGCCATTAGCTTTTATTTTAGCTAGGTCTTCAACTATATGTGTTTGAGGGGTTATTGGATAGGCTGATACAACATCGGGACTAATATTGTTGATTGTCAAGGCTATTGCTCTTGAACCCTCTAATATTTGAGTTTTTTCTTTCTTTATTTTTTTTATTTTTTTCATATTTTTATTTTAGCTCTAGTCCAATCGGAGCATGATCAGATCCTAAGACTTGGTCAAGGATGTAAGCTTTATTTATTTTTTTTAATAATTTTTTAGAACTTATAAAATAATCTATTCTCCAACCAACATTTTTTTTCCGAGCGCCAGCTCGATAACTCCACCAAGAATATTGTATCTTTGTAGGGTTTAAACTTCTAAAAGAATCAATAAAGTTATTTTGAAGTAATTCAGTCATCCAACTTCTTTCTTCCTTGGTAAAGCCTGCCTTACCTTCGTTAGGCTTTGGTCTGGCGATATCTATTTCTTGATGAGCTACATTGAAATCTCCAGTGGCTATAACCGGCTTTTTTTTATTCAATTTTTTTAAATATTTTAAAACTTCTTGATTAAAGTCAATCTTGTAAGGTAATCGACTTAATAAATCATTGGAGTTTGGAAAATAAATATTTAATAAGTAGAAATCTTTGGTTTCAATCGTTTGTAGTCTCCCTTCTTGATCAAACTTTTTTAAGCCAAGGCCATTTTTTTTGTTTAATATTTTTAAATTATTTTTATATAAAATTAAAGTTCCACTATATCCTGGTCTTTTGGCTGGATTCCAGAATTGTTGATAATTTGGAAAATTAAAATTTTCTAAATTTATTTTTTCTTCTGATATTTTTATTTCCTGTAGGGCCAAAATATCTGGATTTTCTTTTTTTAAAAAGCTGATGAAGTCTTTTTTGAGCACAGCCCTTAAGCCATTAACGTTCCAGGAAATTATTTTCATATTTTCATCTAAATTAAATTTACAGTACTTGTTTTTTGTGATATTATATTATTATCTTACATCATATTTAATAAATAATCAATGAATTTAGAAGATAAGATTAAATATTTAAGGGATCGTGGTCAACTTAAAAGATCCCGTCGCCGTTGGTATAAAAAATGGTGGGGTGTTTTGATTTTGTTTTTTGTTTATATTATTATAATTTTTTCAGTGGCTTCGTTGTTTTTAATTTTTAGAGTTCTTACTAATCAAGAATTTAGAGATTTTTATTTTTCATCTCAAGGTTCTTTGGAAATTAATTCTGATGTTCGCTTGGAAGATGAAAAGACTAGAGAAATGATGTTATCAATAGTCGAGGGTAATGATGCTCCATATATGGGCAATAAAGATGCTGAAATTAGCATAGTTGTTTTTTCTGATTTTAATTGTCCTTATTGTAAAAAAGCATCAGAGGTAATTACCTCTTTGTCGGTTAAATATGGGCAAAAAGTAAAAATAATTTCTCGAGATTTTGCTGTTTTAGGTGATGATTCTTTGGTCTTAGCAACAGCAGCTTTGTGCGCTGGTGATCAGGGTAAGTATTGGCCGATGTATTATAAGTTGTTTGAATTACAAGGAGAATTTAGTTTGGACAACTTAGCTTCTGTTGCTAGAATGGCTGGTGTGACTGATTTAAAATCTTTTTCTGATTGCTTGAATAGTGATAAATACTATAATTTTATTTTTCAGGCAGTAGTTGATGGTCAATTTTTAGAAATTAGAGGGACGCCTGCTTGGTTTATTAATGGAGAAAAAATTCATGAAGGTTTAATCCCTCTTGAACCTTTCTCAAAGTTTTTAGATGAAATAATATTAAATAAAAATTTGTAATTATAAAAAATATGTTAGAAATAAGAATTCATGGTCGAGGAGGCCAAGGAGTAGTAGCTGCTTCTGAAATATTAGCCATTGCCTTCTTTAAGGATGGTAAAAAATCCCAAGCTTTTCCTAATTTTGGCGTAGAAAGAAGTGGTGCTCCAATTCAATCTTTTGTTAGGGTATCTGATGAGGAAATTTTAAGCAGGGAACATGTTTATAGTCCCGATATATTGATAATTCAAGACGATAGCTTGATTGGTCGAGCTAATATTTTTTCTGGTATTAAAAAAGAGACTATAATCATTATTAATTCTAAAGAAAATGTAGATCAACTTTTTTTGAAAATTGAAAAAGAAGAAGTTTTGCCGAAAAATTTTAAAAAAAGCAACTTGCTTTCAGTTGATGCTAGCCAAATTGCTTTAGAAATTTTTAAAAGAAATATTGTTAATACTTCTATTTTAGGAGCCTTAGCCAAGGTGCCCAATTTAATAAGCTTAAAATCTATTATTTCAGCTATTGAAGAAAAATTTTCCGATAAAGATAAAAATATTATTGAAAAAAATATTTTAGCTATTAAAAAAACTTATAATTTAAAATAAAACTTATGATAGTTAAGCCAAATTCTTCTTTAGAAAATAAAACTGGCTCTTGGAGATCGTATCGTCCCGAGATAGATGTTGATAAATGCATAGCTTGTGGTCTTTGTGCTAAGATTTGTCCAGATGGGGCTGCTAGGCTAGCCAAGATTAAGGGTAAGGTTAAAGCTAAAATTGATTATGATTATTGTAAGGGCTGTGGTTTATGTGCCAAGGAGTGTCCAGTTAAGGCTATTTCTATGAAAGAAGAGAAAAAGTAAGTTCTAATATTGTAATTATAAAATATGTACGATTATAAAAATATAGAAAAAAAGTGGCAAAAATACTGGGAAGATAATAAAACGTATAAAGTTGAAATTGATAAAAATAAGAAAAAATTTTATAGCTTGGTTGAATTTCCTTATCCTTCAGGTGCTGGGGTTCATGTTGGTCACGTTAAAGGACAAACGGCTGTAGATATTTTTTCTCGTTTTAAAAGAATGAATGGTTATAATGTTTTAAATGCCATGGGTTGGGATGCTTTTGGTTTGCCAGCTGAAAATTTTGCTATTAAGAATAAAAAACATCCGGGCGATTTTACTAAAAAGAATATTGAGAATTTTCGCAGACAAATTAAAAGTTTTGGCCCTTCTTTCGATTGGGATAGGGAAATTGATACGACTGATCCCAAATATTATAAATGGACTCAATGGATATTTTTGAAATTATTTGAAATGGGATTGGCTTATGAAAAGGATGCGCCCATTAATTGGTGTCCTTCTTGTAAAACTGGTTTGGCCAATGAAGAAGTGCTTGATGGAAAATGCGAGAGATGTGAAAGCGTGGTTGAGCAAAAAAACATGAAGCAATGGTTTTTGAAAATTACCGATTATGCTGAAAAATTATTAGCTGATCTTGATGACTTGGATTGGCCAGAATATATTAAGACTAGTCAAAAAAACTGGATTGGCAAATCAGAAGGTGCTGAGATTGATTTTGAAATTGATGGTTTTTCAGAAAAAATAAAAGTTTTTACAACTAGGATAGACACTATTTTTGGTTGTTCTTATGTTGTTTTGGCTCCGGAAAATAAATTAGTTTTAAAATTAAAAGCTAAAATTAAGAATTGGCAAGAAGTACAAAATTATATAAATGAAATAAAAAATAAAACAGATTTAGAGAGGACTGATTTAAACAAAAATAAGAGCGGTGTTTGCCTTGAAGGGGTGTGGGCAATTAATCCTTTTAACAAAGAAAGGGTGTCTATTTTTTTAGCTGATTATGTTTTAGCCTCTTATGGCACTGGGGCTGTGATGGCTGTGCCGGCTCATGACGAGCGTGATTTCGAGTTTGCTAAAAAATATAATTTAGATATTAAAAGAGTTATTGCAAAAGAAAACAGCAGCAATGATAATAATGAAGAGTGTTATGTCGATGATGGTTTTTTGATAAATTCTGAAAAATTTTCTGGTTTAACTTCATTTCAAGCTAGGGAAAAAATGATAATTGAAGGTCAAAAAAATAATTTTGTTGAAAAAAAAATAAATTACAAATTAAGAGATTGGCTTTTTTCTAGGCAAAGATATTGGGGGGAGCCAATTCCAATAGTTAAATGTTCTAAATGTGGCAATGTTCCAGTTCCAGAAGAAGAGCTGCCTCTTGTTTTGCCAGAAATTGAAAACTATGAACCAAGTGGTACCGGAGAATCGCCACTTGCCAAGATTGATTCTTGGGTTAATGTAAAATGTCCAAAATGTGGTCAATTAGCTAAAAGAGAGACCAACACAATGCCTCAATGGGCTGGTTCTTCTTGGTATTTTTTAAGATATATAGATCCGCACAATGAAAAGAAAATGGCATCAGAAGAAAGTTTAAAATATTTTATGCCAGTTGATATTTATTTTGGTGGAGCTGAACATACTACTGTTCATCTTTTGTATTCCAGATTTTGGAATAAGGCTTTGTACGACCAGGGAATAGTTCCCGTCTCTGAGCCTTATAAGAGGAGGGTTCAGCACGGTTTAATTTTAGCTGAAGATGGTCGAAAAATGAGCAAAAGATGGGGCAATGTTATTAATCCTGATGACGTGATTGAGTCTTATGGGGCCGATGTTATGCGTGTTTATATTATGTTTATGGGTCCTTATGGAGATACTTCAGCTTGGTCAACCTCAGCTATTAATGGTATTAATAGATTTGTAAATAAAATTTGGTCTTTATTGGAAAAAGAAGTTTGTGATGAACTAGCAGATAAAGAAACTTTAAATATTTTACATAAGACAATAAAAAAGGTTGGCGAGGACATTGAAAATATTTCTTTTCATACAGCTATTTCTCAATTAATGATTTTGTTGAATTATTTATCTTCTTTGGAAAAAATAAATAAAGAAGTTTTTAATGTTTATCTTAAATTATTAGCTCCTTTTACCCCCCATCTTTCTGAGGAGATGTATCAAAGATTAAATTCTGATGTCAATCAAAGTATATTTGACTTTTCTTGGCCAGAATATGATTTAGATTTAATTAAAGATGAAAAAGTTAAGATAGCTATCCAAATTAACGGAAAACTTCGTGATAGTCTTGAAGTTAATTTTGATAGTGAAGAAGATTTTATTTTATCTTTAGCTAAAGAAAGAGAATTGGTTCAAAAATGGTTAGAAAATAAAGAGATAGTAAAAATTATTTTTGTAAAAAATAGATTAATAAATATAGTAGTTAAATAAGGTTTATGAATTTTCTTCAGCAAACATTAGATTTGTGCAAGATGTATGATATAAAGCCAGAAAAATCAAAAGGGCAAAATTTTTTAATAAACGAAGATATTTATAATTCAATTATTTCTACTGCTGATTTAAAAAAAGATGATGTAGTTTTGGAAGTTGGACCAGGCTTGGGAATTATGACTTTAAAAATGGCTGAAAAGATTAAAAAGGTTTTAGCGGTTGAATTAGATGATAAATTGGCGGAGTTATTAAAGACTTCTATTATTTCTCAAAATCGAAAAAATATAAAAATTTTTAACAATGATGTTTTGAAAATAAAAGGAAGTAATATCTCTAAGCTTGGCAAATATAAGATAGTAGCTAACTTACCTTATAATATTACTTCTATTTTTTTGAGAAAATTTTTAAGCATGGAAAACAAGCCAGAAACACTTGTTCTTTTGTTACAGAAAGAGGTTGTTGATAGAATTGTGTCTACTCCGCCAGATATGAGCTTGCTGTCAATTTCTGTTCAGTTTTACGCTGATGTTTATAAAATATCAGAAGTTGGTAAAGAGAATTTTTATCCGGCTCCTAAAATTGATAGTGCTATTATTAAAATAGTTCCTAAAAAAGAAAAAATTTTTAATGATTATCAAGTAGAGAAAAAATTTTTTCGATTATTAAAAATTGGTTTTAGCGCTAAAAGAAAAATGTTAAAAAACAATTTATCTTTAGGTTTAAAATTAGAACAAAAATATTTAGAAGATGTTTTTTTATCTTTGAATATTAATCCTAAGTGTCGAGCCGAGGATTTATCTTTGACTAATTGGTTGGAAATTTTTGAAAAATTAAAATAATTTTTTTGATTTTTAATTAATTTATTTTTTTTCTTGCTTTTTTGCTAAAAATATTATAATATTTACTATGAACTATAATAGATTTAATTCTTTTAATTAATATGGATAAAGAGCGTAAAGTAGCTTTAAGTATTTTGGGTGTTTTTTCTTTATTGGTTATTATTATTTTTTTTATTAACTTGAGAAATGATATTAAAAAACCTTTTGTTATACCCATAATAGAAAGCTCCGGCGAACAAGAATCTTCTTGTGCTGATGGAAATTGTTCTGGTGGCGATAATTTGAGCTCTGATAATTTAGATTTAAAATTAGTTGATACTGATGGAGATACTATTTCTGATTGGGATGAATTATTTATTCATGGAACTTCTCCTTATTTAGAAGATACAGATGGAGATAATTTAACTGATTATGAGGAGCTTTTTGTTTATAAAACCGATCCTCTTTGTCCGCAGGGACAAAATTGTTCCTCTTCTGTCTCAAGTGAAAATCAAACAACTAGCAATGAGCTTGTTCCAAATATTGACAATTCGTTGTCTGGTCAGGTATTGGACCCAGAAAGTATAAGTCAATTTTATGATATATCTCCTTCAGAACTTAGAAAACAATTGATCGAGGCTGGCTTTAGTCAAGAGGAGATAGATTTGATTAGTGATGAGGAGCTGTTAAATATTTATCAACAATCTCTTTATCAAACCATGCAATCAAGCCAACAATAAATTAAAAGTTTATAAATATTATTATGACTAACAATAATTCTACTCAGTCGAAGTTCAAGAAAGGCGTTTTGTTTTTTTTATTATTTTCTTTTGTGTTTAGTTTTTCTTTTTTTCCAACTAAGGCTCAGGCTTTTTCTGATATAATAGGTGGTCCAGTGGCTGTTGTTAGAAAGGTTACTGATTGGGTAGAAAAAAATAAAGATAAATTTTTGGTTAAAATGGGTGCTAACATGTTTCAGTCAGCTTTAAAATCTTCTTTATTTACCTTGGCTTATGATGGGGCTGTTTATTTAGGAACAGGAATAGGTGGTCAAAAGCCAACCTGGGAAACTGATTATTGGACAAAATATGGTGATAATATTAGAGATGCAGCTATTGGAGAGGCTTTAGATCTTTTAGGTGAAGAGTGGGATTTTAATTTTTGTGAGCCTAATATAAATATTAAAACTAAAATTGGTCTTGGTTTAACTCATAATTATCGACCAGTTGAGCCTAGTTGTGGTTGGCAACAAATGAAAGATGGTTGGAAAAGTGAATTTGATAGATGGGAGTCTTATGCAAAAGATCCTAAAAAATTTTTAGACCAGATTGTTGCTTCAATTGATCCAGCTGCCAGTGACATTGGCATAACTATGAGTTTGTTGGATAAAATTTTAGAAAAAGGAAATGAGGAAAAAGAAAAAGTGGAAACTCAACTAACGTTTAATAAAGGCTGGTTGGATGTTCGAAGTATTGGTGGTAAACAAGAATCTGTCCCAGGGGCTATAGAAGGGGAGGTAGATCAAACTAGAGATTTGGCCACTAAAACCTTTGGTCAAACCACTGGTGATATTTTTGTTGATGCTGTTAATATTTTTTCTAATCAACTTTTGTTGTCGACAATTAATTCGCTTTTGAAATCTTATTCTGAAGGTTCTTATAGTTGGTTTGGTGAAGATGAGGTAACTAGTCCATTTGGTTATTCTGATGTAGCTTCTTCTGAAGTTGACCCATCTTCCTTATATACAAGAGCAGGGTTGTCAGAAACTTTAAAGAAAGTTTTAACTCCAAAATTTACGGAAAAAACTGATTATAGTATTTTAGCAGAGTTAATGATTTGTAATAGTGAAAATAATTACAGTGGTCCAAATAATTGTGTTATTGGTCAGTCTTTTGGTAGGGCAATTGAAAATAAAAACACCTTAATAGAAGCTATTGAAGGTGGTTCGATTTCAGCTGGTTTACTTTTTTCAGAAAAAGGTGATTATCAAAGAACCTTAAACAGGAGGTCCTTAATGATTTTAAGAAAATTTCGCATAGTGCCTATAGCTTGGGAAGAGGCTTTAAATAGAATTACACCTCTTCAAAAATCTAATTCTGGTCAATACACTATTATGGATATGCTTTCTTGTTTTAGTGATGATGATGAATATAATCAATTCAGTAAAAACTTTCCGCATGATCCAAATAATGCAAGTGAAATGACTTGGTGCCGTGGCTTGGTTGACCCTCACTGGGTATTAAAAGCTCCAATGAATTATTGTGCTCGTCAGGGTTATGGTGGACATATTTTATCAACTCAGACTATTTCTACACCAGAAACCAAAGATGGTGATGGTAATATTATAAGTGAAGGCAGTGAAGAAATACTTGTGGTTAGAAGTGATTCTTATTGTGCCGATGAGAGATCTTGCGTTAAAGAGGCTGGAGACGGGTCTTGTCAATTTTATGGATACTGTACTGAGGAAAAAAGAACTTGGAATTTTAATAGTGATTCTTGTCCAGCTGTTTTTAATACTTGTGAGTCTTTTAAAAATTATTCTGGTAAAAAATTAGCTTTACTTAAAAATACTATTCAATATAGTCCTTGTGATGCTAGTAATGCTGGTTGTAGTATATACTCTACCTTTGGTTCTTATGATATTAAGAATGCTAAGGTTTTTTGGAATTCTGACAATCTAATAAACTTAAACAGAAAGGCAGAAAATTGTTCATCTGGTTCTGAGGGATGTAATGAATTTATTAGAACTAAATCTGGTTTTGGTCATAATTTTATAACAAATGGAAATTTTGAATCTGATGAAGGTTGGGAGTCTTATTTTAGTGAGGGGAAAATTAAAGATAGTGTTGGTTATGATGGTAGTCGTGGTTTGGTATTGGAAAGTGGTGATGTTTTAAGTGGACTAGCCTCAATTGGTCCAGATAATAACTTTTTAAAAGGAGAGACCTTTACTCTTTCTTTTTATGCTAAGTGTACAGCCACTTCAACCGCTTCTATAGCTGATATGTCTGTCGCTGATTATAAAACAATTCCTCCTTCTAATGATTTTTCTTATCAAAGTGTTTCCTATTCTTATTCTGATAGTCAAATTGGTTCTGATGTTGTTTTCAAAATAAATGTTGGCTCCAATGCTCAGTGTTCTTTTGATCAACTAAAATTAGAGAAAGGTGCTGTTGGTACTTTTTATTCTGATTATAGAGGTGATGGCTTGGTTTATATTAAAACAATTCCAGATTATTTAAAAGAAGCTTGTTATACAGATCCTTATTCTACCACTAACCCTAATTTTACTTTAAAATCTAATGCTCCAGCCGAATGTTATCGTTATGCTCGACTTTGTAATTTTAATGAACTTGGTTGTGATTTATTTAAGATGGCTGATGGTAGAAATATTCCAGCCAAAGCTATGGACAAAGATTATTGTCCAGCTGAGTGTGATGGTTACAATGTTTATATCCAAAAATCTACCATATTTGAAAGTGATTCGCCGCACAGACTTATACCAACTACAGCTAAAAAATGTTCAGCCAATAGTGCTGGTTGTACAGAGTTTACAAACTTAGAAGACTTATCTAGTGGAGGAGAGAGAGTCGAATATTATTCTTATCTAAGACAATGTATAAAACCAAATGAAGGAACTTGTTCTAGTTTTTATTCTTGGGAGGGAAATGATGAAAGCGGATATCAATTAAGATCGTTTAATTTGTCAATTAAGAATTCCCAACCCTCTTTAACTGAAGGAAATTTATTTTCTGATGGTGGTTCTTATAAGCATATAATTGGCGGAGTCGATGTTTGTAGTAGTGAAATAATAAAATTAAACCCCTCTAATCCTAGATACAGTTCAGATTGTAGAGAAATGTATAATCAGGCAGGTGATATTTTTTATGTTTTATATTCAAAAACTATAACTTGTTCTGATAAATGTACGCTTTATAGAATGACGGAGAGAAATATAAACAAAGATATTACTGAAGCCACTGAATGCTCTAATCTAAATGCTAGTGGCAAGGTTGTTGCTAAGTGGGCGACTGCTACCGTAGATGATTATGAGATTAGTGACTCTGTTGATGGCTTTGTTTGTTTTCATTGTTTAAATGGTGGAATTTGGGATGAAGGACAGCAAGCTTGTGTCTATAAAGCTATTCCTGGCGAGGGAAAATCCTGTTCCTCTTCTGAAAATTATTGTCGTGAATATGGAGGAAATACAGCTAGCAATGTTAGGATTGTTACTTCATATGATTTTGAACAAGATGTCTCCGGCTGGCAAGGTGGAGTAAGCTCTGAAACCTCCCTAAGCAACAATGGAAGATCAATGAGAATAAATCCATCATCTGAGTCTAATAGGTCTATTTCTGGATTAGTAAAAGGAAGGCCGTACTTGTTAAGTTTCTTGGCCAGAAATCATGGCAAGAATACTGACAAGAATATTGACATTAGTTCTGATTTGGAAATTTATTTTATAAATTCAAAGGGTGATATATCTAACTTTAAAACTATAAGTCCTGTAAATGGAGAGAGTGTTAATAATATTTCTATAAAAGGTTCTGCTTGGCAGGTTTACAGAATTTCCTTAGACGAATTAAATCATGATATCGATTCTGGTGAAAAAATTGTTATCAAAAATACTAGCACTAACATTGTTTATATTGATGATTTAATTTTATCTGAGTCAGCCAACAGGTATTATTTAATTAAAAACTCTTGGAAAACTCCTAATATTTGTTACTACGATCAAACTTCCAAATATCAGGGTGCAAATTACAATTTGGGTTGCTCGGCTTATTTAGATCGTTCTAATAACAAACATTATTTAAGGCAGTTTACCAAATTGTGTGATGAATCGGCCGTTGGCTGTGAACTGATGATTGATACTCACAATTCCACCCCTAAAGAAAGTAATCTTTTCTTGTCAGGAAACTTGGGAAATGATTTAAAGTCTTGTCCTGTTGATTCTAAAGATTGTGTTCAAATTCCGAGAGATAATTTTTCTTTGGTTGTTTATGATAATGCCAAAATTTGTAATGCAGCTGATAAGGGATGTTCTCTTTTGGGGAAGGCCGTTTCCAATGTTTACTCTCTTTCTTCCAGTTATGTTTATCAAAATATTTATCTTAAAAATAATCCTGATAAATACGACCAGGGTATACTTTGCGCTGAAGAGGCTATTGGCTGTGATTCTTGGTCATCTTCAGCTGGAGATAGCTATTTTAAAGATCCAATGGATAACGTTTGTCAGCTTGTAGATAATAAATGGTATGTTAAAAAAGTAAAAAGATGTTTGCTGCCTAATCAAATTTTTGAGGCTGATATGCCAATTAGTTCTTTGCCAGATCCTTGTAATTCTGATTCTGATTGTTTAAATGGAAGGGTTTGTAAGTTGGACGAAACTAATTATCTGTGCTCGGTTGATTCTAATTATGGTATTATAAAAACTATTGGAAACGAAGGAGCATTGGTTAGTCAACCTTATTACCAAACTGTCGGTCTGCCTAATCACCAAACTGGTAGTGTTAATTGGTCTGGTCTTTGTCCTTTAAAAGATTCTAGTTGTACTGAATATATAGATCCAGAAAGTTCTTTTAATCCTAATTTAATTTCTAATTCTAATTTTTCTGATATTGATGACGATGGTGTTTATTTTGATGGTTGGTCACCAGTAGCAGCTAATGGTAAAACCAATGTACCTGGTCAGCAATGTTCAGTTAATAATAATGATCAAATATCTTGCACTCAAACAAGTTCGTCTTATTATTTTAAACAATCAAATTATTTCCTAGAGCCAAATAAGCTTTATTCTGTGGAGTATAAGAACATAAGAAGTCTAAGAGTTAAATGTGAGAATCCTTTTTATGAGTTAAATTCAGCTAATATTTTAAATTTTATTCCAGGCTCTTCTTTTTATAACATTCAGCCATTAGCGCAATATTCTCCTATTTATGCTTCTAAGTTTATTTTTTACTCAGCTAACAATTTGTCAAATGACTGTGAGTTGGTAATTGAAATAAGTCCAACAACTAGAATTAATGACATTTCTTTAGAGTGGAGAGAGTTGATTGTTGACTATAAGATAAAAAATAACCTAGACTTTTCTACTTGTAACTTCCCAGAGTTTAATAGGGGTTGTATTTTGTTTAACGAAAGGACTGTTCTTGGTGATTACCCTAACTATAGTGGATTGACTTATGACTCTAGTAATTATGATAAATATAATCCTTCTAAGGATAGTGACTATAAAGATGCTAATAAAATTATTAAAGTTAGCCCAGACAGGGTTTGTGGTAAATGGTTGTCTTGTTATTCTTACACTACTGAAAAAGATGAAAAAGGAAACGATAAAAATGTTTGTTTACAAATAGGTCAATGTACTTCCATGGATTCTAGTGGTAATTGTTTGAATTTTTCAAAATCAATTCCTGGTAATAGAGGTTTTGATTCTGCAAAGGATGCTAATGTCAGCGGTTATTCACTTCTTAACCATTATTATTTTGATGCCATGATTCAAAGGGGGAATTCTTCTGTGTTTGAAAATGATTTTGAAAATTCACCAGATTTAATTTCTTGGGAAAGCTCTGGATCTAGTATTAATAATAGCTGTCTTATTTTAAAGTCTGCTGACACTCTTAGTGAAGAGGCTACGCCAGGTCGTCCCGTTTATCCTTCCCCTTCTAATTTTGGTTTTATTAGAATTGGTGGTAATTCTTGTGAATGGAATTTTAAGTCTAATGAAATTCCAACTTCAATTCAAACAGATTATTTTATTAATTTTTTAATAAATACAGCTAATTTAAGTTATCCTCAACAAGATACAGACAAGATATCTTTAGGAAAGATTGTAGGACTTGATTTAAATGATGAAGAGACAGATTTGAATTCTGTAGATTTGATGGTTGATGTTAGTAAAAAAGATTGGCAGAGAGTTACCTTTAAATTTAGAACTGATTCTTCTTGGGTCGGTGGGTCAAAAATAGTTTTAGGGCCATCAGACAGCGGTGTCAATGGTTGGATGTATGTAGATGATATTAACATTGAGCCTGTCTTAGAAGCAGGTGAAGAAAATTATATCCCAGCTTCTTGTAGGCTATACCCTAAGCAAGATAGTATTTCTTGTTCTAGTGATACTAAAGGTTATAGTTTTGTTGAGCAGGGTTGGGAGGGTTATTGTTTAGAGAAAGATCCTTTAAATGAAAATGTTTGTTTGATGTGGTATCCAGTTGATTCGGTTGTTGGTAGTAGTAATGACACTTTGTCTACTAATTTTTCTGGTTATCCCTCAACTGGAAGCAGTCCTTCTTATTGTGCTAGCATGAATGCTAAATTTGATTTAGTTGAGTATAGAGATGTGTTTTTTGCTGATCAAGAGGATGATGATATTGGTTATCACTCAAGGCATTGGTATTCTTGCAATGACAGTTGTGATAATTCAACTTATAATAGAAAATTTATTTCTATAGCTAATAGTAGTGTAGTTAATTATCCCGATATAAACTATAATGTTTATGAAAGTAAAGGCAAATATAGTAGCACAACTAGCGGTGTTACTAGGAGTGATGTTAGAGATTGTATAGATGATTTTGATTATCCTGATGGTGGTAATATAGCTTGTTCCTGGGAACGATGTGCTTGGGTTTCTTTTCAGTGGATGGAACCAAGGAGTGATCTTTTAAATAATAGAATAATATCTGTGGTTGGAAATTCTATTCATAGTCAAAGTTTAATTTCCAATCGAAATGCTAACAGAGGCACTTGTGATGGCCCAGCTTATGGCTCTTATCCAGTGACATTAGACCCTTATACTCCTAATGGTGCTAGGTGTAATGATCATTTTGAGTGTTCTAATACTAGCAAGCACTTGGTTCCAAGTGTTGGTGCTGGTTGGTATAAATCAGATGGTATACATAGTATGAATTCTAGCAATCCGGAAAGTCCAGAAATAAAAAATGGTCTTAAAATTTTGGCTTACAATTTAACCGAAAGAGAGTGTGATAGTGGCATTTATGGTGATAACACAGAATTTTTTCCAACAGGCAGTGGAAATGATTCTTGTCCTTTAAGTAAATGTACAGCAGGTTTTGGTGGAGAAGGCGATCTTCGAAACGGTGCTTGTTTGATGGATCCAGAAAATTACACTCCTAAGTGTAATGTTATTATCCAAGGTGAGGTTCCTTGGGTAGAGAGATTAAAGTCCTCATCTTATAATTTGAAAGAATACGCCACTTCTTTACCTTTTTATTTTACTTACTATACCTTAGGTTCAAAGAATGCTCCTTTTGGTGCTATTAATTCAACTGTTAGACCGGGAGATAATGTTAATGTTTATGTTAATAAGCTAGGAGATGACTCCCTTTATGGTCTGCCTTATTCTTGTTCTGGTCTAGGTAACGCTATTTATACTAATTCAGGGGCTGCTTATAAAAATTCCTGTGAGTCTCTTTATTATGATACTGACACCGGAAAAATTAAATTTAGTAATGATTTTTCTGTACACACAAATCAAAGATATTCTGATAATTATGGCACTGGAATGACTGTTGTGACGGCTTTAAAGAATATTTTTGCAAAGTTTGATTATGTTAATTACTCACACCTAGCTGATGCCGGCAATTCTCCGCCTTTCAAGGATGCAGCTGATCCTTGTGGTGATGGTTGTCCTCCACGTGAAAATGATAAAGCTCTTTGTGCTATTTATCCTCAAATTGAAAATGTTAAAATGAGTGGGCCTAATGGACCGATAAATCAAATTGATAACGGTGATGGTGTTCCTTCTAATGTTTATAATATAGTTGCTGGTGGTTTTTATACTTTATCTTTCAATACCTTTGTTGATGGTGAGCAAGGACCAATCAAGAAGTTGTATATTAAAATAAAAAAAGTAGATGAAGATTGGAGTCAAAACAGCATTGTTTTAAGTAATATTGACCATCGTCCGGATCAATCAAACCCTCATCGTTTGGTTAAATTCTTGTCTCCCGGACAATATATGGTGCTTATTAAAGTTATTGATAATTGGAATTTCTTTAAATGTGCGGGTATGGGTGTCTTTGCTAATATTTCCGATTCTTGTTATAGATATTGTTGTGGTTCTTTGTTTTCTCCAGAGACTACCGCTTATTTTGAAAATCCTTTTTCAGTTGCTTGTGATAATTTGAATCCGGGAAAATGCAATGAAGACGACATCAAAGGTGCTTTGCCGACTTGTAATTAAATTTAGTATTGACATTATTTGATTTTTTTGTTATAATAATTAGATTTTTGAACTTTAAAATAATTAAACTAAATAGGAGGAACTACAATGAAAAAATTGATGATTACTTTGTTGTTAGCTTTTGGGCTGATGAGCTTAAGCTTTACTGTTTTTTCCCAGGAATTTTATTTAGATAAAATTCATGAAACTGGGATAAGTGTATTTACTAACATTTTTGTTTCCGGTGAAGAAATTTTAGCTTTTACCACCGGTGAAGGACTTTACTACAATGGCAGTCAATGGGGCGGGGTTCAAATTCCTAACTCTAATCAGTGGGGTCAGATGCATGCTTTTACTAAAACTGGTGGAGAAATTTTTGCCAGCTTTAGCACTGCTTATAAATCTTATCTTTGGGATGATAATGATAAAGCTTGGGATTTTTATTCATCTCCAATACAATCTCCTAGTGCTACATTTGTTTATTCAGAAAATAAGATTTATATTTGCACTTACGATAATTCCGCTCTTTATTTATGGGATGGTTCAAGTAATTTTACAGAACTGGCTATAAACAATGAGGTTGGTTTCCAGCATTGCTTTGTTATTAATGAAAACAATGTTTTAATTCTTGGTTCCATGGGGGGTGAAGGTAATTACATGGCTATAAACAAACTTTTTCGTTATAATGGAAGCTCAATTCAGGAGATAGCATCTTTTGATCTAGATAAAGGATGGGCTAAAGAAATTCATTCCGTTGATTTGGAAACCTTTTTTATTCCAACTGACGAGGGTTATTTGTATCGTTGGAACGATACTGACTCCCAATTGGATAAAATTTATACCCTTGATGGTTGTGGTGGCATGAATATTGTTGTCAAGGACAATGATAATGTTTTTATTTACAGTAACCTGGGGATTAAACATTTGAAAGTTAGCACGGGTGTAGCGACTGATTTAATGGATTCTTATCCTGGTTATGGAGAGTATCCTGTGACAAGCGTTATGGATGGTTTTTTTGAAAAAGAAACTGGTCGCTTGTTTCTTTCCTGTTATGGAGGAATTATGTATGAAATAAAACCAGATTCTACCAATTCAGTTGATGGCATTAATGATATTTCATCAGAAGTTAAGCTTTACCCCAATCCCGCTACTGATAACATTTATTTACAACTCCCAAACAGTCCAATTAATTCTGCCAAAGGGGCTGTTTATAATGTTATTGGAGCTCAGGTAATGGATTTTAATTTTAACAGTAACACCGAAAATTTAGACATTTCGTCTTTACCCACGGGGATGTATATGCTAAAAATTCAAACCTCCGATGGCCGAGGAGTTAAAAAGTTTATTAAAAAATAAACTCCTCACAAAAGCCGAACCCGCACAATCAAGTGCGGGTTTTTTCTTTTTCCCTGTCATCCTGGTGCCATGTTTAGGGCGGGTAAGTAAACTGGATCCTGGGATTGGTTTTTTAATTCTGTCATCCCAGCGAGTCACGTTTTACGTGGCGAAAGCTGGAGTCTAGATCACCTTTATTATAGTGAAAGTTGGTATTTAGAACCCTCTGTCATCCCAGCTAAACTTGAGCCTTCTGTCATTCCAGCGAAAGCTGGAATCCAGGTTGCTCTCCTGAAAATTGAATCGTACTGTCATTCCAGCGAAAGCTGGAATCCAGGGTTGACACCTTTGAACAATAATTATTCCATCTCAGAAAATAAGTCCAACCAAGTTGGATTATGTTTTTCTATTAATTCTAATTTCCATTTTCTTTTCCAAGCTTTTATATTTTTTTCTCTATTTATAGCCTCTAATATATATTGATGTTTTTCGTAGTATACTAGCTTGTTAACTTTGTATTTGTTAGTAAAACTATTTTTATTTTTATTTATTTTGTGTTGAATTGTTCTCTTGAATAATCCGTTAGTTACTCCTGTGTATAGAGTTCCATTTCTTTTATTACATAAAATGTATACATAGTAATTATGTTCTTTGTTCATTGTATTGATTTTACTTATTAATTCTGGATCCCAGCTTTCGCTGGGATGACAGGAGGGTGACAATTTGGATCCCAGCTTTCGCTGGGATGACAGGAGGGTGACAATTTGGATCCCGGTTTTCGCTGGGATGACAGGAGGGCGACAATTTGGATCCCAGCTTTCGCTGGGATGACAGGGGTGAGGGCTTAAGTTTTTTATAGGTATAACAGAAATGTTGTTTATATTTTAATTTAAAAAGCATAAAAATAAATTAAATAAAATATAATATTTTTCTTGCTTTTAGCTTTTTAAAATGCTAAAATTAACTTATAAATAAGTATTAAAAACCTTTAAATATGGGTAAAAAAGTTTTAGTGGCAGCTGCTTGGCCTTATGCTAATGGCTCTCTTCATTTGGGGCATGTAGCTGGTTTAATTGGTGGTGATGTTTTAGCTCGGTATTATCGCTTGAAAGGCGATGATGTTTTATTTGTTTCTGGTAGCGATTGTCATGGAACGCCAATTGCAGTTGAAGCTGATAAGCAAGGCGTTCATCCTTCAGAAATAGCTAATAAATATCACGCTGAATTTAGTGATAATTTTTTAAATGGCTTGTCTTTTTCTTATGATAATTATACTAAAACAACAACTGATAATCATCGACAAGTGGTTCAAGAAATGTTTTTAAAACTTTATCAATCGGGCGATATTTATATTAAAGAAGAGGAGCTTCCTTATTGTTCTCATTGTCAAAGATTTCTACCGGATAGATATGTTGAGGGTGAGTGTTATATCTGTGGTTTTTCTTCAGCTCGTGGTGATCAGTGTGATAATTGTGGAAACTTAATGGAAACTAAAAAATTAAAAAATCCTAAATGTAAAACTTGTGGTAGCACTCCAGAGTGGAAAACAACAGAACATTTTTTTCTAAAGTTATCAGCTTGGCAAGATAAAATTTTAAAATTTATTGAAGATAGTTTTGCTTGGCGACAAAATGCTAAGAATTTTTCTCGTGAATTTGTAGCTCAGGGTCTTTTAGATAGGGCCATAACTAGAGATACAGAGTGGGGTGTTCCAATTCCGCTCGACGGCTATGAAAGTAAAAGAATTTATGTTTGGTTTGAGGCGGTTTTAGGTTATCTGTCAGCTAGTAAAGAGTGGGCTAAAGATAAAGGAGACGAGAATTTATGGCAAGATTTTTGGCAAAACAATGAAGCTTTACATTATTATGTTCATGGTAAAGATAATATTCCTTTTCATGCTATAATTTTGCCGACAATTTTAATGTCTTATGGCAATCTTCATTTGCCAGACAGAATTATTTCTAGTGAGTATTTAAATTTAGAAGGAAAGCAGTTTTCTAAAAGTCGAGGTCATGCTGTTTGGTTGAAAGATTTTTTAGCCGAATTTGATTCTGATACTTTGAGGTATTATCTAGTATCAAATGGACCCGAATCATCTGATGCTAATTTTTCTTGGGCCGACTATATGGCCAAGACCAATAATGAGTTGATTGGTAATTTTGGTAATTTTGTTTTTAGGACTTTGTCATTTGTTAAGAAAAATTTTCCTGAAGGTTTAGATTTTTCTGAAAATATTGACGAGCGTTTAAATAATTTTTTAGATTTAACTAAAAATACCTTTACTGAAGCAGGAGAGGAAATTGAGCTAGGCAATTTTAAAAAAGCCATTCGTTCTGTTTTTAAAATAATTGAAGATGGTAATCGTCTTCTTAATGAACTAGCTCCTTGGACAATGATTAAAACCGACAAAGAAAAGGCAGCTAATAATTTAGCCGCTTTTGTGCTTGTAATTAAATCTTTGGCTATTTTGATTGAACCATTTTTGCCTCAGACCTCTATTAAGATTAAAAAAAGTTTATTAATGGAAGATTTGAAATGGCAATTTCCTGCCAAAGACAAGTTTATTGTAGGTGATTTAGAGGTTTTATATCAGAAAATAGAAACAGAAAAAATAGACAAACAATTGAATAAGTTGAGCCAAAATTAATTGTTTTAATATTTTAAATTAATATTTGGCAATTTATTTTTTTTATTGTATAATATAGTTGAGAAATAGCTGTAAATTTTCTTCCTTTTATTATTATTTTTGGTTTTATGGCTAATGGAATAAATAAAGAAATTGAGGACAAAATTAAATCAGAAATTGAATCGGAAGTTAAAAAAGATGAAAAGGATTCTATTAGTAAAAGTGTTGGAGATTCCAACAATTCTTTGGCTCAGGAATCTAAAAATAAAAGCCTTGGAGACCAAGACGCAAGCAGAAGCTTTGGTGAAAATTCTAATAGTAAAAAAGGGGGAAATGAAGAGCAAGCCTTTCAAGATAATCAAGGAGGTTTGGATGCAAAAAAAAATGACAAAAATCAGAATGACTCTAAAAATCCAGAAAATCCAGAAAATCCAGAAAATCCAGAAAATCCAGAAAATCCAGAAAATCCAGAAAATCCAGAAAATCCAGAGAATCCAGAAAATCCAGAGAATCCCAATGCTCAAGAGAATTTAGATGGACTTAAGGATAAAAATGAAAACTCTGAAAATAAAGATACTGCCGATAAAAATGATGAAAATAAGAAAGGACTTGATAATGAAATTAAACCATCAGAAAATAGAGGTGATGATAGTTTAAAAAAAGAGTTAGACGAAAAAGGAAAAGATTTAGAAAAAGGAAAATCAAATAGTTCTTTGCCTGATAAGAGTAATTCTTCCGCTCAAAGTTTTGATCCAAAAAGTTTACAGGGATCAAGAATGCCAGATTCCTTGCCGAAAGAAAGTGATGGCAATGCAGAAAAATCTGAAACTGAACAAGCTTCGGGTGGAAAAAGTGAGTCACAGGGTGGTAAGGAGATGGACAATTCTCAAAGACTGGAAGAAGATAAAAGAAAAGATAAATCAAAAAAAGAAAAAACAGACAAAGCTAAGATTTCAAGTAAGTCTTCCGAAGGACCGCAAAGAAATGATATGAGTCTTTTTTTTGACACTCTTTTAAAAAATGCCTGGTTGGATGCTGTTCCTACCTTAACTTTTTCTGTTTTTTGGGTTTATATTCATGCTTTTCTGTCAATGGTTTCTCCTAAAATGTTTTGTAAATTAGGGCAAGAATGGGTTCCGACCAATATTAAAAAAGTTTCTCCTAAAATAGCTAAGGAGATGGGCAATAAAATAGGGGTAATTGAAAAAGGTGCGACTGGTTGTTGCTGCTTTCTTCATCTTTTTATAATAATAATAGCTTTCTTGATGATGTTACTTACTCCACCGATTTCTTTTTTTCTAGCACCTTATATTGCTTGGGAATGGATATCTCAATTTTTTCAATAAATAAATGAAATTAAAAATAAAAAACAAAAAAATATTTGCTGGTTTATCCCTACTTCTTTTTTTAGGTGTCTTTTTTTTATTTCCTAATATTGTTCATGCTGGTGTTGGAGAAACAGTGGCTACTGTTTTGGGTTGGATTTTATATCCAATCATTTGGGTTTTGGGGCAAATCTTGGTGATGTTAGTTTATGTTTTAATTGGCATCGCTCAGTATAACGATTTTATAGATTCTAATGCTGTTAAATTTGGCTGGACTTTAGTGAGAGATCTTTGTAATATGTTTTTTATTTTAATTCTTTTAATAATAGCTTTTGCTACTATTTTAAGAGTTGAACAGTATAACCTAAAAACATGGTTACCAAAACTTGTTTTGATGGCTGTCTTGATAAATTTTTCTAAGCTTATCTGCGGTGTTTTTATTGATGTTACCCAGGTGATTATGTTGACCTTTGTTAATGGTTTTAAAAATTTGGCCGCTGGTAATCTTACCTCGATGTTAAATGTTACTGAGATATTAAGTTTTAGTCAAAGTAATTCCAAGGATGTTACTGGCTGGACAATTTTAGGCTCAATTATTTTGGCTTTAATATTTTCTATAGTATCGGTTGTGGTTATTTTAACGATGCTAGTTATGTTAGCCATGAGAATTATCATGATTTGGATTTATGTTGTTTTATCTCCTTTGGCTTATTTACTAGCTTCTTTTCCTCAAGGTCAATCTTACTCACAAAGATGGTGGACTGATTTTTCTAAAAATTTAATAGTTGGACCAGTTTTAGCTTTTTTTATTTGGTTATCTTTTGCATCTCTGGGTGGCGTAGAGGGAAGTCGAGATATAAACAAAATGAAAAGAGATTCAAACCCAGACAATGGTGATATTGGAGCTGAAAATTTTTCTATTTCTGTTACTGAAGCTGGTAGTCAAGATAATGTTACTAAATTTATAATTTCTATCGGCATGCTTTTGGGTGGTCTTATGATTGCTCAGGAAATGGGTGGTATGGCAGGAAGTGTAGCTGGAAAGGGAATGGCCAAATTACAGGCCATGGGAAGTGGTGCTATGAATTCTGTTTCTAAAGGAACTAAAAGAGTTACTGGAATTGAAAGAGCTCAGAATGCTTTGAAGGTTCGTCAGTCAATGAAGGAGGGTGTTAGACAGGAGAGGGCTCAAAAAGATGCTGGCGCCTTGTTGAGGGCTGAGTCTAAAGCAAAAAAAGCTATTGCTTCTGTTCCTGACAAGGGTAGACAGTTAGTTGATAGAGGAATGCAAAGAGCCTTTGGTGTTAATTCAACTCAAACAAAAATTAACGAAGCTAAAGAACAAAGAAAGGCTTTAGAAGAAAAAAAGAAAAAAATTGAGGTTGAGTTTAAAGATAGTATTGGTAAGGGTGATGCCATGATATCTCAAGCTAATAATTTAGAACAAACTCAAACTAGGTTTAATCAGTTACAGGCAGAAACTCAGAAGAATCCAGGAAATTTAGAAGCTAAAGAAGAGTTAAAAATGGTAGGCGCAGATTTAAGTATGATGAAGAAAAATGCTGGCTTAGCTGTTAATGCCGATGAAACGGCTGTTGCTGTTAAAGTGAAACAATTAAGAGATGATGGCAAGGCTGCAGTAAAACCATTAGAAGATGTTAATAGCCAAATCAGTGCTAAAGATTCAGAAATTCAACAACGAGAAATTATCTTGAATAGGAATAAAAGAAGAGCTGAAATTGGAAGTAAGGCATTGGCTGGGGTTGGAGGTGCTGCTCTAGGAACTACATTGGCGGTTATGACTGGCGGAGCGGCTATTGGCGGCCTGGGTGCTGTAGCAGCCGGTGCTTTGACTGGTGGTGTGGCTGGTGTTGGTGGTAGAAAAAAAATAATGAGGGCTGGTGAGTCTGATGCTGACCTAGCTTCTAATCATAACAACAGTCAAATCAGTAAGGCCAAGGAAGGATTTAAAGATTCAAAAGAAAATGAAATTAGAGACGTTATGAATGATTATTCTCGTAGCGGTCACGAAAGAACAGCTGCTGCTATGGTTTTAATGGAAAGAGGTAAGCTTGATCAAAATGAAGCTGTTGTCCATCGTGATAAAATTAAAAGTTCTTATGGTTATGATAATAAAGTAATGAACGCTTTGGACGGATCTTTAAATAATGAGTATCAACATTTAACTAGAGATTTTTCTGATTTAAACGCTCCTCAAAAACCAGATGAAGATGATGGTAAGTTCAAAAAAAGACAAGACGAGGCTCGTGATAAAATCGTTAAAGGTGTGGTTAGTGGTTCAATAAAAATAGAAAATATTGACAAAGGATCAATGGAGCTTGTAATTCCTGCATTAGTAAAAACAATGTCTAATAAGAGATTTAAATCTCATTATGATGATTTACCAAAACAAAAACAAAAAGAAGTTAAAGAAAGTTTAAGATCTTCGGGTGAATATGATTCTTTGAAAAAACTGGCCATAATAAATGACGCTGATATGAGTCACCTGGACAAGGAGAGCGACAAGGCTAAGTTTATGGCCGAGATTGAAGTTGACGAGGTTAGAAAAATGGTAACCAAAGAAGAGAGCTCTGAAAGTTTAAAAAAGTTTTTAACAGAATCTCCTTTGGCTGATGACTTAAGAAGGGCTGGCACTTCTGGTAATGAAAAAGAATTTACTAATAAATTGAATGAAATATTAAAAAATTCAAAATTAAGTCTAGACTCTGCTCCAGAGAGAGCTATAATAAAAAGAATTGAAGAGTTAATGGGATTGTCATTTAGCAAGCCAAGACCGACAGAAAGCATTTCTAATCAGAAAAATAATTCAGAACAACTAAGTGATAAAGACGAAGAAATGATTTCTAATGCAGCCGCTGTACTTGGTTAAAGTTTATTTATAAATTATGGAAAGCAAAAATTTACAATTTTTACAAAAGCTAGAGGTTCTTCCAGAAGAAGTGTCTGCTTTTTTGTATTCTAAGGAATTAGAAAATTACATGAGCGATATTTCTAAGAAGTTTGGTCTGAACATAGAAGTTGTTAATGATTTTTTATTGGAATTTTTTATAAATGATTTTAATTTTTTGAAGATAGAAGAGCTTATAAAATCACAAATTAGTAATCAGAATTTTTTTAATGAATTGTATTGTGATTTTTTGGGAAATATTATTTTGCCACTAGCTCCTTTTATTAAGGTTGATGTGGAAAAAGAAATAAAAAATAGAAATGGTGATTTAAATAAATATTTATTAAGTATAGAAATTTTTAATGAAGTAATAAATGATAAAAATTTTGAAAATTTATTAGAAGTTTCTAGTAGCTTAGATAAAATTACTGACGTCAAAGAAGAAGAACGAGTATCACTTTACTTTTTGGAGAAAGATTTAGTTCAGGTGTTAAAAAGCAATGACTCTTTTTCTGCCAAAAAAATCAATGGATCAATTTTGTATATTTTATCAAAAAATCCAGAATTGGCAGCTAAATTTTCCAGAGCTTTTTTGGCCAATCAAGAGAAATTAACTACAAATTTGCTTATAATAAACAACAAAAAAGAAGAGCCGACTATTGCTAACTGGATAAGTAGTTTTATAAAAGAAAATGGTAGTGATAATTTTAGCAATATAGCTTTGGCTAAATTTTTAACTAGTTCGGTTAATTGTTTGTCTCTTGATGAGGGCGAGAGAAGATTGGTCAGGAAGATCATTAGACTTTACAGAAATCTTTCTTTTTTTCCGGATTCAATGTCCAATGTTCCTATTGAAGAATGGGAAATAATACCAGTGGATAAAAATAGTTTAGCGCCCAATGATTTATTAAAAAAAGATACGGACAGTTTGAAAAAAGAGACTGTTGTTTTGGAAAATAAAGAGTTGGAGATAGAAAAGGTTTTATCTGAAGATGAACAAAAAATAAAAGAATTAGAATTAATGTTGGAAAAATATCCCAATAAAAGTCTGGAGAGAAAGGCAATTGAGAATGAATTGAAAAAAATAAAAAAATAATTTTCTGAATAATAAAATTTAAATATGTTTGATTATTTAAACAAGTTCAACAATTTAAGTGACGATATTAAAGGAGCTGTTGATAGCGATGAAGCAGTTAGGCTTATTGAGGAAATTGAAAAAAAGTATAAAGTTGATTTGGCTTCAATTATAATGCGGGTGGCCACTAAGGACATCAATATTGATAATTTGCCTTTGATTTTTTTTACGGAACTTAACTTGGGACAAAGTCAAGCTGAAAGCTTAGCGAAAGAGTTGGAAGAAAAAATTTTTTATAAAATAGCTGATTACCTAGGTTTAGAAAAAAAGAAAATTGAGACAGAGCCTAAAAAAGAGTCTAAAACAGAAGTTAAAGCCGGGGTCGAAAAAGAAAAAACTAAAGTAGTAAATATTTCTTCGGGGATAAATAATAATGAACAAAGCAAAAATGATATTTTGGTAGAGGATTTAAAATTATTGGGCGAAGAATTTGATGATTTAAATGAAGATTTAAGTGATCAGGATTTTATTGGTGGTTATTTGAAATCAGATTATTTAAATAAAATAAAAAATCAGGTTGATAAAATTTTTGATATTTTAAATTTAAATTTTTCGGAAGAAAATAGGAATAAGTTTATTTCTTATTTAGAAAAATATTTTAAAGGTATTAAAAGTAAGATAGAAATAAGACAATTTTTTGTTAAACCTATTGAAATGGGCGGCCTTGGCTTGGCCGACAAAATGATCGACAATATTTTTATGATAGCTGATAGTTTAAAAGATGAAGAATATCAAGAGGTTAAAAGTAAAACCAAGGTTGATCAGGGTGTTTTGGATAAAATAGGCAAACTTGGCATGGGTAAATCTTTATTTAATAATTATTCACAAATGCTAGAAGCTCCTGATTCTTCTCATTTATTGCCAGTTTCTGATTCTTCTCATTTATTGTCAGAGCCAAACAATTCAGGGGAAAATAAAGTGATAAATGAAAAAAAAGAGGGACTTTCTAGTCTTGAATTATCGAAAATAGTTAAGAAGCAAAGGGAGTTATTAGAAAAAATAGAAAGTAAAAATAATAAAAAAAGTGAAGATAATATTTCGAATAAAGAATTTTTATCAAAACAAGATTCTGATTTTTCAAAATTTGAAGAAGAGATTTTGTCTGAAATTAATAAGCAGATAGAAAACGAGATTAAAATGCTTGACGAAAAAAATAAGAATTTGTCTAAAGCAGAAGTCAAAGAAGCCCCTACCGCAAGTAATAATTCTAGTTTTAATGCCTCTAATAAAGCTAATGAAGTTTTAAGTGGTAATAAAATAAAAATGACTGATGTTAAAAAGGTGAAGATAATGAGTCCGGTTGATGAGATTCGTTATCTTGATTTAACTAATTTTCGTCGCTTTTCTAAGGACCCCAAAGAGGCTTTAGAAAAAATTAGAGAAAAAATAAAAGTTTTAGAAGGTCTTGATTATACTAAAATGATTGAGGGTATTAAGGCTTGGAGGCAGAGTCCAGTTCACAAATTGTATCTAAAAATATTTTTAGATGCTGGTAATCGTGGTTTAAGTTTGGACCAGGTTATTTCTGAACTTCGAAGTTATGGTAAGGATTTTTTGAGCAAAGAAGAAATAGATGCTATTATTGAATTTAATAAGACTTTAAGATTTTAGTTTATGCAACAATTTACTGTTCCACAATTTATTGATGTTGAACCAAAAATTATTGGACCGATAACCGCTAGACAATTTATAATTTTGCTAGTCGCTGCTTTCTTGATGTTTATTGCCTACAAAACCTTGGATTTTATGGGCTTTGTTATCGCTAGCGTTCTTATTTTTGGTATTTTTGGAACAGTTGCTTTTTTAAAGGTTAATGGTCGTCCATTTCATTATTTTGTTTTGAATTTTGTACAAACAATGAAAAAACCAAGTTTGAGAGTTTGGAATCATAAATCAGCAACCATCGAAAAGAAAGAGGAAAAAGATTTTAAGTACGAGAATATTGTTACTAGACAAAAATATTTAGATAAAACTAAGTTGGCTAAGGTTTCTTTAGTAGTTGATACTAAAGGAAGATATAAGGGGGATGATAGTGACAAAATTTTAGCTAGTGAGACTGATTTTAATTCATAAGATTATTTAGAATATGGCCGAGAAAAAATCAAAAATGCAGGCAGCATCAACTCAGCAATATTTGGACATTGCTGAGATTAAGTATGATACAGTAGTAATGAAAGACGGTAGTTTAAGGGCTGTTTTGGGTGTTTCTAGTATTAATTTTGCCCTGAAAAGTGAAGATGAACAAAATGCTATTATTTCTGCTTATGTTAGTTTTTTAAATAATTTAAATACTCCTTTACAGATTGTAATTCAGTCTAGGGATTTAAATGTTCAAAATTATCTTGATTATTTAAAAAAGCAAGAAAGAGAACAGACTAATCGTTTATTAAAGATTCAGACGGCTGAATACATGGAATATATTAAAGAGCTTGTTTCTATTGGTAAAATTATGAATAAAAAATTTTTTGTAGTTGTTTCTTATAATCCGGCTGGAGACAAGCGTAAAGGTTTTTTTTCTCTTCTATCCGAGGCTTTAAAACCAGCTAGTATTTTTAGATTGAAGGAGGTTAAGTTTTTACGATATAAAGAATCTTTATCTAGAAGGGTTGATAGCGTTATTTCAGCTTTAATGTCTTTGGGGGTTGATGTCAATCAATTAAATACGCAAGAGTTGATTGAACTTTATTATGGTTTTTATAATCCGGAGACAGTTAAAAATCAAGTTTTAACTGATATTGGTAATTTGCAAGTAGAATTATAAAATATTTTTATGATAGATTTAAAAAGTCAAAGACAAGATTTAGAAAAGAAAAAAAAGAAAGGTATTGTTGAAGAGGAGCTACAACGTTTTAGCGCCAAGGAAGAGGATATCAATATTACCAGGGAATTAATTGAAGAAGAAAAAGCCTTGCTTCGTGGTGCTTTGTCTGTTAGGGATTTAATTTCTCCTGCTAGCTTTAAAGTTAATCCGACTTATTTAATGTTGGGACAAAAATTTTTAAGAACAATTTTTGTTATAACCTATCCTAGATATATCAGTGTTGGCTGGTTTGCTCCTATTATTAATTTAAATGAATGTTTTGATGTTTCCATGTTTTTTTATCCAGTTAAGAGTGCTATTATTTTAAAGCAATTAAAGTCTAGGGTGGGTAATTTGGAGGCTCAAATTATGTCTGACTCTGAAAAAGGAGCCCCAAGAGATCCAATTAGAGAAACAGCTTTACGTGATATTGAATCTTTAAGAGACTCTTTAACTCAAGGAACTGAAAGATTTTTTCAATTTGGCCTGTATATAACTATTTATGCCGATGATTTAGAGCAACTGGATCGTTTATCAGACCAAGTTGAAGATGTTTTTGGGTCTAGATTAGTTTATTCTAAAAGAGCTTTTTATCAAGCAGAACAAGGTTTTAATTCCTGTCTGCCTATAGGAAATGACGACCTTTATATTACTTTTAACATGAATTCGTCTCCTATCGCTTCTTCTTTCCCTTTTATTTCTAGCGAATTGACCAGCGACAGGGGGGTTCTTTATGGAATAAATCGTCATAATAATAGCTTGATTTTATTTGATCGCTTTAGTTTACAAAATGCTAATTCAGTTGTTTTTGCTACTTCTGGAGCGGGTAAAAGTTATTGTATTAAATTGGAAGTTTTAAGATCATTAATGATGGGTTCAGATGTAATCGTTATTGATCCTGAATATGAATATAAACATTTATCAGATGCTGTTGGCGGTACTTATATAAATATTTCTTTGGCTAGTGAAAGTAAAATTAATCCTTTTGATTTGCCGAGAGCTATTGGTGGCGAGGCTAAACCAAAAGATATAATTAGAAGTGCTGTTATTACCTTAAAGGGCTTGGTTCGCTTAATGACTGGAGCTTTAAATTATGATGAAGACTCTGTGGTTGATAGAGCTTTACTTGAAACTTATGCCAAAAAAGATATTACTCCCGATTCTAATTTATCACAGATAGAGCCACCAATTTTATCTGATTTTCAACAAGTTTTGGATGGTATGGAGGGTGGATCTGATTTAGCCCAAAGACTTAAAAAATATACCGAAGGAACTTTTTCTGGCTTTTTAAATAATCCGACCAACGTGGAGATGAATAATCAAATGGTTTGTTTCTCCGTTAGAGATTTGGAGGACGAACTTCGACCGATGGCTATTTATACAATTGTTAATTATATTTGGAATGTAGTTAGAAGTGAAACCAAGAAAAGAGTTCTGATTATTGATGAAGCTTGGTGGATGATGCAAAACGAAGATAGTGCTAAATTTATTTTTGCTTTAGTTAAAAGATGCCGTAAGTATTATTTGGGAGTAACTACTATCACTCAGGATGTTAATGACTTTTTGACTTCTCCTTATGGCAAAGCTATTGTTACTAATTCATCTTTGCAGATTTTATTGAAACAATCTCCAGCCGCTATTGATTTGGTGCAGAAAACCTTTATGTTGACTGAGGGTGAAAAATTTTTACTTTTAGAATGTGGCGTTGGTGAAGGTATTTTCTTTGCTGGCAATAAGCATGTGGCCATTAAAATAGTTGCTTCTTATAGCGAAGATCAATTAATAACCTCTGACCCTCGTCAATTATTAGAGCAAGAAGAGGCTAAAAAAGAGTTTGCTCGCAAACAAAGAGAACAAGAAGGAAATAATTAAAAATATAAAATAATTTTATAAAATTATGGAAAATAACAAGAAAAAAATAGGTAAAATTTTAATAGCAATCCTTTTTATTTTAATTTTACTGTTTATTTATTTTGCTTTTTTAGGTGGTGATAAGAAAAATCATTTTTCTAAACCAGAAGAAAAGATAGAGGAAAAAACTGAACAGCAAAAATATGAAGAAATGAAAGCAAAGAGCGAGGTAATTTATACCTTTGATGAGGAGCTGGAAAGAGATAGAGAGTGGAGCGAAGAGGATTTTAAAAAGATGGCGGCTAATTTTGCTGAAAGATTTGGATCTTATTCTAGTCATGGTAATTATGGAAACATAGTTGAATCTAAATATTTGATGACCAAAGAGATGAAGTCTTGGGCTGATTCTTATGTTGTTGATTTAAAAAATAACTCAGAATATTCAGGTGAGTTTTATGGAATGACATCTAAGGTTTTTGTTTCTCCGGAGATAGAAAATTTTAATCCAGAAAGTGGTCAAGTTGAAGTTCTTGTATCTACTCAAAGATTTGAGACTAAAGATGCTGGAGGAGAAAGTGTTTTTAATCAAAATATAAAAATAAACTATATTAAGGAAGGGGGGGAGTGGTTAGTGGATAGTGCTTCCTGGCAATAATTATTAATTTAAACAAAGATATGAATAAATCTAAACAGAAAGAAGGCATTAAAGAAACAAAAAAAACTAAGAATATTGCAAAAAATAAAACTACAAAAAAAATAGTTAAAAAAGAAGTTGTTGAAAGTAAAAAAGAAATTATTAAAAATAAAAAAGATTATTTTGGTGTTATTTTTGTTTCAGTTTCTGTTTTAATGTTTTTAGTTTTAGTTTTTTCTTTAGCTTGGTTTAAAAATTCTCTTTTTCTAGCGAAGGACATGATTGAAATTGAAAAAATCGAAAATGGTTCAAAAATAAGTCAAGCGAGTGATCCTTTTTTGAATATGCAGAATCAAAACAATGAAGACCTTGGTAGTCCTATTACTAGTAATTTGGATCCGTTTTTAGGAGAGAATTCTTCTAAAAAAATAAAAATTTTTTATTTTGCTGATTTTAATTGTTCTTTTTGTTTTGAGCAAGTTCAAATTATTAAGAACGTTTTTAATAAGTATCAAGATAAAATTGCGGTTACCTGGAAGGATTATCCAGACACAAAAGATAAAAAAGGATTTTCTTATCAAGCTGCTCGAGCTGCTCGTTGCGCTCAAGAGCAAAATAATTTTTGGGCTTATAGTGATTTGCTTTATAAAGAAGGAGAAAAATTTTCTACTTTAAATAGTGATTTATTTTTAGTTTTAGCCGGAAAAGCTGGATTAAATTTAGACAGTTTTTTGTCATGTATGAATGAAAATAATGTTGATAATTTGATCTTAAATAATATTATCGAGGCGGAGAATCTAGGCGTTCTAGGTATTCCCTATATTTATATTAATGATAGAGATTTTTTAGGGAATCTTGATCAAGACGAACTAGAAGAGATAGTTGAAAATGAATTGAGAAAAAATGAATAGTATTTATGTCTTCTAAAATAAAAACAATTTTTGAATGTCAAAATTGCGGTGCTCAATTTCCTAAATGGAGTGGGCGCTGTTTAGAATGTGGTGGTTGGGGAACTTTGGTGGAAAGTTTGTCTGATGAGAAAAAAAATAATGAAAAAAACATTATAGATAAAATAGCTTCAGTTGAAGTTGTTAATTTAGAAAATATTTCTGGGTTAGTATCTGATAGATTTAAAACTGGAGTTTCGGAGTTGGATCGTGTTTTGGGTGGTGGCCTTATTCAAGGGTCATTAATTTTGCTTAGTGGTGAGCCAGGAGTTGGAAAATCAACATTGCTAGCTCAAATTTCTGATTCTATAGTTAAACACAATAAAACTTTTTCTAAGGTGCTATATGTTTCTGGAGAGGAATCAGCTGGTCAAGTGAAATTAAGATTAGAAAGATTAAAATGCAATTTAAAGTCTTTTGATTTTGTTAGTGAAACTAATTTGGAAAAAATAATTGCCACGGCCATTAAAAATAAGCCGGATCTTTTAATAGCTGACTCTATTCAAACTATTTATTCGGCCTTACTTCCTAGCGAAGCTGGTGGTGTTAGTCAAATCAGGGCTATTGCTGTTAAGTTCATGGAATTGGCTAAAAAATATAACATCCCTGTTTTTTTAATTGGTCATATTACTAAAGATGGACAAGTGGCTGGGCCAAAGTCACTAGAGCATATAGTGGATGTTGTTTTGTCTTTAGAAAATGATGGTCGTGGAGCTTATTCTGTTCTTCGCTCTAGTAAAAATCGTTTTGGTAGTGTTAATGAAATTGGTGTTTTAGAGATGACTAGTTTTGGGTTTGAAGAAGTTAAAAATACCAGCTCTGTTTTTTTAGATAATGATTTGTCGCATTCATTTCCTGGCTCTATTTTTTCCTGTGTAGTTGAAGGTAATCGTCCTTTTTTAATTAATGTTCAAGCTTTAGTAAGTAGAACTGTTTTTGGTTACCCACAGAGAAAATCGTCTGGTTTTGACTTAAATCGTTTGCAAGTTTTAGCGGCAGTTATATCTAAGAAGCAAAAACTAGATTTAATGAACCAAGATATCATTTTAAATATTGTTGGCGGTTTAAGAGCTAGTGATCCAGCCTTAGATTTGGCAGTTTGTTTATCAATTATATCTTCTTTTTTAAATCAAGAAATTTTAGGCAAAACTGCTGTTTTAGGAGAGTTGGGTTTAGGAGGCGAACTTCGTCCGGTGTCTTATCTTGATATGCGCCTGAGAGAAATTGAAAAAATGGGCTTTACTGATGTTTTATTGCCGAACTCTTTATCAGAATCAGAAAAAGAGAGAATGAAAAATAATTTTAAAAAATTAGAATTTATTTTCAGTAGAAATTTAAGTGAAGCTATCAAGAGTGTTTTTAATATCAAAGAAAAATAAAAATTTTTAGACAAAAAAAGAAGCGGAATATTTTTCCGCTTTTTTTGTTTCAAAAATTGCTAATTCATCCCCCATAGGAGATTTTTAAACAAAATTTCCTTAGTTAACAAATTTTTAATTCTTGAAATTTTTTTGGTAACTTTTTTGAAAGACTTGGTAGCTTTTTCGATGTGACTTGCTCTTTCTTGCAAGTGGTCCCTCATATAACCATTTTTTCTTTCGTCGTTGGGATCATTGAGAAATTTAATTTCTTTCCAGGGGACTGTTTTTAGCCCCTGATCACCAATTCGACTTTCAGTAAATACAACATCGGCATGCCAAACACCCTTTATGGGTCGTAGGTTAAAATAACATACAGCTTCCTGCCCAAAAATTGGGTCTGGAGTTTTAATGATTACTAAATCCATCCTTTTAATTTTTAGGTTAAACTTAATGTGCAATGAATGTACTATATCATATTTGAAATAAAATGTCAATGCCTATAAAAATAAAAGATAATATTTTCTTTGTTAACATTGCTGCAAAAAGGTTTACACATTTGAATGACAAATTATATACTTAATAATGTAATCATTAAGTATATAAAGCTATGAATTTATATGATGTAAGATATATGCAACTACAACAAGAGAAGTTAAATAACATTATTGATAAGAAACAAACAGTGATTGCTGTAGCTAAAGAATTATCTGTGTCTAGACAAGTTATCCATAAATGGTTATGTCGATATAAAAGATTTGGCTTAAATGGAATTGTTCAAAAAAGAAGCAGAAGTAGCGGTTCTTTGGCTCACAATAAAACTTCAGAGCCAATAGAGAGGTGTATTATCGAATTAGCCAGAAGTCATCGTTTTGATGGAGTAGAAACCCTCTCGGATAGAGTTAAGTTTGAACATAATATTAATATTCACCCTACTACTATCTATCGTATTTTAAAAAGAAACAACATCCGCTATACTAAATATTATATAGATACCAAAAAACAATGGAAGAAGCAGTTGTATTCTCACCAAGTGCCAGGACAAGAATTGCAGATGGACACCAAATATCCGCATGGGTATAAACAGGGCAAGGTAATATATACCATAATTGATGATGCCTCTAGGTGGGCATTTGTTTGGAGTTATGAAGTAGCTAATGCTAATAATACTATAGATTTTGTTAAAAAAGTAATTGAAAGAGCTCCATTTACTATTTTAAAAATACGAACAGATCAAGGAAGAGAATTTACCAATTTAAAATTAAAAGAGTTATTAAAAAAATATAACATAGTCCATCGCTTGAACACACTTTATTGTCCAGAAGAAAATGGCAAGATAGAAAGATTTCATGGTACTTTGAATCAGAAAGCTTTGAAATACGGTTTCCCGCCCAGACAATCTTTAGAAGAAATGCAATACAGACTTAATCTTTTTATGCATTACTATAATTATCAGAAAAAACATCGAGGATTGGGAATGGACGGAAAAACACCAATGGAAAGATTGAGTGAGCTGGCGAGTGTAAACGTTTCGCTGCAATGCCACATTCTTTGACAAATTATTCTAAATATGTTATTATTGCCTAAAATAATTAATAATATAAAATATGAGTGATATTAAATTCTTTCGTGATTTATATAAACATCCAGATGTTTATGGTCAAAAATTAAGTCGAGAAGAAAAAGAAGAAATTGAAGAATATAATAAAAACAAACCTCAAAGAGAGAGGGATTTGTCAGAAAAAAAGTTTGGTCCAACAGCTCAAAAATATTATGAATCAGTTGAATTAATTAAATCAGCTGATTTAAAGTCCGAAATTGACAACCAAGCAGAAAGGGAGATAATTGAATCTCGCAAAAAGATTATTTTAAATTATTTTTCTAAAGTATTAGAAGATGTTAAAAATTATTTAACTCAGGTTACTAGATTGGAATTACAAAAAAAAGATAGCTATGATGATTTAGAAAAATATCAAGCAGCTATTTCTAGCTCTGATGGTCTGCGTCGGTCTTATCATAATACTTTGATTTCTGATTTAAAAATATTGGTTCGTTTAATTAATATTAATTTTAATAAAGATTTTCCGGAAGAAATTAGACTACGAGCAGAGGCTAAAGCACAAGATAGAAAAAGTTTTTCTTTTGAACAACTAAAAGATGTAATGTCTCAAAGAGAGTATTTTGAATTTCCTTATAAACAAGGTGTTTTTATAGACATGAATAGGATGCCAAAAGATCCTCAAGGAGAAAGGGAATATATAGCCTCTTGGGCTTTTAATATTTACAATGATTTGACTAGTTTGTCTGAAAAAATAATCAAAGAAGCTAAATAAAAAAATCCCCTCAAATGTTTGAGGGGGTTTTGTTAGTAGGTTCTTTTTAATTCTTTGGCTGTTTCGATGACAAGTTTTCGTGCCATTTTATAAATATCGGCATTACTCATTTTGTCTATCTTTATGTGTCTGGACAGTTCTTTCTTAAACTCTTCTAATCCTTCTAACTCCTTTTCGCTTTTTTCTCCTATGAGTTTTTCTTGTTGAATTTCATAGTGAGAATTAATTAGAGATTGAGCTTTAGTTATTAGTTCAAGTTCTTCTTTTCTTTCAATTTCTTGAGAAAAAATTTTTTTATCCATCCCATTTATTTTAATGTGCTTGATATTTATATCATTTATAATTAAAAAAGTCAAGCCTTGACAGTGGTGTCTATTTTATTTATAATCTTAGCAGTCAAATAGTTAGACTGCTAAAATATAAAAATTAATTTTAAATAAAATGTTTAATAAATTTACCAATAAATCTCAGGAGATGATAATTAATGCTCAAATGATTGCTACTGATTTTGGCCAGCAATATATTGAGGGACTTCACCTTCTTTTGGCTTTAAATCAACAGACTGAGAGCTTGGTTAGGGTTATTTTGGAGAGATTAAAAATAGATCCAGAACTAATTGAAAATTATACTGTTATTGAAATAAAAAAGCTACCTAAATTTAAGGGCTATCAAAATGATACTCCTAAAAATAATTTTGAAGGAGTCCAATCCGTTCAAGGAACGGGTGAGGTAGCTGCTATTTTTGATAGAGCTAAAAAAGAAGCTGATCGCATGGGAGATGAATTTATCTCCACTGAGCATATTTTTTTAGCTTTAATTGGGATTAAATCTCCGGCACAAAATGTTTTATTTGGTTTTAAAATTGATTATAACCAGGTTTTGGAAATTTTAAAGGAGCTTCGTGGTAATCAAAAAATAAGTGATCCAGATCCAGAAAATAAATTTAGAACTTTAGAAAAATATACAGTAAATTTAACTGAAATGGCTCGTCAAGAAAAGCTTGACCCGGTTGTTGGACGTGACACAGAAATTCGTCGTATTATGCAAGTTTTACTTCGTCGTACAAAAAATAATCCAGTTTTAATTGGTGAGGCCGGAACTGGTAAAACGGCTATTGTTGAAGGATTGGCTCAAAGAATTGTTAGTGGAGACGTTCCGGAGATGTTGAAAGATAAAGAAGTGGTTTCTCTTGATTTAGGATCACTAGTTGCTGGGGCTAAATTTAGAGGTGAGTTTGAAGATCGCTTAAAATCAGTTTTAAAAACTATTAAATCTCAAGGCGGAAAGATAATTTTATTTATTGATGAGCTTCATACTTTAGTTGGTACGGGAGCTTCGGAAGGTTCAATGGATGCTTCTAATATGTTAAAACCAGCTTTAGCTAGGGGTGAAATTAGAACAATTGGGGCAACTACTACCAAAGAATATCAAAAGTATATAGAAAAAGATGCTGCTTTAGAGAGAAGATTTCAGCCTATTTATGTAGCCGAACCAAGCATTGAAGATACAATTTCTATTTTGAGGGGTATTAAAGAAAAATATGAAGTTCATCATGGAGTTAGAATTACTGATGAAGCTTTAGTATCAGCGGCTAAGCTTTCCAGTCGCTATATTACTGATCGTTTTTTACCAGACAAGGCAGTTGATTTAGTTGATGAAGCTACTTCGGCTTTAAGAATGGAAATAGATTCTATGCCAGAAGAATTGGATAACATGAAAAGAGAAATTAAAAGAATGGAAATTGTAAAGGCTGGTTTGGCGGCAGGAGAAAAAGAAAATTCGAATGTTAAAAAAACAAAATTAAATAAAGATTTAGAGGAATTAAAAGAAAGGGCTAATCAATTAGAGATTCATTGGAATAATGAAAAAGATATTATATCTAAAATTAGAGAGTCAAAAAGGAAAATTGATGAATTTAGAATGGAAGCTGATATTATTGAGCGTCGTGGAGATGATTTAACTAAGGTGGCTGAAATTAGGTATTCTCTGATTCCTCAATTAGAAAAAGAAGTTAAAAAACAGCAAGATGACTTGTTAAAAATACAAAAAAAGGGACAGCATATTTTAAAAGAAGAGGTCGATGAGGAGGATATTGCTAAAGTTGTAGCTCGTTGGACAGGAATCCCAGTTAATAAAATGTTAGAAAGTGAAACACAAAAGCTTGTTCGTTCAGAAGAAGAATTGAACCAAAGAGTCGTTGGGCAAGATGAAGCCATTAAAGCGGTTTCTAATGCTATTCGTCGTAGTAGAGCTGGGATTAGTGAAGAGAAAAAACCGATTGGCTCATTTTTATTTGTTGGCCCAACTGGTGTTGGTAAAACTGAATTAGCTAAAACTCTAGCTTCTTTTATTTTTAATGATGAAAATGCTTTGGTTCGCTTGGACATGAGTGAATTTATGGAAAAACACAGTGTGGCTAAACTTATTGGTTCGCCTCCTGGTTATATCGGCCATGATGAAGGCGGACAGCTAACTGACAAAATTCGTCGTCGTCCTTACAGCGTTATTTTATTTGATGAAATAGAAAAAGCACACCCGGAAACATTTAACATCTTACTTCAAATATTAGATGATGGAGTTTTAACTGACTCTAAAGGAAGAAAAGTTAATTTTAAAAATACTATTATTATAATGACTTCTAATTTAGGTAATGAAGTTATTAAACAATATTCTATTGGTTTTGGTGGAGGAGAAAATGAAGAACAAAATACTAAGTTGAGGCAGGAGGAGATTAAAGAAAAAATAGATGGAATTTTAAAAGATTATTTTAAATTGGAATTTTTAAATAGAATTGATGAAATTGTTGTTTTTAAAAATTTGGACAAAAAATCGTTGGAGAAAATAATTGATTTAGAGTTAGATAAGGTTGAGATTAGATTGAAAAATAAAAATATTAGTATTAAAATTGCCCCTAAAGTTAAAAGGTATTTAACTGAAAAAGGTTATGATCCTAGTTTTGGCGCTAGACCGCTTAAAAGAGTAATTCAAAACATGATATTAGATGAGTTGGCTTTAAATATTGTTGAAGGACGGGTTAAGAATGGTGACAAAATTACTATAGACGTTGGCACAAAAGATAATATTTTGGTTTCGGTTAAATAAATTCTTGTCTTTTTGGTTTAAATATGAAATTTTTGAGATATTGAAACATAATATTTGTTAGTTCTTAAAATAGAAAAGCCACCGGTTTTTAACTGGTGGCTTTTAGTTTTTAATCAATTTTTGTTCCTAGAAATTTGTATTGAGGCTTCCAGGAATAATTAAAAAAGTTAAGACTAATCATTCTTTGGTAGTCTCTAATTGTTAAGTAAGGAACCCCTATTCGACCCTGAGCTGCTATACAGATAGAGCCCAAGGCTACTATTGGAAATCTTCTTTGCAGGTCGGGATATATTGCGCCCAAGTGAAGAAGTTCTAGAAAGTTAGAAGCTTTAAAGCCCTGGTCTTTCATTGTTAAGCAAATGGTTTCGCTGGAAGAGTCTCTTGGCTTTAGTTGTCTAAGATCAAAAATTTTTAATTCTACAATTTTCTTTTTTGTTTTTTCTAGATTCATTGAATCAATTCGGTTTCCAATCAGATTGTATTTTCCGTCTCGCAGTAAGTCCGATAATGACTTTTCTTTGTTTATTGGTAATGAAAATTGAGCAAAAGAATCGAATATTGGGCCAGTTTTTTGACTGAAATCAATAATTTCAATTATCTTCTTGAGGGAAAGATTTTTTTCTTCTGCTAATCTGGACAGGTCAATAACTTGATTAATGTTCATTTTCCTTGTTTTTTTGGTTTATTTTTTAAAAGAACTATAAAAACAGTTTTTAAAAATAGCAAAATTTTTTTAAAAAGTCAATTATAAATGCTAAAAAATATTAATTTTTATAAAAGTTGTTTAAATTTAATAATATTAATTTATTTTTGCTATACTATCTAGATAGATATTTATAATGATATATTATTAACGTTTTGCTGGGGTGGCGAGGGAAATGGTGTTAAGCCTGAACCCAATTTTAGTTGGGATGACAATAAGAATATGATAAAAACAATGTCGTAAACCTAATTATTTGTGAGTTAGGTGAAAATCATGTCCTAAACAACGAGAAGTGGTAATATTTTGCTAATTTATTAATAATTTGTTAATATTATTTCATATGAACAACAATTTTTTCTTTTATTTAAGTAAAATATCAATACAAATCCTTTGGGATTTTGCTTACTTTCCTTTATGGTGGTATACAGTTGGTTTTGTGCGTTTTCTAAAAAATGTCGCTTCTTTTTTGGGTGAACAATGGATAATAATTGGAGCTGGGACTTGGATCAAAAATCTTTTTACTCCGATGTACGGACAGAGTGATTTTACGGGAAGGGCTATTAGTTTTGTTGTTAGAATATTTCAAATAATTTTCCGTTTTATTGCCTTTATTTTCTTTGTGGTTTTGTCTGTTGTGGCAATTGTTTTTTGGTTAGCCATATTGCCAGTTGTTGTTTATTTAATTTTTGTCAGAATTTTTAATTAAAATATGAATGATGATAAAAACAATTTAGAATTTTTTCAAAAAGAAGATTTTTTTAAAAAAAGTGATGGCCGAACTGCTGTTTTGTTTTTGAATCATCTTTTATTTTTTGGACAAGATTTAAAATTATCTTTAATAACCTTAAGAAGATTAAAAAAAAGAGTTGATGCTGTGGTTAATTTTTTAAGTTATTTATTAGGGGTGGCAGGACTGCTTTCTTTTTGTTATTGGTTTTACCTCAATTTTAGTTTGTCTACTTTTGGTTTTTCAGATTTATTTTATTTTTGGAAAAGTGATTCAATTTTTATTTCTTTTTTTCTAGTTTCAATAATCTTTGATGCTTTTATTGTTTATCGAATAAGTGAAAAAAAATTCTCTTTAAAAAAAATAAAAAAAATTAAAGAAAAAAAAGTAAGCAATCTTGGTGACTATAATAAACTCCCTAAAATCGACATTTCTCTAGCTTTGAGCGAAGAGATGTTACTAATTTTAGAAAATTCTTATTTATTAGCTAGAAAATTTAATCAAAAAGAGCTAGGGACATTGCATCTTTTTTGGCTACTATGTGAATCTAATGTTATTAAAAATTTATTAGTTAGGTTGAATGTTGATATTAATAGACTTTTAGAAATTTTAAAAAAATATTTGGACAACCCTGATTTACAGAGGACAAATAATGAAAAAATTATTTTATCCGACAATGTTCAAGAAATATTGCTTTCAGCTTTTTATGATGCTTATATAAATAAACATGAAAGTATTGGTGTTTTAAATGTTGTTTCTTTTTGTTATGAAAAAAATGAGCTTTTACAGGAGATATTATATGAACTAGATATTTCTCAAAACAAAATTAAAAATGCAGTTAAATGGTTTAGGATTAATGATCAAATGTATCGCGACTACAAGACCTTTCGAAGAATGGCTCGTTTAAAGCCAGGAAGTGGTATGAATAAGGCTTATACAGCCATCGCTACTCCAACTTTAGATTATTTTTCTCGAGATTTAACTGTAATGGCTAAATATGGCTATTTTGAAGCTTGTGTAGCTAGAGATAAGGAAATGAAACAGATTTTTGAGGCTTTTGAGAGTGAACAAAATGGAGTTTTACTAATTGGTTCAACTGGGACTGGAAAACGATCCATGATTGAAGGCTTGGCTCAACTAATGGTTAAAGAGGAAGTCCCTAAATTTTTAAAAGATAAAAGATTGGTAGAGCTTGATTTGTCTCGTTTAATTAGTGGCGCCTCTCCTTCTGTGGCCGAGGAAAGAATGATGATTATTATTAACGAAATACTTAGGTCAAAAAATGTTATTTTATATATTGAAAATATTCAAAACATGATGGGAATTACCGCTGGCTCAGAAGAGAGTTTGGAACTCTCAGAGGTTTTAGCTGAAACATTGAGTAGACAAAATTTTTATTGTCTAGCTTCCGTCTCTACTGAGGATTATTCTAAATATTTAGAAGGCAGAGCTATTTCTAATGTTATGGCACCCATCAAAATAAATGAACCAGAAATTGATGATGTTATTTTTATGCTTGAGAGTAAAATTTCTTGGATTGAAAGTAAGTACGGAATTTATTTTGATTATAATTCTTTGGAAGAGACTGTTAATCTTTCTAGCAGATATATTAATGATAAGTTTTTGCCAGACAAGGCTGTTAATATTATTAAGTCAGTGGCTGTCAGAAATTCCAAATTATCTCAAAAAGATCCTAGTAAAAAAATATGTACTAAGGAGGATATTGCCGAAATAATTAGCGATATAAGCGGTATTCCGGTTTCTCAAGTTTCAGTCTCTGAGAGCGAAAAATTGCTTAGTTTGGAGGAAAAAATTCACGAGAGGATGATTGGCCAGGAAGAGGCAGTTATAGCTGTATCGGGCAGTTTAAGGCGTTCTAGGGCTCAAATAAGAGAGGGTAGTCGACCAATCGCTAGCTTTCTTTTCTTGGGTCCAACTGGTGTAGGAAAAACCGAACTAGCTAAGTCTGTCTCGGAAATTTATTTTGGAGCCGAAGATTACATGATTCGTCTTGATATGAGTGAGTATCAGCTTTTTGATAGTGTTAAAAAGATGATTGGTGATGTTGACGGAACGCTAGGTTATTTAACGGAAGCAGTTAGAAAAAAACCTTTTTCTTTGATTTTGTTTGATGAAGTTGAAAAAGCTCATCCAGATATTTTAAATTTATTTTTACAAATTTTAGATGATGGTCGCTTGACTGATGGGCAGGGAAGAACGATTAATTTTACCAACTCTATAATTATTGCTACCTCCAATGCTGGTTCTTTATTTATTCAAGAAGCAGTAAAAAATCAAATAGAATCGGCGATTATTAAACAGGAGTTAATTGATAATCATTTAAACAAAATAATGAGACCAGAATTGATAAATCGTTTTGATGGTATTATTGTTTTTAAGCCATTAACTATTGAAAATATTTTGGCTATTGCTAAAATAATGGTAAAAAAGATAGCTAAAAGCTTGGAGGTTAAGGGGGTTTCTTTGCTGTATGATGATGATGGTTTATTGAAATTAGCTGAGGCCGGTTATGATCCTAAGTTTGGCGCCAGACCACTTCGTCGTTTATTGCAAGATAAAATAGAAAACGAAATTGCTAATTTAATTTTAGCTGGCAGTTTAAAGAGAAGAGACACTGTTTTTATAGATGAAAATGGTGATGTCAAAATTGAGAGAGGGAGATCTATATAAAAAAAGCCCTCACTGATAATGTGAGGGCGGTGGATGTCTTGTCAACTATTGACTGTGGTTTTTTAAAAAATTCTGAGCAGCTTTGTAAATTGCAATATTTCTTTGCTGTTCGTTTTCTATAATTGAAACTTTGAAGTTCCTCTCCATTTCGTCGGAGATGTTTTTGGCCTCTTCCATGGCTTTTTTATAAGCTTCTTCAACTGTGCCTGACTCAAAAAGTTTAATAGCTTTTTTGGCCGATTGGATTTTTTTGGTCAATTTTTTTTGAACTTCTTCCATTTTGCTTGCGATTTTGTCGTCAACAAAACATGTTTGTTGTGTTTCTACCACCATAATATATTTTTATTTTAAATGAACCTTTTTAAATTATATCAGGTATTTGTTAAATAGTCAATATTAATTATCTTAATCTTAAACAAAGAAATGTTTTTATTATATTTTACAATATTTTTTTTAATTTCTATTTTTTTTACTTTTTTTATAAAAAAGATAGCTATTTATTTTAAAATAGTAGATAAACCAGGTGAAAATCGTAAAATTCACAAAAAACCAGTCCCTCTTTTAGGCGGGGTAGCTGTTTTTTTGGCTTATTTTTTAAGTTTATTTATATTTAAAGAAGATCTTTTATCTGGCAATTTAGAGCTTTCTCATTGGTTGGGATTTTTTATTGGAGCTGTTTTTATTGTAATGGGCGGTGTTTTAGATGATAAATATAATTTATCAGCTAAATGGCAAATTATTTGGCCGATTTTAGCTTCAATCGCTGTTATTTTAGGTGGTGTTAATATTGAAAAAATAAGTAATCCCTTTGGAGGTTTTCTTTATTTTTCAACTTTTCTGAGTTCGGCTATTATTTTTTTATGGTTATTAGGAATGACTTATACTACTAAGTTACTTGATGGTTTAGATGGTTTAGCCTCGGGTGTTTCAGCTATTGGTGCTTTGGTTATATTTTTATTTACTATCAGTGATAAGTATTATCAACCAGACATTGCTTTAGCTTCTTTCTTGTTTTTTACTGTTCTTTGTGGTTTTTTAGTTTTCAATTTTAATCCAGCTAAAATATTTTTAGGAGAAAGTGGCTCTCTTCTTTTAGGTTATGTTCTGGGAGTCTTAGCTATTATTTCTGGTGGAAAAATCGCTATAGCTCTTTTGGTTATTGGTCTTCCAGCTTTGGATGTTTTGTGGACAATTATTAGAAGAACTATTTCTGGTAAAAATCCCTTTAAAGCCTCGGATAGAAAACATTTGCATCATCGCTTAATTGATTTAGGCTTAAGTCAAAAACAGGCAGTTTTTTTCTTTTATTTTGTTTCGGTAATTTTTGGTTTGTCTGGATTGTTTCTGCAAAGCAAGGGTAAATTTTTAGCCCTAGCCTTTTTGCTTTTTTTAATGTTTTTTTTAATTATTTTTCTTTATTATTTGGAAAATAAAAAAAATAAAAGAGAGAGATTATTACTTCATATCTGTTGTGCGCCTTGTGGGCTTAGTCTTATTTCTGATATTTTGTTAAAGAAGTTTGATATAATTTTATATTTTTATAATCCTAATATTGATAGTTTGGAAGAATTTAATAGAAGGTTAAATTATGTAAAAATAATGAGTAAAGAGTTTGGTTTGAAGTTAGAAGTTGAGCCTTACCAACATGGTGATTGGTTAAGAAAAATTAAAGGCTTAGAATTAGAGCCAGAGAAGGGAAAGCGCTGTACTATTTGTTACCAAGATCGTTTATTTAAAACTGCTTTAAAAGCAAAGAAATTGGGTATTAATAATTTTTACTCCACCCTTTTGGTTAGTCCTTATAAAGACGCCGAAAGAATTAAGGTCTTGGCTAATAAAATTTCTTTAGAAAAAAAATTGAAATTTATTAAATTAGATTTTAATCAAGCTGATTTATCAAAGAAATCAAATAAATTAGCTAAAGAAAAGGGTTTTTATTGTCAGAAATATTGTGGCTGTGAGTTTGCTAAAAAATAAAAAGTTAATTATTTTTTTGTTTTTAAATTGACTAAAAGCATAAAATGTTATAAAATAACTGTAAATTAGGTAAAATTAGTTTTTTTTCTCTTTGGTTTATAAATAATTTAAGTATAAATAAATGAATGTAACTGAATTAGCTCGTATTTTAAAGATTTCTCCTTATGAATTACGCCATTTGCTTCCTCAAATGGGTTTTAATATTGGTCAAAAAGCAATTAAGGTTGATAAAATGATTGCTAAAAAAATTATTAAAAATTGGCCGATTTTCGTAGCTCAAATTGAGAAAAAAAGAGAAGCCGAAGAAGCTTTGAAAAAAGAACAGGAGGGTTCAGTTGAAAAAGAAATAAAAAAAGTAGAAATAAATAAATTTATTACCGTCAAAGAACTATCTTCAATCGCTGATTTACCAATAAATGTTGTTTTAAAAGAATTGATGAAAAATGGTGTTTTTGTTTCTATGAATGAAAAAATTGATTTTGATACAGCCGTGATTATTGGAGCTGGTTTAAACTTAGAAGTTTCTTTAAAAGAGGAGAGTGGTGAAAAAAATGAAAATATTGGCGGTCGAGAAGTTTTGGCTGAGTCCATTGCTAAAGAAAGTAAAGAAGAGTTATTAGAAAGAGCCCCTATTGTGGTGGTAATGGGTCATGTTGATCATGGAAAAACAAAATTATTAGATGCTATTAGAGAGGCTAATGTTGTAGCTGGAGAATCAGGTGGAATTACTCAACATATTGGTGCTTATCAGGTTGTTAGAAAAGATCAAAAAATTACTTTTATTGACACGCCTGGTCACGAAGCTTTTACTGCCATGCGTAGTCGTGGAGCTAAGGTAGCTGATATAGCTATTTTAGTGGTCGCTGCTGATGATGGCGTTAAACTACAAACAGTTGAAGCTTTCAGAATTATTGAAGCTTCAAAAATTCCTTTTATCGTTGCTATTAATAAAATTGACAAACCAGAAGCTGATATTAATCGTACTAAGCAAGATTTATCTTCAAAATTAAATATAATTCCAGAGGATTGGGGAGGTAAAACGGTTTGCGTTCCTGTCTCAGCTCTAGAAAAACAAGGAATAGATGATATTTTGGATATGGTTCTTTTGTCAGCTGAAATGGAAACATCTAATTTAAAAGCCAATCCCGAATCCGACGCTGTTGGAACTGTTATTGAATCTAATGTTGACAAGGGTGCTGGTCCAGTAGCCACCGTTTTAGTTCAAAATGGAACTTTAAATGTGGGAGATCAACTTTGTTATAATGGTGTTATTTATGGCAAAGTTAAGGCTTTGAAAAATTATAAAGGAGAAACTATTGAAAGTGCTGGACCATCTACTCCTGCTAGAGTTTTGGGTTTAAAAACCTTGCCAGAGGTTGGGGATATTTTGGAAGTCGGTGAGGGTGAAAAAGTAAAAATGAAAAAAATGGCCGCTAAATCAAAAGCCGATAGACAGACCATTGCAACAACAGAGGGAGTCGATGATGGATCCTTGAAATTAAACTTGATAATTAAAGCTGATTTTTTGGGATCAGCCGAGGCTATAGAAGAATCATTAATGAAAGTTAATACCAAGAAAATAAAGGTTAAAATATTACATAAAGGCTTGGGAAATATTGCCGAAGGAGATATTAAAAGAGCTGAAGATTCTAATGCTCAGATAATTGGTTTTAATGTTAAGCTTCAACCACAAACAGAGGATTTGGTTAGAGAAAAAAATATTAAAATAAATATTTTCAGTATTATTTATGATTTAATAAAATATGTTAAGTTGGAAATGAAAAATATTTATAAACCTCAGATAATTAGAAGAGATATTGGAAAATTAAAAGTCTTAGCTATTTTTAGAACTGAAAATGATTCTCAAATTGTTGGAGGCAAAATTATTGATGGTCAAGTGGAGTCAAATTCTTTATTAGAAATTTGGCGTGAAGAGGAATTTATTGATAAAGGTAAAATAGATAAATTGCAGTCAGGAAAGCAAGACGTAAATTTTGTTGATAAAGGGCAAGAGTGTGGTTTGAGATATGAAGGAAAGCCATTGATTCAAATAGGAGATGCTTTGCATTTTTATAAAGAGGAGGAAGAATCAGTTGATGATTTGCCAGCTTAATTAATTATTTCTCTGTTTGTTTTTTAAAAAAGGTCAATTATGATCTTTTTTATTTTATCTTGAATAAAACAACATAAAGTGTTATAATTATACAATATTTAACAAATAATATGTCTAAATCACAACAATTAAACGAAATAATAAAACATTATCTAGCTGAGATAATAGGCAGTGAAGTCGAGGCTCCCAATTTTTTAATTACTATTTCAGAAGTAAGGTGCTCTTCTGATATGTCCACGGCTAAGGTTTTTGTTTCGATTTTACCAGATAATTTTTCGGGCACAGCCCTTAAAAGACTTCGATCTAAAACTGGTCATTTGTCTAGAGTCTTAAAAGAAAGAGCTCGCCTGGTTAGAGTCCCAAAAATTTTTTGGGCGATTGATGATGGTTTTAAGGTGGCTAGTAAGCTGGATGATGCTTTTAAACAAATAGAAGAAGAAAGAAATTAGAAAAATATGATCTCCGACATTGATCGACAAAATTTTATTAAAGCTTGGCAAAGAATCCTTTCGGCTGATAGGGTTCTTTTAGTTTCTCACATTAATCCAGATGTTGACGCTCTTTCTTCTCTGGGTGTTTTTATTGAAATCTTTAAACGCATGGGCAAGGAATTTCTAGCTTTGGCCGAAAAAAAGACTGATGATTATTATTTTTTACCTGGATTTGAAAATATTATTTCTAGTAAAGAAGAGTTATTGAAAGTTGTTAAATCTAAATATAACAAAGGTCAAGAACTTGACAAGGATTGGTTAAATTTTTTTGACATTGTTGTTACTTTAGATTGTGGCTCTTTGGATAGAACTTTTTTGGTTGAAGATATTAAAAATATTAAAGATTTAATGTTAGATACTCAAGTTATTGAAATAGATCATCATGTAAAAGTTGGCAGCTATGCTGATATTGAAATTAAAATTCAATTATCATCTAATACCGAACTTTTATATTATTTTTTGAAAGAAAATAAAATTGAAATAGATCGTAATGTAGCTAATTGTATTTTAGCTGGAATGTTGACTGATACTGGTAATTTTTTATATTCATCTGTTAGTGACAAAACTTTAAAAATAGCCTCAGAGATGATGAGTCTGGGGGCTCAGTTTCCCAAACTGCTTCAGAATACTTGGCGTAATAAAAATTTTTGGGAAATGAAGTTGTGGGGCATGGCTTTGGCTAATTTAAAGGTAAATAAAAAATATAATATTGCTTTTTCTGTTTTGACTTATGATAATTTACGTTTTTTTAAAGAGTCAACTAACGCTTTGGGTAGTGATGTTTTTGGTGATATTGTTGGTTTTATAAGTAGTTTGTCTGATGCTAAGACATTCTTACTTTTAAGAGAAGAAGAAAGAGGAAAGATAAAGGGGAGTTTGAGAGTTGGTTCAGGGGAAAATGTTGAAAAAATTGACGTTGCTTATTTAGCTTCTTTTTTAGGTGGGGGTGGTCATAAAAAAGCAGCTGGTTTTATGGTTAATGGCAGTATTATTAAAGATAAAGATTTGTATATTATTAAATAAAGTATTTTATAAAAAAAGAAGCCCTCGATAATTTGAGGGCTTTTTGTTTTTGTTTTGAAATTTTTATCCCATTATCCGGAAAGCTAATTGGCTTTCAACGAACAAGTCGGATTCGTCACAAGCAATACTGCGTGTGTAAGTATTAGAAGTGTTTGTTCCGAAATGAAACCAAAGATATTTTTTGATTTGGTTTCTGGGAATTGTACACTTTTTCCAATCGTCATATCCAACAACTCCTTCTAGTTGTAAAGTTGTTAGCTGAACAGGGATAGTTGAGTGTGAGGTGGAGTCCGACGCATAGCGAAGTTCATTTGAGTTTGGCGATTTGACATAAATGGTCAAGCTTTCATCACCTCCAACTTGATTGTTGATAGTGAATCCAATTAGGCCATCATTCATTTTGCCGGGCATAGTATTTTCTCCAGCGGGAGAAATTGTTACCCCATCCCAAGATGTCATAGCGCAGGAATTACCAATGACATTAAATTGCCATATTTGTTCATTGGGGTCATTGGCGGTAGAAGTGTTCCAAAATACTCCTCCTAAACTATCAAGGTTGGGATTAAACCAATTTGATCCAAAAGTTAAACAGAATTTAACTTTTCCGTTGTAGGTCTTTGGGATACTCATGGAAAAAACCAGTACATTGGTTAAGGTTGGATGATTGGTAATGTTTGAATTTTGCGGTGTCCAAGATGCTCCTGTATAACCGTTACCAACGTGTCCATAGCCACTAATGTCGTAACCGGGGAATTGATTTTTAACATTAAAGATTAATTCCCAGTAATTTCCTCGATCAGTTTTTGATACCAAAGCTATATTATAGCTTGTTGTATCGCTTGGATTATCATCGTCATCACCATCTCCTTCGTCTTCTTTAATAACAACAGTGAAATTACGAAGATTGGTGTTTTCACCGACCACAGAACAATTATAGTTACCGTAATTACTAAATCCGTGAAGAATTTGATCCTTTTGGACATAGGAGCTTCCTCCCATATTCCAGGTACAAGTTGTGTCTTGTGGCATCGTGTGAAAAACAAGAGTGCCCGGTGTTTCAAAGTTTAAACTATCACCATCAATAACTTCGCCAGTTTTTTCTCCATCTTGACCATCTTTTGTGCTTTTAGTGGAGATTGGTGAATAAGTGTAAAAAACTTTAGAAATTTGGGTTTCTTCTTCAGAAATTGGGTTAACAATGAAATAATCCTCTTTTTCGCAGGAGGAAAACATTAGGCCGATCACAGCCAGAAACAGAAAAACGACTTTTCTTCTCATGATTTCAGATTTTTTAGTTTAACAATTTTAAAGAACAACAGACTATTATATCATATAACTATAAAAATGTCAATACAAAAAAACACCAATAAAATAAAGGTGTTTTTTGTTTATAATTTGTTTTTTGCTATTTTTTTGATTTATTGTCAAGTTTCCATTTTTCTATTAATTGGTGGTTGCCGGAAATTAATTCCTTGGGCACTTTGTATTCTTTTTTGCTGACTTTAAAAACAGCTGGTTTGGTATATTGAGGATATTCTAATATATCTTTTTTTTGATGAGATTCGTCTTTAATACTTTCTTTATTGCCTAAGACTTTAGGTAATAATCTAGAGACAGAATCAATAATAGCCATCGCTCCAATTTCTCCGCCAGTTAAAACATAATCACCGATTGAAATTTCTTCATCAATAAAGTTTTTTATTCTTTCATCAACACCTTCGTATCTCCCGCAAATCAAAGTTAATGATTTTAATTTAGAATATTTTTGAGCCATTTGTTGGTTCCATTCTTTGCCTTTAGCTGATAATAATATTATTTTTTGTCCAGATGTTTTCTTTTTTTGGGCAATTTTCTTTATAGCTTTATATAATGGTTCTATTTTTAAAAGCATTCCAGCGCCACCTCCATAAACAGTGTCATCAACAGTTTTTCTTTTGTCGTTAGTAAAATTACGCAAGTTATGAGTTTTTATTTTTATTATTTTTTTATCAATTGCTTTTTTTAAAACTCCTTCATTAAAATAAGATGAAAAAATTTCAGGGAAGATAGTGATGATATTAAATTTCATATATTTTTATAAACAAAAAACCACATAAGTGGTTTTTTGTTTTATATCTAAGTTTTTAATAACTAGATTTTTAAATCATCAATAGCTGATGTGTCAATTTCGTCTCTTCTTTCTGTTCTTTCTGGTCTAACTCCGTTATTTGGATCGTAAATCTTTAAATTTACTCTAGAGTTATTTCTAGCACCAACAACTTTTAATAAAGTTCTGATAGCTTGAGCTGTTTGTCCACGGCGACCGATAACAAATCCCATATCGCTTGGATCAATTTTTAAAGTCAAAAGAACCCCTCTTTCATCAACTGTTCTCTCTACTGATACAGCTTCTGGTTGGCTGACAATAGAAGCGATGATCGTTTCTAAGAATTTCTTGTCTTGATTTTCCGACATAATCGTCGATCTATCCCTATAAATTGTTTCATCACACAAGTTTATAAGAATTTTCTTAATTTTTAACCACCTAAACGGTGCTGTTTAAATTTTAAAGGTATTTTAACAAAAAGTCAAACTAAATTATTCTGTCTTGCCTTCTTCGTTGTTTTCAGCTGGAACTTCGTTTTCTTTATTTTTAGTTTCTTCTGTAGCTTTTTTAGCATCTTCAACTTCTTTGGCTTTGGCTAATTCTTTGTCTTTTTCTTTTTGTACTTTTTCGGTTTTTCTTTTGTTTGGTGTTCCTGGTTTAGAGTTCTTGATTTTTCCTCCGTCGACAATCTTGTTGTCAACAAACAAGTTGTTGATAGAAGCAGTCATTTGAGCTCCTTGAGAAATCCAATATTTAACTCTATCAGTTTTTACGTCTAGCTTTTTGTCATAAGGATCATAAGAACCAAGAATCTCTAGGGCTCTACCATAAGGATCTCTAGCTTTTTCCGAAATGATAATTCGAAAAACTTTTTTGTTTGTTTTACCAACTTTGGCCATTTTAATCATTAACATATTTTCTTGTCAACCATTTTGCGTAATTACGAAAATGATAGATTATTACAATTATTTACCTATAGCTTCTGTTATATTATCTTAATTATAGATAAAAGTCAATATTTAGTATTTTTTATTAAAATTTGGTTTTTTGTGAAAACCATTTGATTCTCCTTTTGATTCACCTTTTTTATCTTTCCACAATGGTTCATTTTCATTTAGACCTTTCATGCTTAAGTTAATTCTTCCTTGAGAGTCAATTTCTTTTATTTTTACAGTAACCATATCTCCAATTTTGACAAAATCAGCTGGTTTACCAATTCTGTAAGGAGCTAATTCGCTGACATGAACCATGCCATCTTGCCCTCCCGGTAATTCTACAAAAGCACCAAAATCCATTAATCTAACAACCTTTCCTGTGAAAATTTCTCCAGCTTCGAATTCTCTGACAATATCTTTTACCATTTTTTCTGCCTTTTTGCCGTTTTCTTGATTGAGTGAACAGATAATAACTAAGCCATCATCTTCAATGTCAATTGTTACCTCTGTTTCTTCAATTATTTTATTAATTATCTTTCCTCCAGGACCAATAATTGAGCCAATTTTTTCTGGATTAACATGGAAGCTAATAATTCTAGGAGCATAAGGTGATAACTCTTTTCTTGATTCTGGTAGGGCAGTTTGAAGTGAATCTATAACTTTATTTAAAGCTTTTCGACCTTCTGTTAAGGTTTTTTTAATAATTTCCTCACTTAAACCGTTTGTTTTTGTATCCAATTGAATAGCTGTTAATCCTTCTCTGGTACCAGTTATTTTAAAGTCCATTCCACCTTTACCGTCTTCTAAGTCTTGAATGTCTGTTAAAACTTCCCATTTGCTCATATCTTCGTTAGAGGCTAAGCCCATAGCTATTCCGCCAACGGGGCTTTTAATTGGAACACCAGCATCCATTAAAGCCAAACTTGATCCACAAGTTGAAGCCATTGAAGAAGAGCCATTTGAACCTAAAGTTTCACTAACAACACGAACAGTATAAGCAAAGTCTTCTTTATTTGGTAAAACAGGAATTAAGGCTTTTTCAGCTAAAGCGCCATGTCCAATTTCTCTGCGACCAGTACCACGAAGAGGACTAGCCTCTCCTACACTGTAAGGAGGGAAGTTATAATGATGCATATATCTTTTTTTGCTTTGTCCTTCAATTCCTTCTAAAGATTGTTCCATTCCTGGTGAACCTAATGTCACAATTGACATAACTTGGGTTTCTCCACGAGTAAAAAGACCGGTTCCATGACTTCTTGGTAAAATAGAAACTTCAGAAGATAAAGATCTTATTTCGTCTAAAGCCCTTCCGTCAACTCTTCTTTTTTCTTCTAAAATTGCCCTAGTTACTTCAGCTTCAATCATTTTTTCGGCTAATTTTTTCACACTGAAATCTCGATCTGACTTACTTATTCCTTGAGTAAAAAGATATTCGTCTAAACCTTCTTTTATTTTTCGAACAGCCATCTTTCTTTCTCCCTTGGTGTAATATACTTTTTCAAATAAAATATTTTTTATGTTTTCTGATAACCATTTTTCTCCTATTTTTAGTAAATCTTCTTTTCTGTTTTTTTCTTTAGATTCTTCTTCACTAAGCATTTTTTTCTTTTCTTCTATTTCTTTTACCCCAACTTTTTCTTTGAATCTTTCAATTAAATCAATAGCTCCTTGTAATTTTTCTTGTCCAGCATTTATAGCTTCTAACATAACATCTTCTGCTATTTCCTGTCCGCCGGCTTCAATCATGATTACTTTTTCTTTTGTACCAGCTACAATTAAATCTAGTTTGCTGATGGCTTGTTGTTCGTAACTTGGGTTAAAAATCATTTGATTCTCAATCAAACCAACTCTTACGCCACCAATTGGCCCATCCCAATCTATTCCTGAGATTCTCAAGGCGGCTGAGGCAGCTACTAGGGAAACGATGTCATAATCATTTTCTCCATCAACTGATAAAACAGTTAGTATTAATTGAACATCTCTTCTTTCTTCATCATTGAAAAGAGGCCTAATTGATCTATCAACCATTCTGCCAGTTAAAACAGATTGATCACTAGGCCTGCCCTCTCGTTTAACCCAGCGAGAACCTTTAATTATTCCAGCTGCGTATAGTTTTTCTTCAAATTCAACCATTAAAGGAAAGAAATCAATACCTTCTCTTTCGTTTTTTGATTGAACAACTGTGGCCATAACAACTGTTTCTCCATATTGGACCAAAACAGAGGCGTCAGCCTGTCTGGCCATTTTGCCAGTTCTAAAGCTTAGTTCTCGACCAAGCCATTCTCCTGAAAATTTTTTTTCTTCTAACATAGTTTTCTTTTTTTGACCATTAAATTTAAGTACTGTATTTGATACAGCCCTCTGTATTTAATGGCCAAACTAATTTTAAAATTCAAGCTTCAAAGAGATTTGAAGCTTGAAGTTTAAAATCTTACCCACTTCTGTTTTATTTTTTATTTTCCAATTAAAAACTTTTTATCCTTTCCCATGTCTATAAAATCATCAGATTCTTCTATTAATTTATTGGAAGTTGTTTTACCGAAAGCCATTACTTCCACTAAACATCCTTTGTTGTTTTGTAAATAGGACATCAAAGGAAGGAAATCACCATCTCCAGAAACTAAGACTATTACGTCTAATTTATCAGCTAATTTGATAGCATCAATAGCAATTCCAATGTCCCAATTAGCTTTTTTAGCGCCACCAGCAAATATTTGAAGATCTTTCATTTTAACCTCAAATCCTTGTTGGCTAAGAGCTTCGAAAAAGGGGAACTCTTCTTCTTTCTCGGTCTTTATAACATAAACAGTCGCCCGAATAAGTTTTCGTTCAGCGACTGCTTGTTTTAGTATTTCTTGAAAGTTTACTTTTTTTCCGAACAAATTTTTGGCCGAATGATACATGTTAGAAACGTCAATCAAAACTCCCACCCTTTGTTCTTTGTGTTTAACCATATGTTTGTTCGAAAATTATTAGATAGTTTTAATCAGCTTTTTCTGTATCGTTATCTTCTCCTTTAATCATTTTTTCTAATTCTTGTTCTTTAAGAGCTTTTTCTTGTTCTTCTTCTACCATTTTATTAGCAATTTTTAGTTTTAGCTTTATAGCTAAATCTTGAAATGCTTTTTGATCTTCTTTTTGTAAGTATTTTAATAACCTTCTTCTTTCAGAAACTTTTCTAAGTAACCCACGACGAGAAGAGAAGTCATGTTTGTGTTTTTTAAGGTGTTCTGTTAATTCCTGAATTTCAGCGCTTAAAATGGCAATTTGAACCTGAGAAGATCCAGTGTCGTTAGTATGAGTCTGAAATTTTTTAATAATTTTTTCTTTAGCTTTTTTGTCTAACATTTTTTTACTCCTAATCCGAGAAATGGATAAATTCCAAGAACCAAGATTAGGTTTTTAAAATAAATTATATTAAATTTTATTTATTTTTTTTTGTAATCTTGATTTCTTTCTGGCAGCAGTATTTTTCTTGATAATTCCTTTTTTAGCCATTTTATCAATAGCTTTAGCAACTTGACTAAAATTTTCTTTTACTTTAGCGTCCTTGGATTCTATTTCTTTTTTAGTCTTTTTAATTAAATTTTTTGTTTTTGACTTAACTTCATTGTTTTGCTTGTTCCTTTTAGCGCTTTTTCTTAGCTCTTTTTTAGCATTTTTTTTATTAGGCATATTATTTAATAATTACTCTTTTTAATAACTTAATAATTTTATTAAGATCTTTAGGGGGTTTAGCAATAATCGATTGTTAAGCCTCTTAAATTTCTTAATTTTTAATTTTAATGTCGGGGTGGCGGGACTCGAACCCACGATCTTCTGGTCCCAAACCAGACGCCCTAGCCAACTGGGCCACACCCCGAGGGCCTTTGTGCCCCGGGTCAGAATTGAACTGACGACACAAGGATTTTCAGTCCTTTGCTCTACCACTGAGCTACCGAGGCTCTTGTTGCGGGGGTGGGACTCGAACCCACGGCCTCCAGGTTATGGGCCTGGCGAGCTGCCAGCTGCTCTACCCCGCTATATTTTTTCGGTGGGCAATGGAGGATTTGAACCTCCGACCTCTACATTATCAGTGTAGCGCTCTAACCAACTGAGCTAATTGCCCAAAATGGAATTCAACAAAAATAATAATAGACTTTTGTCCATTCGATAATGAATATAACAAATAAAAAAACAAAAGGCAAGTGCTTATAACTTATTGATAATTAAATTGATTTCTGACTTTAAATCACAAAACTCACTGCGATTTTTTTTATCAAGATCTACTAATTGATTAATTATGCTTTTAAGTGTTTTTTTATCAAAATTTCTAGCCTGATTTATTCCTTTGTTTATTATAAAAGGATGTAATTTTAACTTACTTATTATTTTATTGGTATTAAAATTTAATTCTAGAGCCTCTTTTATTTGTAATAGAATTTTAAATTGTCTAACTAACATATTTAATATGTAGTCTGGCTCTAGATCGGCCAAATATTGCTTTTCTAATATGTCCAAGGATTGTTTGATGTTTCTAGAGCTAATGCTGTCAGTAAAGGCAAATATATTTTCTTGGTGTTTTTCAAATATATTTTCTTCAATATCTTTTTTTTCTATATTTTTATTATTTGGATCCGATAATTTTAAATGACTCAATTTTTTAATTTCATTTTTTATCATCCAAGGGTCAGCTGATGTTAGGTTGATTATTTCTTGTGCTTCACGATTTTCAATTTGCAGAGAATAATTATTAAATTCTTTTTGAATAAAATTTATTAATTCTTGGTTGTTGAATTTTTTTATTTCTTGAGCATATTTTTCCTGAAGAAGAAATTCGAAAAAAGATTTTTCACTTGCGTTTAGAGGGCTTTCTTTCTCATTATTTATTTTTACTAGGCCTTTGTTGTTCTTGTTTTTAAGATATTGTTCGCTAAAAATAAGAATATCAGGAGACTCGCTTATTTTATTTTTTTTAATATACTCTAGAATTGTTTTCAAAAAATCTTTTTGTTTGTTTTTTATTAGATTGGAAATTATAAGCATTTTTTTGTTAACAAAAAGAGAAGAAGATCCTAGTTTTGAGCTTAAATCTTCTGCTTTAATTTTTTCACCTTCAAGTTTCCAGATATTTTGTCCGCCCTGGTCTATCTCTTTGATAAATTTATCCTGGAGTTCTTTTATTTTTTGGTGAATTTTAAAATCGTTGTCGCCGTATAAAAAAATAATCATAATTTTTTAATTTCTTCTTGAAAAAGGCTGCCTCTTTCTTTGTAATTTTTAAAAATTCCGAAACTAGCACAAGCGGTTGATAGCAACACAGTGTCACCCCCCTTAGAGTTTTTAAAAGCTAAATTTACAGCTGTTTTCATGCTTGGGCTTAATTTAATTTTTTTGCTAGGGAAATCTATTAAATTTAAACTTTTAATAATTCTTTCAGAGCCTTTGCCTGGGAAAAATATTATTAATTTAACTCTTTTTTTAATTTCTTTGGCTAGATTTGTAAAATTAGCTCCCTTATCTGATCCCCCAGCCAGAAGTATTATGTTTTGTTTAAAGGATTTTAAATCAGCTATAGTGCTTTCTGGCGTAGTTGAAAAGCTGTTGTCAAAATAATTAACATTACTTAAAGATCTGACAAATTCTAGTCGATGTTCTAGGTTTGTGAATTTGTTTATTGTTTTTTGAACTATTTCTTTTTTTATTTTTAATATTTTAGCAACTGATTCGGCAGCGGCAATATTTTCTTGATTGAAATCTCCAACTAGCTTGCTTTTAGTTTTCGATTTTTGAAAATAAATAATCTGACTTTCTACTTTGTATTTTTTTAAATATTTTTCTAATTTTTTGTTAGCTACTAAATAATTTTTTTTATTTTGATAGGCAGTAATGTTTACTTTGGCATCCAAATAAAATTTAAAATTTTTGTGAAAGTTGGGATTAAAGGGGTCGGCCGAAGAAAGGTGCTCTTTAAAAATATTAGTTAAAACAGCTATTTGAGGGCTGTAATTTAAATCTTCTAATTGAAAGCTAGATAACTCCAAAACTATAAAATCTTCTTTTTTTATTTTATTTATGAATTCAAATGGTGCTATCCCTATATTTCCACCTAAAAAACATTTTTTTCCATTATTTTTTATAATTTCAAAAATCAAGGAAGAAGTTGTCCCTTTACCTTTACTTCCTGAAACTCCTATTATGTTTTTACTTGGACAAAGTTGAAAAAAAAGATTCATGGGACTGGAAAGTTTGCTCCCAGCTTGTAAGGCTTGTTGTATGCCTGGACAAGAAATCGGCCAACCAGGAGATCTAAACAATAAAGAAAATTTATCAAGATTAATATTAAAACTTCTTTCGGTTTGAAGTTTTATTTTTTTATTTATCTTTATTTTTTTTAATATTTTATTTATTTCATTTTCATTCCTTAAATCACAGATTGTTAGATCAAGTTTTGGATATTTTTTTATTAAAAATTTAAGCAAGGACTGGTTTTCTAGTCCTAAACCTAAAAGAGCTACTTTTTCTTCTTTTTTTCTTGTTGTTTTTTTCATATATTGATTTTTTCTGATATTAGTATATAGTAAAATTAGTTATTTGAAAACAAACCTATAAAAAGGAGGGCTTCGCCATGATAAGCATTACCATACTATCAGTTGTTTGCTTGCTATTATTTGTTCTGGAGAAAATTAGCAAAAAAAGAAATGGTGTTTTTTATCTTTTTTTATTAAGGCTTAAAAACTCTTTGCCAAAAGTGGCATTTTTCTTAAAAAAATATTTTTTAGCTTTTATAAGAATATTTTCTTGTTTTTTAATTGTTTTTTGGCCTTTAGTTTTTTGGTTTTGGTATTATCAACAATTTGGTCAGGTTCCAATAATGGGGATTGATGATTTATCTTATTTGTTTGGGGTTGATTTAGAAAAATATGGAATTTCTCGTTGGTGGGATCAAGCCCTTTGGTTGATTATGCTTTTATTTTTAGTGGGAACGATGGAGGTGTCTTCTTGGTATAGGTCCTTTGAAAATATTAATTTTTTATTATTAGGAATTATTTTTATTTTCTTCTCTATCCTTTTTTTATGTGGGCCAATATACATTTTGATTCTTTTTGTTGCTACCTTATTGATTTATTTTGCTTTTGTTTGGTTTATTTATTCAAAGAGGTCGCCCATTAAAGATTTATGAAGATTTTTAAGGACTTTATTTAGAGTCCTTTTTTATTTTTTTCATTTCTCTCCAATTTTTGCCAACCTTTCCCTCGGCGATTAATGGAATTTTTAATTTTACAATATTTTCCATTATATTTTTTATTTTCTGATAATAATATTCAATTTTATCTTGTTTTATTTCGAATATTAATTCATCGTGAACTTGCAAAAGCATTTTGATGTCATTTTCATTTTTAATTTCCTGATAAATTTTAATCATAGCTAATTTTAAGATATCAGCAGCAGTTCCTTGTATTGGCGTGTTAACGGCCATTCTTTCGGCTGATTTTTTTTTCATTATTTCGCTGGAGTTTATTTCTGGCAAATGTCTCTTGCGGCCAAAAAGGGTTTCGACGTAGCCATTTTTTTCAGCTTCTTTAATCAAATTTTGAGTATATTTTTTTACGCCAGAGTAAACTTGAAAATATTTTTCTATAAAATTTCTAGCATCTTGATATTGTATTCCAGCTGTTTGACTCAAGCCATGGGGTCCTTGCCCGTATAGTATGCCAAAATTTGTAGCTTTGGCTTGGTATCTTAATTTTTCACTTACTTCATCTATTTTTAAATTATTAATAGAGGCCGCAGTAAAATTATGTATATCCTGGCCTTTTTTAAAGGCTTCAATTAGTTTTTTATCTCCAGAAAGATGAGCCATAACTCTAAGTTCTATTTGAGAATAATCAATGCTTAAAAGTTCCCAGTCGCTTGGAGCAACAAAGGCTTGTCTTATTTTTTGACCTAACTCAGTTCTGGTTGGTATATTTTGTAAATTGGGATCAGAAGATGATAATCGGCCAGTAGTAGTTATGGTTTGGTTAAAACTGGTGTGAATTCTTTCTGTGTTTTGATTGATTAATTTGGGTAGGGAGTCAATATAAGTTGATTTTAGCTTACTAAGCTCTCGGTATTGTTGTATAAAAACTATTATAGGATGTAAGTCTTTTAATTTTTCCAATTCTTCGCTTGAGGTGGAAAATCCAGTCTTGGTTTTTTTGATTCCCTTGGTGTTTAGTTTTAATTTTTCAAAAAGAATTTCTTTTAATTGTTTAGTGGAGTTGATGTTGAATTCTGTTTTAGCTTCTTTAAAAATTTCTTTTTCAATTTTTTTAATTTTTCCGTTTACGTAAGAACCTAGATTATTTAAAAAATCCACATCTAAAACAATTCCATTCTTTTCCATATGAGCCAATATTTCGATTAAAGGTATTTCTATTTCTTTGAATATTTTTTCTAGCTTGTTTTCTTTTAATTTTTTTTCAAATATAGTTTTTAACTTAAAAGTACAGTCAGCATCTTCGCAGGAATAGAGTGACAGTTTTTCGACATTAACATCTCTAAAATTAAGTGATTTGTTTAGTAGTTCTTTAGAACTAATTTTTTCCCAATTCAATTCAGAAAAACTTAAAGCATCTAGGTTGTGTTGTCTATTTTCTGGGTTTAATAAGTAAGAAGCTAGCATGGTATCAAAGACTTTTCCTTTAACTTCTATTTTGTGATTTAATAAAATTTGTAAATCATATTTTAAGTTATGAGCAATTTTTTCAGTATCTTCATTTTCAATTATTATTTTTAATTTTTTTAACCAAGGATGTTCTATTTTTTCTTTTTCTACTCCAATGGTCTCAAAAAGATTGGGTGTTTTGTTTTCTTTTTCTTTCAGATTATTTTTATTTTTTAACTTTAATTCTATAAAATATGCTTCATTTTCTTTCCAACAAAAACTTATTCCAAGTAAGTTTGCCTTCAGTGGATCAAGCGAATCAGTTTCAGTGTCAACTGAGAAGGATTTTACTTTTTCAATTTTTTTTATAAAATTTGTAAAAGATTTTTCATTGTTTATTAATTCATATTTAAACTTTTCTTGATTTCTGATGAATTTATCTTCTATATTTTCTGGCGAAGATTTTATGAAATCTAGGCTTAAGACTCGGCTTAGAAGTGATTTAAATTCTAGTTCACTAAAAACTTTATTTATTTTGTTTTTATCAAAATTTTTTATTCTACTTTTTTCTAGTTCTATTTCTATTGGTGCTTGTTTGTTGATGGTAGCTAATTCTTGACTTAAATAGGCTAGGTCTTTATTTTTTATTAACAAATCCCTTGTTCTTTCTTTTATTTTTGGGCTTTTGATGTTTTTGTAGATATTATCTAGGTTATTAAATTCTAAAAGTAAATCAGTTGCTCCCTTTTCTCCAATACCAGGTACTCCGGGGATGTTGTCGCTGGCATCACCTTTAATAGCTTTAAAATCAATAATTTGTTCAGGTCTTAATTGGTATTTTTCTAAAATTTTATTTTCATCATATAAAACGGAATCTGATAAACCTCGACTCATGGTATAAACTTTAGTTTTTTTATTGACTAGCTGCAGAGTATCCATGTCGCCAGTAATAATTATTGTCTCTATTTTATTTTTTTCTTGAGATATTTTTTGACTAATTGTACCAATTAAATCATCGGCTTCATAACCGTCTAGTTCAAAGATAGGAATATTGAAAGCTTCCGCTATTTTTTTACTTAGTGGAATTTGATCGTATAGTTCTTGGGGAGCCTTGATTCGAGTGGCTTTATATTCCTTATATCTTTCATGTCTGAAGGTTGGTCCTTTTTTATCTAAAGTTAAAATAGCATATTTGGGTTTAATTTCGTTTAAAGCTTTAATTAAAAAGGAGGCAAAGCCATAGGCAGCATTGGTTATAAGCCCATCTTTAGTTTGAAGAGTTGTCGGCAGGGCGTGAAAACTACGATGAATTAAAGCATTGCCATCAATTATAATTAATTTTTCAGACATATTTATTTATTATTTTATTTTTATTCTAACATTTTTTGAAATAAAAATCCAAAATAAAAAACGGATCAATTTTGATCCGTGGTTTTTAATTTTTTTTAAGTATTCTTTTAGCTCCATTCCAAGTCATGGCTGTTTTGTCAGCTTCTTGCTTAATAACTCCACCAAAGCCGATATAAGCTCTTTTTTCGGCTTTTTGTTTAAAGCCCAGGCCTATTAAGATTGCAGCATTTTCTTTGGCTCTTTGTTTGAATACTATTCCGAACCAAAAGCGACAATTAGTTTGAGCTTCTTGTTTTATACTAATACCGAAGCACTGCTCAGAACTTCTTCCTGCTGTCTGCTTTAAGCTTATTCCTATTATTATTTTACACCTCCTTTCAGCTTTTTGTAATATCGACAAAGAAAACAAAGATTTTGCATTTCTTTTGGCGATTTGAATTATTCCTAAAAGAGAATAGACATTGCCCTCATTGTTGAAACCACCAAAAATAGAATAAATATCTTTTTTTAATTTCCAAGGAAAACTTAGCAGTAATATAATTGGAAAATAATAGATAGAAATTTTTGTTATAAGAAGAAACAGAAGGGACGATAAAAGAGCAAGAATTGAATTGGCCACTAAATTTTTCATGATTTTATTTTTTTAAAGAACAGAAATATAATAGGGTTTTTGGAATAAAAAAGCAAATATTGTTGTCTATTGACTTTTTTTTATAAATATGATATGGTGGGTAGTTGGACTACCAATTTTTTTGGGAGTTTTTTGAACTTTGACAATAAATCAAATAAAAATCATATATAATGGAGAAAAAAACAATCTTTACACATTGCAACATCGATATTGATGCGATGTGTTCAATTTGGTTTACTCTCAGATTTGTTCTTAAAAAAAATCTAGAGGAAGTAAATGTTGTTTTCAAACCAGCCAACTGGGACGGAGAAGGAATGAGTGAAAATGACCTGGCCTTAGATATTTATGCCGGGGGAAAGGGCATTAAGGGAGAGTTTAAAGACAATCGCACTTATTCTTGTTTTAAAACTTTATTCAGAAAAAATCATGAAAAAATTGATTCTGATTTTAAAAAGATTATTTATGCTCTGTCAGAATTTATTGACAAACATGATTCTCAGGGTCAGAATTTTTTGCGGTCCCTTAAAATTAATGGCAGTGAAAGATCGGAGGCTTTAACGTTTAAAGGTTTATTTCAAGTTTTTTGGGGCTATAAAATTAACAACGATGATTTAGTTGTTGTTCAAAAATTTTCCGAAAATTTAAATAATTTTATTGATTTAGAAATTAGGAAAAAAAAGATTTTTGAAAATTTAGAAAATGTTGACTCTGATAAGGTTATTTTAACCAAGAACGTAGAAATTCCTAGCGGGCTTTTATCTGCTCAGGGTAAAAAAATTAAGGTTTATGTTGACGGTTTTAATGTCGGTGTTGTTATTATTGATCCAAATCTTAGAAACGAAGAAACTTTTGCTGTAATTCGTAAAGTGGTTGAAAGATCCGGGGAATTTTTTGGCTATGGAGACAATTGGTTTATTGATCCTGGTTATCGTCTTATTTGCAGAGGGAGTAGAAATAATATAGTTAAAACTCCTAGCAAAGTTGATCCCCAGTTTCTTTTTGAGAGATTGAAATCTTTTGTTGAAAAGAAAGAGCTCGAAACTTATTTGACGAAAAATTCTTGAGAAAAATTTTCAAGTTATTAATAAACCCTGAACTTAGGTTCAGGGTCTTTTTTTTATTTGATAATTTTTTTGTAAGTAGAGAAGTTCTTTACTTATTTTTTTTAAATATTTTTTGATTTCTTTTTTATTTTCTATGAATTCATCTTGAGCTAATAAATTTAAAATAGTAGCGATTGTTCCAAAATAATCATTTTGCTTAATATGTTCTCTGGCACTTTTCTGATCTTTTAAAAATAAAAAATTATTTTTAATTTTGTAATTTTTTTCATTCATTAAGATAGGCTTATAAATTTATTTTTAGAAATTATTAAATGATCTAAAATATCAATTCCCAATATTTCGCCAGCTTCTTTTAATTTTTGATTTACCTCAACATCTTCCTTGCTCGGCTTTAAATTTCCGGAAGGGTGGTTATGAGCGACAATGATGGCGCTAGCTGAATATTCTAGGGCTGGTTTAAAAACTTCACGAGGGTGAATAATGCTAGCGTCTAATGTTCCGATTGAGATGGTTTCACTGTGTATAAGTTTATAATGATTATTTAAATAAAGGCCGCGAAAATGTTCTTTGTTTAATTTGCTCATATCCTTTAAATGTTCAAAGGCTTGTTTGGCGTTTCTAATAGTTATTGTCCCAGCTTTGTTTTCTTTAAAAAAGCGTCTTCCTAGTTCAAAACAAGCAACTATTTGACAAGACTTAACTAGTGGCAAGTCAAATTCTTTTTCTATATTTTTAGGATTTTTTTCATTAATTATTGCATTTTTACCATATTCTTTAAGTATTCTGTCGGCCATATTTAAGACCTCTTCTTTTTTAGTGCCAGAGCTTAAAATAATAGCTAGAAGTTCGGCTGATGATAAATTTTCTGGGCCTATTTGTATCATTTTTTCCCTTGGTTTTTCATCTTGTGCTCGATCTCTAACGGCTACTATATTATATTTTTTGTTGTGATTAATAATTATGTTGTTATCTTTTATTTTGTATTTCATATTTTTAAAATAATTTTTCTTATTTTAATTATATCATATATTTGCTATAATTAAAATCTAAAATTTGTAAACTAATTTTTATTAATTAATAAAACTAAAATAAATATGAAATTAAAAAAGATAATTTTAAAAAATGGAATGCCCGCTTTTTTATTTAAAATTCCTAGTTCTAAATCAGTAACAACTTTGGTGATGTTTAAGACGGGTTCAAAATACGAAAATCTTAAGAATTCTGGTTTGTCTCATTTTTTAGAGCACATGTTCTTTAAGGGAACAGAAAAAAGACCGACAACTAGAGATATTTCAGGGGAGCTTGATTCTATTGGGGCTGAATTTAATGCTTTTACCGGCAAAGAGTATACTGGCTATTATATTAAATCTCAAAAGGCTAAAGTTGATATTGCCCTGGATGTTTTAAGTGACATGTTGATAAATTCTAAGTTTGAGCAAGAGGAAATTGATAGGGAACGGGGAGTTATTGTTGAAGAGTTAAATATGTATGAAGACAATCCTTTGATGCATATTGAGGATGTTTTTGAAAGTTGTTTGTATGGTAATACTCCAGCTGGTTGGGAAACTATTGGCTTCAAAAAAAATATTTTAAATTTAAATCGTCAAGATTTTTTAAATTATTACAATAGTCAGTATGGAGCTAATGGTTCAGCAATTTTTGTAGCTGGAAATTTTTCGGAAGAAAAAATAAAGAAAAGTTTAGAAAAAAAGTTTGGCAATTTTAAGAAGAATAAGTACAAAAATAAAATTAAGGTAATTGAAAAACAAAAGACTCCCAATCTAAAAATAAAAAATAAAAAAACTGATCAAATCACTTTATCTTTGGGCTTTAGAGCTTTTCCTGCCGGACATAAAGATGAGAGAATTTTAAAATTATTATCAGTCATTCTTGGTGGTTCAATGAGCTCTCGTTTGTTTATTGGACTTCGAGAGCGTCGAGGCTTGGCTTACTATGTTAGAAGCGGAGTAGAGCTTTATTCTGATTGTGGTTACATCAGTGTCCAAGCTGGAATTCCAAAAAATAAACTAGAAGAATCTATAAAAGTTATTTTAAGTGAATATAAAAAGTTAAAAAATGATTTAGTTTCTAGTGAGGAACTTAAGAAGGCTAAAGATTTGTTTGCTGGCAGATTAATAGTTGGCATGGAAGGAACAGATGATTTTACTAATTGGTATGGTCATCAATTTCCTTTTTCTAATAAATTTTTATCTCCTGATGAAGTTTTGAAAAAAGTTGAGAAGGTTTCCAGTAAAGACATAAAAAGAGTTGCTAATAATTTATTTATGAATAATAAATTAAATTTGGCAATTATTGGGGAGGGAATTAAAGATTCGGATGTAAAAAAATATTTGAAAATTTAAGATTATTTTAATTTTAATTTTTTTTGCTATAATAGGTATATAGTAGGATTATTAAGAGGTTTAAGACTGTTAAGATCATTAGGATAACTAGAATATCATTTTTTCCCTGTTATTTCAGCAAGTCGCTTGTTAAATTGTAAAATTGTCTATACGTGGGAGGAAGGGGAATTTATCTAAAGGCATTGTTCTTTTCTGTTGCTCCAGTTTCTTGTCACCCTAGCGAAAGCTGGGGTTCAGAGTTAATATCTAGACACTCTATTTCCGAGAAAATCATTATAAATATAATTAAAATAAAATAAATTAATTTAGTAATTATAATACAGCATAATTGTCTCCACTAAATAAGCTGGATCTCAGCTTTCGTTGGGATGACAGAGGAGATTATTTTTTACTCGTTGTGCTGACATTTAAAAAACAAATAAAAACCTACGTTCAAACCAAAACAAAAAGCCTTCACTCTCATCGAACTGCTAGTAGTAATCGCCATTATTGGAATACTGGCAACACTTGCAGTAGTAGTCTTACAACAAGCCAGACAAAACGCTAGAGATTCTAAAAGAATGGCAGACATGAAACAAGTTCAAACCGCTTTAGAACTATTCTTTAATGAAAATGGAAGATACCCAACTACTGAAGAATGGAATAGTGGTTCTATAGTTTCTTCTACTTCTCAAGAAACATTTATGTATTCTATTCCTGCCGCTCCTACTCCTGCTGATGGTGATTGCACTTCAGCTTCTAATACCTATACCTACATTCCTTCGGCAAGTGGTGATACTTATACTATAAATTTTTGTACTGGTAAGCAAATAGCTGATTTGCCAGATGGTACAAAATATTTAACTCCAGGTGGAATAATTCTCTCTTCTAACGAAATTCCATCTCAGCCGGAGTTAGAGCCGGAGTGTACGATTGATTCAGATATTGGTGATAACTGTGGTGGAGGTATTGTTGTTTATAGAGTAACCTCGGCTTATCCTGTAAGTTGTCCGACTAATAATTGGCAAGACTTTGCATTGGTTGTGGCTGAAGAGGATCAAAGCGCTGGAACTCCTTGGGGTTGTTCAGGAATTGAAATTACTAATAATTCTAGTTATTATGGGTATTGTGGCATTGATATTACCAATGATATTTTAAATTATGATCCGAGTTGTGTTGGATCAAATGGAGCTGCTAAGTTGGTTAGTGATTATAGGGGAGGAGGTTATGATGATTGGTTTTTGCCATCATATAGTGAACTAGCCAATATTATACCTAGTGATTTGCAATTAGCTGGTTTATCTGGTTATTATTGGACATCAACTGAAAGTCCAATAGATCCTGCTAGTGAAGTAAATATTTTTTATGTAGAGCCACCAATAACTTATAAAGATAAAATTTTTAATTTCTTTATAAAAAATGCTAAAGCTATACCAGCGCCATCTGAACCAAAAACTAGTTATAACAAAGTTAGAGCTATTAGATTGGTCGGTTTTTCTCAATAAAATTTATTTCAATTTTTTAAAATAATGCTTAAAGCTCAATTTATTTGAGCTTTTTGGTTTTAAGAATAAAGTATTGCTTTTTTTAAATATTTATTATAATATTAAACTAACAATTAAATTTAGCGCTTTTTATAAAAATCCTCAGCTTGGCGCCTGGGGAGCTTTCAAGCTAATTAAGCTTGGGGCTAAATGGATCTTTTTTTATTTTAAAATTTTTAAAATATATAAAGATAAATTTATATGGACGACAAAAATAGCATCTTAGCTAGTTTGTTGGAGAAAGATGACATTAAAATTCCTAAAGTTGGGGATACTGTTATCGGAAAAATAATTTCAGCTTCTAAATCAGAAGTTAGAATGGATATCGGCGGTTTCTTTGTTGGAATTGTTCGTGGTCCAGAATTGTATTTTGATGCTGATGACTTTGATAATCTAAAACCAGGAAACGAAATTGAAGCTACTGTAATTGATGAAGAAAATGAAAATGGTGAATTAGAATTATCGTTCAGACAAGCTGGGCAAGAAAAAGCTTGGGCTAAATTAGAAGAAGCTTTTAAGGAAAGAGAGGTTATTAAAGTTAAAGTTTTAGATGCCAACAAGGGTGGTCTATTAGTAAAACATAATCAAATCACTGGATTCTTGCCGGTATCACAATTGTCTCCAGAAAACTATCCTCGCGTTAGTGGTGGTGACAAACAAAAAATATTAGAAAAATTAAAATCTTTTGTAGGTAATGAAATTGAAGTAAATGTTATTAATCTTGGAGAAGATTCAGATAAAATAATCTTTAGTGAAAAGGATGTTTGGAACAAAAAACAAAAACATATTATTGATAAGTACAAAGTAGGAATGGTTGTTGATGGTAAAATCTCAGCTGTTACTAATTTTGGAGTATTTATTAGTTTTGGTGAAGGGATGGAAGGTTTAATTCATATTTCTGAGTTAGCTTGGCAAAGAATTGATTCTTTAGACAAGATGTATAAAGTTGGTGACGACATTAAGGCCGAAATAGTTAACTTGGATAATAATAAGATTTTCTTAAGTGCTAAAAAAATAGTAGAAGATCCTTGGAAAAAAGCAGTTGAAAAATATAAAGTTGGACAAGTTGTTAAGGGTTCAATTTTAAAAGTTAATCCTTTTGGTTTATTTGTTAAGCTTGATGAAGAAATTCATGGTTTAGCTCACGTAACTCAATTAGGTATTAATCCTAAAGATAAAATAACTGACCTTTTTAGTGCCGGAGAAGAAAAAGAATTTGAAATAATTTCTATCTCAGCCAGTGATCATCGTTTAGGTCTTAAATTAGTTGATGGAAAAAAAACAAAAAAGAAAAAAGATGAGGTGGAAGTAGTTCAGGAAAAAAAAGAAGAAATTAAGGAAGATAAAAAGACAAAAAAAATTGAAAAGACTGAAAAAGAAGAAGATGAGCCTAAAAAATAATATAGCTTAAAAACAAAAAAACGAGATCCAATCTCGTTTTTTTGTTTGGACAAGAGTTTAAAAATAATATATAATTAACAAAGACCGAATATTGGTTTTTATTTTAAAATTTATTTTGATTGATTTATGAAATCTTTGGTGAAAAATATTTTAGTATTTTTATTTATTTTTTTAGTTATAGCTAGTTTGTTTAGTGTTTTTTCTGAAGGAGTAAGCAAGCCAGAAGTTATTGGGGTAAATAATTTTATTTCTTTGGTTAAGGATGAGCAAATTAAAGAAGTGTCTATAAACGGAAATAATCTTAATGTTGTTTTAAATTCAGGTGATAAAAAACTTGTTAAAAAAGAAGAGGGAGAATCATTTTCTGATCTTCTTAATAATTTTTCTGTTCCATCAGAAAAAATTTCTAAAATTGAAATAAAAGTGGAAGAGGAAAGTCAACTGAATGTTTTTTTGCTTTCTGTTTTGCCTTTTTTAATTCCTTTTTTATTAGTAGCTGTTTTTATCTATTTCATGATGAAGGGGGTGTCTGGTGCTAATTCTAAGGCTATGATGTTTGGTCAATCTCAGGCTAGAGAGTTTGATAATAAGCAAAAAAATAAAGTTAGTTTTAAAGATGTTGCTGGTGCTAAAGAAGCCAAACAAGAGTTGTCGGAAGTAGTTGAATTTTTGAAATTTCCTAAAAAGTTCCATGATTTAGGGGCAAAAATTCCCAAAGGGGTTTTGCTTTTGGGTGGTCCTGGAACTGGAAAAACTTTAATGGCTAAGGCTGTGGCTGGCGAGGCCAATGTTCCTTTTTATAACATTTCGGGATCAGAGTTTGTGGAAATGTTTGTTGGTGTTGGTGCTTCTCGCGTGAGATCACTCTTTCAAAAAGCTAAAAAAAATTCTCCTTGCATAGTTTTTATAGATGAAATTGATGCTGTTGGTCGTCGTCGAGGAGCTGGTCTTGGTGGTTCACATGATGAGAGAGAACAAACTTTAAATCAAATATTAGTGGAAATGGACGGCTTTGATCCAACTGTTAATATAATTGTTATTGCAGCTACAAATAGACCTGACGTCTTGGATCCAGCTTTGCTTCGCCCAGGAAGATTTGATCGTCAAGTTGTTGTGGATTTGCCAGATCTAAAAGATAGACAAGAAATATTAGATGTTCATGCTCGCAAGAAACCTTTATCAAAAAATGTTGATTTAAAATTAATTGCTGAAAGAACTCCTGGTTTTAGTGGGGCTGATTTAGCTAATGTTTTGAATGAAGGGGCTATTTTAGCAGCTCGTGCTAACAAAAAGAGTATTGATGTAGAAGATTTATTTGAGGCTATAGAAAAAGTTATGATGGGTCCAGAAAGAAAAAGTAGAGTTATAAGCGAACAAGAAAAAAAGATTACAGCTTATCATGAAGCTGGTCATGCTTTGGTAGCTCATTTTTCACCTAATACCGATCCAGTCCATAAAATTTCCATTATTGCTCGCGGTCAAGCAGGCGGTTATACTTTAAAATTACCATCAAGTGACAAGAGAATGTATAGTAAAGATTATTTTTTGGATGAAATCGCAGTTCTTTTGGCTGGTCATTTAACTGAAAAAAAGATTTTTGGAGAGGTGACAACTGGTGCTACTTCTGATTTAAGGAGGGCAACTAATATTGCTAAAAAACTTATCACTGATTATGGAATGAGTGACAAGCTTGGTCCTCGAACTTTTGGAGAAAAGGAAGAGATGATTTTCTTGGGAAAAGAAATTCATGAGCAACGTGATTATAGTGAAAAAGTGGCCGAACAAATAGATGAAGAGGTTTTTAGTTTTATTGATATTTCTAAAAAAAGAGCAGAAAAAATATTAGAAGAAAAAAATAATTATTTAGAAAAAATAGTTGAAGTATTAATGGAAAAAGAAACAATTGAAAAAGATGAGTTTGATAAAATTGTTAGTGTTTAATTTGTTTTGTAAGTAAAATTAAAATAAATTATTTAGTATTATGTTAAACGCTAAGAAAAAAGCTTTTACTCTAATTGAACTTCTAGTAGTAATAGCTATTATCGGTATACTAGCAACTTTAGCGGTTGTAGCCTTACAACAAGCTCGTTCTCGCGCTCGAGACTCTAAACGTGTAGCCGACATAAAGCAAATTCAAACAGCTCTAGAATTATTTTTTAATGAAAATAGTAGATACCCAAGCAGTGATGAATGGGATTCTGGTATGATATTTTCAGCTTCCAGCGGAGATGTTTTTATGCAAAGCATTCCAGCAGCTCCCAGCCCAGCTGATGGAGATTGTTTGAATTCTTCTAATACTTATTATTATGTTCAAAAAAATGATGGTGCTGATTATGAAATTTCTTTTTGTACGGGAAATTCAATAGCTGATTTAGACGATGGTCCAAAATGCCTAACTCCTGGAGGTATAATTACTGATAGTTGTGATGCCTATTTTAACCCACAAGAGCCAGTAGTGCCTGAATATAGTAGTTATGAAGTTTTTTTTGAGTTCGAAAAAAATGTAGTTGATGTTGTTCCGATTGGTACGGATTTAATTTTTATTGATACAGATAAACAATTATGGAAATATAGTGGTGGTGAATACACTTTGCTTCATCCTACCGATTTAAGATTGGGTGTAGTTGGCGGCATTGGTTCGTCGGGACACACTTTGGTTTATCTTCAAGGAAGATTATTTACTTCCGGTGATACTAAATTATCAGAAATAGATACAAATACCTGGCAAATAAATACTATTCAAGCTGGCACAGACAATCGTTTTGGTCACTCCGTAATTAGTTGGAATGGTGATATTATTTTTTCTTATATTGGGAAAATATATAATATCGATTCTTTGGTTCAATTATTTAGTTCTGATACTTATGTTACCCTTTCTTATTTAGATGATTCTATTAATAGCAGTCGTCTTTGGTTGCCTGGCTATGGAATAAGGTATAGGGAAAATGACATAACGTCAATTTTTACGCCGGTTGTTCAGGCTATATTTGTTCAACATAAGTTTATGCTTGATTTTAATAATGAGCTTTACTGTACGCACTCTAGTCGTGTTTATAAATATGATAATGAAGATGATATTTGGGATTTATCAGCAGTCCCTAGTGGGATTCGCCAAATAGCTATTGTTGATAATGAACTTCATGCAGTTGGAAATAGTGGAATATATAATATTGACGGAGATATTCTTTATACTTTTAATCCAAGCTCTACTACTGGCAAATTTTTTACTTATAATGGTGAGGTGATTGTCTTTGCTGATAATAAACTTTTGCGTCCTATTAGGTAGTTATGGGATTTGACAAAATGCATTATAAAATATAATATAAATCCAGAATTAATTTAAAATTTATTAAATACTTTTATGTCAGTACCAAAGAAAAGGAAGACAAGCTCCTCCACTAGGCAGCAGAGATCTCATCATTCTTTAAAAAAACAAACTTTAGCGACTTGTTCAAAGTGTGGACAAGCTATTAAACCACATACTGCTTGTTCTTTTTGTGGAAATTATAATGGTAAGGTTGTTTTAAAAATCAAAAATAAAACTAAAAAATAAGGCATTTTCATGCTTTATTTTTGTTTAATCTATGGCTAACAGACATTTATCGAGAACGATTGCTATGCAATCACTTTTTGAATGGGATTTTAATGGAAAAATTTCAAGTATTTCCGATATTATCGAGAGGGATTTTTCTGATTTTGCACCAGACTTTGATGATCAAGGCTTTGCCATTAGCTTGGCTAAGGGAGTTATTAAAAATATTGAACTTATAGACTCTTATATCAAAAAATATGCTACTGAGTGGCCGATAGATCAAATTAATTCAGTTGATCGCAATGTTTTGCGTTTGGGTATCTATGAGTTAGCGGTGGCCACTGAAGTGCCGCCTAAAGTTGCCATTAATGAAGCAATTGAAGTGGCAAAAAATTTTGGGGGAGAAGCTTCTGGGAAATTTATTAATGGAGTTTTAGGCTCTGTTTATGCCGACATGCCAGAAGAAGAAAAAAATAAAAGAGAAAAAATAGCCGAAGATAGAAAAAAGAAGGAGGAAACCCCTGTTGATGAACAAAAAAAAGACTCGGCCATTTAATATTTTTATTAGACCTGTTACTTAATAATTTTTAATTCTTATATTTTTTAAAAAATTATTAAGCAACGAGTCTATTGTTTTTTATGACAAATTTTAAAGATTTTGAAAAGAAAATTGGTTTTTATTTTAAAAATAAAGATTTTTTACAACAAGCTTTAACTCACAGATCTTACTTAAATGAAAATCATAATTTTCCCTTTGGACACAATGAACGCTTGGAGTTTTTGGGAGATGCTGTTTTGGAAATAATTATTACCGAATATTTGTTTATTAATTTTCCTAATAATCCGGAGGGTGATCTAACCAACTGGAGAGCTAGCTTGGTCAATGCTAAAATGCTTTATCAGGTTGCTGATAAATTACATATAGAAAATAATATATTGCTTTCTAAGGGTGAGGCTAAAGATAAAAATTCTAAGGCCAGGCAGTATATTTTGGCTAATGCCATTGAAGCTTTGATAGGGGCAATTTATTTAGATCAAGGAATCGAACCAGCAAAAAAATTCGTGCTTGATAAAATAATTATTAATTTGGATAGTATAATTGAAAATAAATCTTATCTAGATCCTAAATCAAGATTTCAAGAATCATCTCAAGAAAAAACAGGCATAACCCCTGTTTATAAAGTTTTAAAAGAAGAGGGCCCTGATCATGATAAAAAATTTACTGTTGGTTTGTTTTTGGATGAAGAATTAGTTTCTACTGGAAAAGGTAGTTCCAAACAAGAAGCCCAAGTAGATGCAGCCGACAAAGGTTTAAAAATAAAAAGTTGGTAATAAATATATGGATATAAATCAAATTTTTAAAATAGCCATTGAGCAAAAAGCTTCCGATGTTCATCTAGTATCTGGTTTGAGCCCAGTTTTGAGAATAGATGGTGCTTTGGTTTCAATTGATAAATTTCAAGAATTATCAGATTTTAAAGTCAATGAAAGTTCTTTTAACTCTAATATTGGGAAGGAACAAGATCTTTTTCTTGGTAATGAGCAAAAACCAGTTGATTTAATGAATCCTGCTTATGAGGATAGTGGCAATTCTGTGGAAAGATACGTTTTGTCTGATGATGATGAACTGGTTAGCAGTGAAATTTCTGAGAGCATTTCTTCCTTGACACCTTCTTTGGAAAATTATGATTTAAGTGTTGTTACTAACAAAGAAATGATTAAAGCAATTCGACACATTTTAGATAAAAAACAAATTGATAGATTTAATCGTAAAAAAGATTTGGATTTTTCTTATCAGTTTGAAAATTATAGATTTAGATCAAATTTGTCTTTTGAAAAAGGGAACATAAAAATGACAGCCAGGATTATAAATGAATCGATGCCAACTATGGATTCTTTGGATATGCCTCGTCAGGTTTATAATTTATTAAATTTAAACCAAGGTTTGATTTTAATAACCGGGCCAACTGGCTCTGGCAAGTCGACGTCGTTAGCAGCCATGATTGAACATATTAACAATAGTCGTAGTTGTAATATAGTTACTTTTGAAGATCCAATTGAGTTTGTTTTTCAACCTAAAAAGAGTATAATTAGTCAAAGACAACTGGGAACGGATATGCCTGATTTCGCCAGTGGTTTGAGACATGTTTTGAGGCAGGATCCTAATGTTATTATGGTAGGTGAAATGAGAGATCTGGAAACTATTTCTACTGCCATTACCTTAGCTGAAACTGGGCATTTAGTTTTAGCAACACTTCATACTTGCAATGCTTCACAAACAATTGATCGTATTATTGATATCTTTCCTCCTCATCAGCAAAATCAGATAAAGTCTCAACTATCTTTGATATTATCAGCTGTTCTTTCGCAGGTGCTTGTTCCTGGAGTAAATGGTGGTAGGGTGGCCGTGAGAGAGCTTTTGTTAAATAATTCTGCTATTTCAAATTTAATTAGAGAACAAAAAATATCTCAAATAAGAAGTATTGTTGAGACTCATTCTAGTGAAGGAATGATTAGTTTTGAAAGAAGTATTAAGGATTTAACCAATAGAGGGTTAATTAGTATGGAGGTGGCTGAGGGCCTGTTAACTAATAAATTATTTGCTGAGTAGATTTTTCAATCTGATATCCTATTTTTCCTTCTTCAACCTTTACAGTTATTGTTCCATTTAAATCGGTTCTAAAAATTAGGGAGCCGATTTTTTGTAATTTTTTTATAGTTCTTAAATGAGGGTGGTTGAATTTGTTTTTTTCTCCAACCATGATAATTGATATTTTTGGTTTAACTTTTTCTAAAAATTCTTGATGACTGGAGCTGATTGAACCATGGTGTCCAATTTTTAAAATATCACTTTTTAAATTGTAGTTTTTTTCTAATATTTTTTTCTCAACAATCTCTTCGGCGTCGCCCATAAACAAGGAAATGATGCCATTGCATTTTAGCTGATTTATTATTGAAGAATTATTAAGATTTTCAATGGTTTTTTTGTTAAGACTTTCTTGAGGGTAAAGAAAATTTAGTTCACATTTTTTTCCTAATATTATTTTTTGTTTTTCTTGGGGAATTAATAAATCTATTTTTTTATTTTTGATTTGTTTAAGTATTTCCTGGTAAAGGGGTGTTTCGCACTCAATTCCAGTAAATATTATTTTTTCTATTTTATATTTTTCTAGTAATAGTGGAATTCCAGCGATGTGGTCGTCATGGGGGTGGGTTATTATTAATAAGTTTATTTTTTTATCCCACCAAGGTATTTTTTGATTTAATTTTTTTAAACCAATTTGACTGCCTAAATCAATTATGATGTTTTGTTTTTCTGGTGTTTTAATTAATATAGAGTCTGCTTGTCCAGATTCTAAAAAGTAAATTTTTAAATTATTTTCTTTATTTTTTATTAGTTGATTCAAAAAATAGAGAGTATTAATTGATAATAATAAAAAAATAACAAAAGATTTTTTGATTTTTTTTCTTAGCATTTCAAAATAATAGCAAAATTTACTTAAAATAATCTTAAAAGAAATATATTTTTATTTTGACTTTTGTCTTGTTTGATATATATTCAATATAAGTGAAGTAAATCACCCTCAAAACCTTTATGGGCATCAAAATCGGATTTAAGATGCAAAAATATAATCCGGTTTAGAAACGATTTTTCACATCATTTAAATCCAGCGTTACCCTTCAGATCATTTCATTATATAGAAAATTTTTTATAATCATTTTATTGATTGTAGGAAATATTGAGGGTGATTTTTTCGCTTTTTATTCCATAATAAATGTTTAAAAAAATAACATCTTTAGATAACATTAGACAGGCTTACGATGAAGTTTTTGAACTTTTTTATTTAGAAGGTAAGGCTAATAGATATAAAGGCTTGGACGGTTTAAACTTAAATTCTTTTAATTTATCAGCTTTTGATTTAATAAAACAGATTAGAAATGAAATGATTAATTTTGTTGAAATTGATCCGGCTTTAAATATCTATATTCCTAAAAAACACAAACCTGAGAAAGATAGGGAAATTTTTATATATAATATTAAGGAAAGAATTAAGGCCCAGGCTATTTATAGATGTTTGTTTGACAGTTTTAATGCTATTTTTTCTGATCGATTATTTTCTTATCGTCCTGGAAAATCTGCTTATCGAGCAGCTCAACTTGTTTGTCGTAAGTATCGTCGATCTTTCAAGGGTGACTATGTTTTTACAGCCGATTTAAGCAACTTTTCTGGTGAGATTGATAAAGACTTAATGATGAAAAAGCTTTCTGGCTTTATAAAAGATAAATCTGTTTTAAAGTTATTAGAACTTTTTGTTAATGTTCGTTTTTATTATCAGGGTAGTTTTTTAAAACCCAACAGGGGCTTAGTAATTGGTTGTCCAATTTTTGGCCTTTTAACTAATTTTTATTTAAGTGATATTGATTTTAAATACTCTACCAGGTCTCAGTTTTATTTGCGCTTAGGAGATGATTTAATTATGTTTGACCCTGATTTACAAAAATTAGAAAAAAATAAAAAAGATTTTTTACAAGACGTTTCTGATTTAAAATTAAAAATAAATTTAGATAAAATTTTTCTAGGAAAGGCTAGCGATCATTTTTCTTATTTAGGTTATAGTTTTTTAAATGGCTTAATTTCATTGCCCGATGATTTTGTTAAAAAAATAAAAAATAATTTTAACTCTCTTTTGCTTAATAGAAATAAGTATAAAGATTATAAAATTAAAATTGTTAAGAGATTAATGAAAAATCCACAAAAAAATTTTAATTATGTTTTTGAAGAAATAGTTAGAATCAAACCGCAAGTTAATGATTATGAACAAATAAAATATTTATCAGAATATTTTTTTCAAATTTTGACTAAATTTTTGTTTAATGAGTATAATTCTCGCAATAGGAGATTGCTTGTTTCTGAATTATCTAAAAATAAAATATCAATTACTTCGCTATATAAAACTTATTCAAAATTCCATTATGAAAGAGGATAAAAATATTAAAGAACTAAAGCGTCTTAGATTTGGTATTTCTTCTTTGGGCCTTCCAAGGGACAATAGTTTGTATTTTTCTTTTTTTAAAAATTTTTATTCGAAGAATAAGGTTTTATTTTTTTTAACGTTAATTTTGATTTTGTCCCAAACTTTATTGGAATTGTTATTACTTCTAATTAGTCGTGATAAGTTTGATTTATCTTATTCTGGCAAAAATGTTTTAATTTTATTTATTTCAGTTTCTTTGTTATTTATATTTTTCTCTTATTTTTCTTTAAAAAAAGAAAAAACTTTATCGGTTTATCTCACCAATGAAGTTCGAAGAAGAATTGTTTCTTTTTATTTAAATAGAAGGGAGGAGGAGATAAATAGTGAGGGGCAGGCCGGTTTGATGGCCAAGGTTTCTTATCATTTACCTTTATTGTCTTCTTTCGTGACTAGAGTGTTCTTTGCTATTGTGCGTTGGCTTTTTTATTTTATTTGTTTTGTTTATATTGTTTATTTAATAAATTTCAATATTTTGTGGCCATCACTTATTTTTATTTTAATTTCAATTTTAATTATTGCTTTGTCTTATTTAATCTCAAGATATTATATTTCTAAAGAGGTTACTTTTTATTCCCAAATATTAAGACATATTAGTTTTAATTTTTCTGATAAATCATTTGTTAAAAGATTTTTTCAAGGTAAATATTTTTTTAAAAAATTTGATAGATTAGTTGATTTTGATACTTATTTTAGGATTCGTAGAGATTTGTGGTTTCGTTTGGCTGGTAAATTGGTTTTTCTATTTGTAATAATTATTTATTTTTTTGTAAATTTTCAGAATACTAATATTGGCAATTATTTTGAAAATCATAATTTTAATTATTTATTTTTAATATTTTTAGTTATTTATATATCTCGCGCTTTGTATGAGGCGTCTTCTATCGGTCTTTATATTTATCCAGCTTGGTTAGGAATAATTTTATCTATTTTGCCGAGAAGAATTCTTTTTTCTAGGACAGCCACATCAATTAAGAAAAAAATAATTTTTAGCAACTTAAAGACCAAATTATTTCTTAATAGCGCTTATTATCGTCGTTTGTTTTTTTCTTTTGAGAGGGGTCGTCGCTATTTGTTTGTGGGTGATAATTTTTCTGGCAAAAGCTCTTTGGCGATGACAATTTCTGGATTAAAAACTGTTAATCCTTTAAGTTGGAAAATTAAAATTGATGATGAAAAAAAAATAAATTATTCTATTTGGTCACAATCACAACCTCGTCCCTATTTTTTTGACCCCTTATTTAAATCTTCTAGAACGTTAATTGAATTTATAGTAGGCAAGGATAAGGAAACTATATCTATAAATGAAATAGAGAAAAATATTAAAATTATTCAATCTTTTGATTTGATAGTTGAAAATATTGGCAACGATTCTAATTATAATACAAACTTAGAGCTTTTAATGAACAATTTTATTAAATCTTTTGCAGTTCAATGTGCTCATTGTTTGGTTAACAAGCCAGATTTAATAGTAATTGATAATTTATGGATAGATTTGAATTATGATGAAATAAACAAGATGTTGAGCCTACTTAGTCGAGAATTAAATCATTCAATTATAGTAGTTTTTTCGAAGAAGGATAATGAAATTTTAAAATATTATAAAAAATATGAAATCAACAAAAAAGAAATTAAAGAAAAGATATAATTTAATTTTAATTATAGTGTGCTCATTGTTCCTTTTGCTTTTAGTTTTTTCTCTTTTTTATTTATCTAAAAAGCCTAATCTCTCGGATAATAAAAACATAGTAATGGAACCTAGAGAAAAAATAATTGTTGACTATAATTTTGAATCAGAGGTTTTTTTTAATGATAAATTGGGTGAAAATATTTTTTCACAGGAAATAATTAAGTCAATTGACAATGCCCGGGAAAGTGTTGAGATCGCCGTTTATTCGATGAATCATTCTGATATTAAAGATGCTTTAATAAGAGCTATCGACAGGGGGGTAAAGATTGATGTTTTGCTTTGTGAAAAAGGGAAGCCAACTCACGACACTTTTTTTGCTGACATTGATCAATATATAAACAGAAAGGATATAAAATTTTCTTCTTCATCTTTGTCTTTGGTTCCGGAGTCTTATTTGATGCATCATAAGTTTATGATTATTGACCGTAATTTAGATGAAGGTGTTTTGTTTTTTGGTTCTTATAATTTTACATATTTACAAGAGAAATATGATCCTAGTTTTATATTAAAAACACAGGACGTTTCTTTCGTTAGAATTTTTGGAAAAGAATTTGATAGTATCAAATCTGGATTACATGGAAAAGAGAAGAAAGATCAGAGTATAAATCCTTTTGCAGCTAGAATAGAGTATGCTAATGGTTTTGTGGAGATTTGGTTTTCTCCCGGAAATGAAAGCGTTAATTTAAAAAGAAGAATGTCGGAGCTAATTAAATCAACGGAAGAAAGAATTAGGATGATGATTTGGTTGTGGACTGATAGGTCTTTGGCCAAAGATATTTTAAATCTTGATCCGAAAATAAAAATAAGTATTATTACTGATGAAGTAAATATTAATCATGAAAGTTCAATTTTTAAAGATTTATTGAAAGTGGGCGTTGAGGGCAATTTAGAGGTTGTCACTGACGAAAAAAGACAATTTGAAATTCAAGAATTAAGAAATGATATTTTAAATTCCTTCCTTCATCATCACGCTTTGATAATTGATGACAAGGTTTTAGTTACTGGAACTAGTAATTGGAGTTCTTCTGGTTTTTTTAGTAATGATGAATCAATGATTGTCTCTAATGTTTATTCTTTAGTGGAGTCGTTTATTGATTCTTTTAAAACTAATTATTTAATAAATAAATAATTAGTTTTAAAAATAGCTATTTGACCCTTATTTATTAAGGGGTTGACAGCTTTTAAAAAATAATATATAATGAACTCACTGTTTTAAAAAAACAAGTTCGAATATGTCTAATTCATTTTTAATTAAAAATAATTTTTAGTCGCGGTTCCAACTTGGATTTTTTGGGAACCGCTTTTGAGGCGGTTTTTTTCTTTGTCAAAATAATAGATTTCAGAAATTTGAAAATTAATAAAATTTAATTTCAAAATTTTTGGCATTTATTGCCGAGAACATTAATAACAAAATGACAACTTATTATTTCTTACGCAATTTCAAATAATAAGTTTTATTTCGAAGAAAATATTAGAAAAAAATATAGAAGATAAATATAGAAGATAATATATATTACGAAGATATATATAAGAGATACATTTTTAATTTTTTAAAGTTAGAAATGTGGGAAAATCTCATTAAGGGTATATGGTGAATGCCTTGACATAAAAAGACGATGAAGGACGTAGCAGCCTGCGATAAGCTTCGGGGAGGTGGCAAGCAACCTTTGAGCCGAAGATTTCCGAATGGGGAAACCTACCCTATTGAAGATAGGGTGCCCTGCGTTTAGCAGGGGGATAACCCGGTGAACTGAAACATCTTAGTAGCCGGAGGAAAAGAGAAAAATATTTATTCCCTTAGTAGTGGCGAGCGAAAAGGGAGGAGCCTAAACTTTATAAACCGGGCAATTATTAATTTTACTTTTGTGAAAGAGATATTGTTGAAGGAGTCAAGTCCACATGTTTATAAGGTGTTGCAAGACAATCGTTATCATTTCTTGAATAAAATGGACTAAAGTCATAAATAATATTTTTAACTGAATGAACTGGAAAGTTCAACTAAAAAGGGTGATAGTCCCGTAAGTGAAAAAAATATTACTTTAGCATGGTTGTTCTTAAGTAGTGCGGGCCTCGTGAAATCCCGTATGAATCTGGGTTGACTATGACCCAAGGCTAAATACTTTTTATGATCGATAGTGAACAAGTACCGTGAGGGAAAGGTGAAAAGCATCCCGATGAGGGAGGTGAAATAGTACCTGAAACCATATACTTACAAGGAGTCGGAGCCTTAATTTATTAGGGTGACGGCGTGCCTATTGAAGAATGAGCCAACGAGTTTGTTCTATGTGGCTTGCATAAGTTCCTATGGAAAATATGCGAAGTGAAAGCGAGGGTTAATAGCCCGTTTCAGTTATCTTATTGGAATAAGATGCTTCTTATTTCAATATGATAATTGATCTGTCGCATGGACAAGACCCGAAGCCGGGTGACCTAACCATGGCCAGGTTGAAGTGTGGAGAAATCCACATGGAGGACCGAACCCACTAGTCGTGCAACACTAGGGGATGAGCTGTGGTTAGCGGTGAAATTCCAATCGAACTCGGCGATAGCTGGTTCTCCTCGAAATATCTTTTGGGATAGCCTTGAGTGTTTATTAATGGGGGTAGAGCACTGAATGAGGGCGGGCCGCAAGGTACCGTCTTTAACCAAACTCCGAATACCATTAAATATAGCTCAGGAGTCAGACTATGGGCGCTAAGGTTCATCAGTCTAAAGGGAAACAGCCCAGATCGCAATCTAAGGTCCCTAAATATATGCTAAGTGTAAAAGGTGGTGTTGTGACCGCGACAATTAGGAGGTTGGCTTAGAAGCAGCCATCCTTTAAAGAAAGCGTAATAGCTCACTAATCAAGTTGTTCCGCGCCGAAAATTTATCGGGGCTAAGCATATTACCGAAGATGCGAACTTTCTGCTTTTAGCAGAGAGTGGTAGAGGAGCGTTCTATTCAGCGTTGAAGCCAAGTCGTGAGTCTTGGTGGAGCGGATGGAAGTGAGAATGTTGGCATGAGTAGCATAAAGGCAGGTGAAAACCCTGCCCACCGAAAATCTAAGGTTTCCTGGGCAACGTAAATCGACCCAGGGTTAGTCGGTCCTAAGGCGTATCTTGTGTAGTGCAAGAGAAGTCGATGGATGAGCTGGTTAATATTCCAGCACTACTGTAGTTTCTGATGGAGGGACACAATTCTAAGGTTTAGGCGTTTTATTGGTATGAACGTTGATTGCTTCAAGAAATGATCTAGGCAAATCCGGATCAACAATTTCAAGAAGTCGTCTAGAGGTGAAGTTTCGGCGGAGCCAATCTAGGCTGAAGAGTTGTCAAGAAAAACTTCTAGGGTTAAAAACTATAGTAACCGTACTAAAACCGACACAGGTAGATGAGGCGAGAAGCCTAAGGTGTACGAGAGAATCTTCGTTAAGGAACTCGGCAAAATAGCGGCCGTAATTTCGAGATAAGGCCTGCCATCCTATGGGTGGCCGCAGCTAAAGAGAACAAGGGACTGTTTAACAAAAACACAGCTCTCTGCTAAATCGAAAGATGATGTATAGAGGGTGAAGCCTGGCCAGTGTCCGAACGTTAAGAGGAGGGGTTATTTCACTTCGGTGGGAGAAGCTCTGAATTGAAGCGCGGATGAACGCCGGCGATAACTATAATCGTCCTAAGGTAGCGAAATTCCTTGTCGGGTAAGTTCCGACCTGCACGAATGGCTTAACCACTTGTTCACTGTCTCAACGAAGAACTCGGCGAAATTGCAATACGAGTAAAGATGCTCGTTAACCATAGTAGGACGAAAAGACCCCGTGAAGCTTTACTACAGCTTGATATTGAATTAGGGGTATACATGTTCAGAATAGGTGGGAGCCTTCGGGCGCCAGTGAGATACCACCCTTGTGTGCTTTTAATTCTAACCACGTTTTACGTGGGACAGTGTCTGGTGGGTAGTTTGTCTGGGGCGGATGCCTCCCAAAAGGTAACGGAGGCGTTTACAAAGGTTGGTTATCTCGGAATGGAAACCCGAGAGATAGTGTAAAGGCATAAACCAGCTTTACTGCGAGACCTACCAGTCAAGCAGTCGCGAAAGCGGAACTTAGTGATCCGACCATTCAATGTAGGATGGTGGAAGCTCATCGGATAAAAGCTACTCCGGGGATAACAGGCTAGTCACGCCCAAGCGTCCACAGCGACGGCGTGGTTCGGCACCTCGATGTCGGCTCGTCGCATCCTGGGGGTGGAGAAGCTCCCAAGGGTTGGGCTGTTCGCCCATTAAAGCGGCACGCGAGCTGGGTTCAGACCGTTTAGAAGCTAAATCTTTTGGCTTTTGAACAATCTGAACCCTTAAAGACAAGATACGGCGGCCTTACCGAGTAATCGGTATTGAAAAAGTTGACTCATATTGATGGAGTCCTAACATAGTTATTGTATAATAACCTGTCATATGTTAGGATAATATCAAGGGAAGTCGCTTATGTTTAAAACATAAGTTGACCCCTTAGAGACTGATTCCATTTTATCAAAAGATAAATGTAAGAGAAGAGAGTTCTTTTTAGAACTAACACGTCAACCCCCTAACAATTTAGGGTGAAGGTATAGTCCATGCACTTAGTAATAAGTGAAGAACATGCGTAAGACAGGTCGGTCTCCTATCCACTATGGTCGTGGAAACTTGAAGAGGCCCTTCCTTAGTACGAGAGGACCAGGAAGGACGAAGCTCTAGTGTACCAGCTGTTCTGCCAAGAGCATTGCTGGGTAGCTACCTTCGGTTTAGATAAGCGCTGAAAGCATATAAGCGCGAAGCTGTCTCTAAGATTAGGTTTCATAGATTCCTTATAGACTATGAGGTTGATAGGCTCTAAGTGTAAGTCCAGTAATGGATTGAGCTGAGGAGTACTAATAAATCATTTGATTTTCTCACATTTTTGGTTTTAATAATATATAATTAGATTACATAATCTTGGTGGCTAGGCGGAGGGGGTACACCCGTTCCCATCCCGAACACGGAAGTTAAGCCCTTTAGCGTTGATGGTACTCGGACATGAGTCCCGGGAGAGTAGACCGTCGCCAAGATCATGTAATTTAATTTATAAAATTAAAATACATTTGTTCTTTTTAAATTTTTTTGGTGAGATTTTGATGCTAACAGGCATCAATTCGGACTTGTTTTTCCTATTTTTAGGTTAGCAAGCAAAAATAATGCAAAGATTTTTATCTTGAGAAATCAAGATTCTCAATATTTTGTTTTGAGAGTTTGATCCTGGCTCAGGATGAATGCTGGCGGCGTGTCTAAGGCATGCAAGTCGAATGCTTTTTTACTTTTTACTGCGTAAGAGCTATAAGGAATGAATATTAAATAAAATAATATTTATTCTTTGAAATTCATACGCGGTAATAAGTAAAGAAGCATGGCAAACGGGAGAGTAACACATTGATAACCTGCCCCGAAGACGAGGATAACCTTACGAAAGTGAGGATAATACTCGATGGTATTAAAAAACTTATGTTTTTTAATTAAAGCTCCGGCGCTTCGGGAGGGGTCTATGGCCTATCAGTTTGTTGGTAAGGTAATGGCTTACCAAGACTATGACGGGTACCGGGTGTGAGAGCATGACCCGGCTCACTGGGACTGAGACACTGCCCAGACTCCTACGGGAGGCTGCAGTCAAGAATATTCCTCAATGGGCGAAAGCCTGAAGGAGCGACGCCGCGTGTATGAAGAAGCCTTTCGGGGTGTAAAGTACTTTTATTAGGGATGAATCAATGACCGTACCTAATGAATAAGGGGCTGCTAACCTCGTGCCAGCAGCAGCGGTAATACGAGGGCCCCAAGCATTATCCGGATTTATTGGGCGTAAAGCGTCCGTAGACGGTTTGTCGCATCTCCTGTTAAATCCTCTGGCTCAACCAGGGGGCTGCGGGAGAGATGGATAAACTAGAGACTGGAAGAGGCAATCGGAATTGCTGGTGTAGGGGTTAAATCCGTTAATATCAGCAGGAACACTCAATGCGAAGGCAAATTGCTGGGACAGTTCTGACGTTCAGGGACGAAAGCGTGGGGAGCGAATGGGATTAGATACCCCAGTAGTCCACGCCGTAAACGATGGATGCTAAATATTGGAAGTATCGACCCTTCCAGTGTTGTTAATTTAAGGTAACCCGTTAAGCATCCCGCCTGGGGAGTACGAGCGCAAGCTTAAAACTCAAAGGAATAGACGGGGACCCGCACAAGCGGTGGAGC